>Ga0256845_1000347_pt1 | contig 44455 bp, 41 predicted proteins | sample RiftiametaG_FD_189101 | JGI IMG/M metagenome (GOLD analysis project Ga0256845, IMG submission 189101) | Tube worm associated microbial communities from hydrothermal vent at the East Pacific Rise, Pacific Ocean - Riftia | ecosystem: Host-associated > Annelida > Integument > Unclassified ...
GTTCTTTCTTGAGTCTAAACAAAAACTTCTCCATTTATCTTAAGAATATTTGAATGTTAATTTTTAAGCATTAACAAAAATGGAATTTTATTGCAATAACCGCTTTCTCGGTCTGGCACTAGTTACGGTTTACCGATTGAATTTATCATTACAGGCGGTGATGTTCATGACAGTAAAGTAGCGAATGAGTTGATTGATTTGCTGCCTCGAGGGGATTTTGTCATAGCAGATAAGGGCTATGATAGCGAAGCTATCAGGGACAAAATACGAGAGCGAAACTCAATCCCAGTGATACCACGAAAGAAAAATTCTAAAGTCGGTCATGCTGATATTGATTGGTGTTTGTACAAATATAGGCATTTAGTGGAAAATGATTTTGCAAGGTTGAAACATTTTCGTGCGATAGCGACAAGATATGATAAATTAAAAATCAATTTTGAAAGTATGCTTGCATTAGCCTGTGCATTGATCTGGCTACCGATGTGAAAGATCAACAGCCCCTAATGTTCTTATTGACTGAAAAAAAGAGTTAACAATGCTCTCAGTTACATTTATTTACATCTTCTGAGAAAATATTTGCAACTAAATTGCCTGCGCGACGTCTTAATCGTTAGACGCTAGATGCGTCTCCCGCTACCCCCCTCCTAATTGAAGCGGGATTGGGAATTGGTTTCCCCAAATCAATTCCTGTATCGACCCCAAGATTTGTGTCTTGGGGTCTTTTTTTACGCCCTTTTGGTCCGCCGATAAATAAGCTGGACTAATCAAAATCCCTTATTGGGCTACTAGTTTGGCATAAGCAAGCGCTAACTCTTTAAATCCTAATTCTTCAAAATTAATTTCTACCGTGGCATGGGGCCCATCACCTTTAATATTAAGTATTATACCGATCCCGAATTTGGCATGTTTGACCATTTGCCCCAACTTGAAGCCCGTGTTGTTGCCCAATGTATTGGAAACATGAGATTTCTTGATTTTTGGTTGATAACTTGGCCGGGTTATTTGAGTGTTTAAACGAACTTCTTCTTTTAGTTCCGCAGGTATTTCCTTAATAAATCGTGAAATTGCCGGATAGGTTTCCTTGCCATAAAGTCGCCTTTTTTCGGTGTAGATCAAATAGAGTTTTTTCATCGCGCGAGTAATACCGACATAGGCTAAACGGCGTTCTTCCTCTAATTTTTCAGGTTCTTCCATGCTCATCATATGGGGAAAAAGCTTTTCTTCCATACCTGAGATAAAAACCAGTGGGAATTCTAGTCCTTTCGCCGAATGCAAAGTCATTAACTGAACACAATCTTCATATTGTTCGGCCTGATTATCGCCAGCTTCTAATGATGCGTGTGCGAGGAATGCGGTCATCGGCAATAGATCGGGATATTCATCATGGTTAAATTCTCGTGCCGCATTAGCCAGTTCTGCCAGATTCTCTTTTCTGGCTAATGCCCTTTCACCTTTTTCCTTGGCGTAAAGCACATCTAATCCTGCCGTTTCAATGGTTAACTGGATTTGCTCCGATAGTGACAGTTTATGAAATTCCTCAAAACTTTGTTTAATCAGCTCGATAAAGTCGGCTAGCGATGCGGTTGCTTTAGGTGACAAAGATGACTGTTCGACGATTTGTTTGGCTGCCTGCCAAAGAGTGCTGTCATTCTCTTTGGCGCGTTGTCGAATTTGCTCAACACTTTTAGGACCGATGGCTCTGGCTGGTACATTGACGATCCGCTCAAAAGCAGCATCATCCTGATGGTTATACATTAACCTTAGGTAGGCCAGAGTGGTTTTTACCTCGGCTCTCTCAAAGAACTTGAGGCCACCATAGATCCGATAAGGAATTTGCCGTTGTAACAAAAATTCTTCTAAAACACGAGATTGCGCATTAGAGCGGTATAAAATTGCACACTCTTTGTATGCATAACCTTGTTCATACCAATCGGTAATACGACTGGCAATAAATCGTGCTTCTTCCTGTTCATTAAAAGCGGCATAAATAGAAATTGGCTCACCGGCGTCACCGGCGGTCCATAGATTCTTACCCATTCTTTCCATATTAAAGGCGATCACCGCGTTAGCCGCTTTTAATATATTACCGGTTGAGCGATAATTTTGTTCCAGCTTAATGATTTTATTATGACTAAATTCTTTTTCAAAACGTTGGATATTTTCAATTTTAGCACCGCGCCATCCATAAATAGATTGATCATCGTCTCCAACAATCGAAATACGGCAATCTTTAGAGGTTAACAGCCTAATCCAAGCATATTGGATACCATTAGTATCTTGAAACTCATCGACTAATAAATGTTTAAATCGTTCTTGATAATGTTCGCGTAAATGCTGTTTATCGCGGATCAGTTCAAAAGCTTTAAACAACAATTCGGCAAAATCAACCAATCCGCCAGTGTGACAGGCTTTTTGATATTGAAAATAGACTTTGGTATGGATGCTGTTAAACCGATCGCTACGATGATGAATATCCTCTGGGCGTTTACCTTCGTCTTTTTGATGATTGATAAACCATTGCGCCTGCTTAGCAGGCCATTCATTTTCATCCAGATTCATTTCTTTCATGACCCGTTTAATCACCCGCAGTTGATCATCCGAGTCTAAAATTTGAAAGGTATCTGGTAGCTCGGCATCTCTTGCATGAGTGCGCAATAATCGATGAGCCAAACCGTGAAAGGTGCCTATCCACATATTGGTGCTAGAGCGACCCAACAGATTTTCAACTCTTGAGCGCATTTCATGAGCGGCTTTATTGGTAAAAGTCACCGCCATAATGGCATGGGGAGCAAGTCCTTTATTGGTGATTAACCAAGCGATCCGATGAACTAATACTCGAGTTTTACCAGAACCTGCGCCAGCGAGTACTAATAATGCCGGTACATCAGCGGTCACCGCTTCTCGTTGTGCTTGATTTAAATGGTCTAAAATTGGTGTGACATCCATAGGGGCTTTGTGTATCTTTAGTGAATGGGTTTAGGAAAATTAATCATGACAAAACAAATAACAATCGCGATAGTTTACCTGCTTTTGTTGGTTCCCACAGTAAATGCAGAAAAAAAAATTCAGTCCAATGGCAGACTTTGTAAAAAAATATTACCGATCAAGATATCGCCGCATCTAATGAGATGACCATTCGGCATTGACTTAGTAAAATGATCCCGGCGTAAGTTAATGTTTATCAAGTCGATTTTGGCCCATTAGGGCAATTTCACTTTACTGTAATAGAATAAGAGAAACGGTTATGCAAAAGCAAACGGCGAGTGTCAATCAGATCAACATCCATGATGTTACTCAACTATTAGAAAAACAAAAAGCGGCTTATTGGTCGGAACCTTTTCCAACGGAAACATTGCGTAAACAACAATTACGCGCTCTAAAAAATGCCTTGCTGAAACATAAAGAGAAACTGGTTAAGGCGGTTTCAGCTGATTTTGGCTGGCGCTCAGATGATGAATCGTTGCTGGCTGATATTATGCCTACCGTGATGTCGATTGATCATGCAATCAAACATTTACGAGATTGGATGAAGCCAGAAAAACGACACGTTTCGATGATGTTTCAACCTGCTAGCAATCGCATTATGTACCAACCTCTAGGGGTAATTGGTATTATGTCACCATGGAATTACCCCATTTTCCTGTCATTAGGGCCTTTAGTAGCCGCAATTGCCGCCGGTAATCGAGCGATCATCAAACCCAGTGAATTTACCCCCTATGCTAATCGAGTGCTCAGCGAAATTTTGGCAGAGGCTTTTTCTAGTGATGAAGTTGCCATGGTTGAAGGCGATGCATCACTGGCGGTTGGATTTTCCGGACTGCCTTTCGACCATCTGATTTTTACTGGCTCAACCGCAGTCGGCAAGCTAGTCATGGCCTCTGCTGCAAAAAACTTGACCCCGGTAACGCTGGAATTGGGCGGTAAATCACCAGCGCTGATTGGTCCCGATGTGTCAGCCGATTTTGCCGTGACCAGAATGCTCTATGGCAAATGCTTAAATGCTGGTCAAACGTGTGTGGCACCGGATTATGTGATGTGTCCTGATAATATGGAGTCAGAACTGATCGCCCGCTTTAAAAAACAGTTTAACCAGTTGTACCCGGATATTAGCGCTGGCGACTATAGCTCTGTGATCAACGATTCTCAATATGATCGTTTACAATCCTGGTTAAAAGATGCGGTAGATAAAGGGGCGGAAATTATCACCCTTTGTGATAAAAGCGAACGACTACCCCGCTCAATGCCATTGCAATTACTGCTTAAAACCAATTCCACCATGACCATTATGCAACAGGAAATTTTTGGTCCGCTATTGCCTATTATTACTTACAAGAGTGTTGACGAAGCAATAAAATTTATCAATTCCAAACCAAGACCACTGGCACTTTACCTATTTACTAATCAGAAAAAACTAGAAAATCAAGTGCTTAGCCAAACTCATGCTGGTGGTGTTTGTATTAACGACACCGTTAATCATGTTGCCCAAGAAGACTTACCTTTTGGCGGGATCGGTCCATCAGGCATGGGAAAATATCATGCTAAAGAAGGATTTCAAACCTTTAGTGCTGTCAAGTCCGTGTTTAAAAGAGGTCGATTTTATTCCGCCAAAACAGCCTTTCCGCCCTATGGTAAATTAATCCATAAATTGATATATCGCTTTTTATTGAATTAACAGCCTTTCTTACAATAAGCCTATCGGAATTTGGCAATATCAACAATCCCTGTCTATACTCATAAAGCTATAAATCTTGCAGGGATGTACGCCTCTTCTTTATATTTCCCAAGTTCAAGACGCTACATTCTGCATAGTCCACAAGATTGAGTTTTTATGATTAACGTTTTGTTGTTGGAAAAAAGCAAACAACATTTTGCTTCACTCGAAAAAATGCTAGCGCAACAGACTAACCGGCAATATCAAATTCGCTGGTGTGGCTCTTTTTGCGAAGACATTTTTGCCAATCGCTATTTTGACGTTATTTTGGTTGTTGAAAACCAAAATAATGATACCAGCCTGACAATAATTAAACAGATTGTTAATCTGGAGTTACCGATCCCCATTATTCTTATAAGCTCTCTGGAAGATACCGCATTTGATGATCGAGCGATGCAAGCTGGGGCAACCGATAGTATCCCCTTTTCAGAATTGTCATCAGCATTGTTAGATCGATCCATCCGTCACGCAATAGGCCGCCGCAATACCGAAGCCAAGTTAAGCTTTTTAGCAACCCATGATCAGTTAACCGGGCTAGCTAATCGTTATTTGTTTTACGAACATTTAACCCGATCTATCAGTATCGCCAAACGACAACAGTCAACCTTTGGTCTGCTATTTATGGATTTGGACAAATTCAAAGATATTAACGATTCCCTAGGTCATGATATTGGCGATATGTTGTTAATTGAAGTAGCTAACCGTATTCGTGAGGCGGTAAGAGTCACCGATGTAGTTGCGAGGATCGGCGGTGATGAATTTACCCTCTTGCTCGATGATACCAAAAACAAAAAAGAGCTGGCTTTGATTGCAAAGAAAATTCAAAATGCGATTGAACCAATGATCAAAATCAGGCAACACGAACTTTTTGTTACCACCAGTATTGGAATTGCTTACTTTCCAGAATGTGGACTGGAGCCCCAAACGTTAATGAAAAGCGCCGATATCGCTTTATATAAAGCCAAAGAGTTTGGCAGAAATAAATTTCATTTTTATACCAACGATCTAAACGAACAAGCACGGCTTAAATTAGAACTGGAAAGAAGTTTGAGACGGGCGATGATTAAAGGGGAGTTTGAAGTTTACTTTCAACCTCAGGTCAACGCTAGCGATCATCGTATTTCCGGTGTCGAGGCTTTATTAAGATGGAATCATCCAACCATTGGCTTGGTAGCTCCTTCTGATTTTATTCCCATACTGGAAGAGCTTGGTTTAATGGTCGTAGTAGAACAATGGGTCATTTCTGAGGTTTGCAATATTGCTAAAAAGCTAACAGATAAATTTGGTCGAATTCGTTTTGCCATCAATATCTCCGGCTCCCATTTTAAACTTGGTAACTTAAAACAAAGTATTTATATGGCACTTCAAGATAGCTCATTAAATGCCAATTATTTGGAATTAGAACTTACCGAAGATATCATGATCGAACATGTTGAAAAAAATAATCATATTCTTAATGAATTGTCAGATATTGGTATTTCCATTGCTTTAGATGATTTTGGTAAGGGCTACTCAAGCTTGAGTTATTTAAAGAATTTTCCTGCTAACATCTTAAAAATCGATAAATCATTTATCGATAATATACTAACCGATGGCAAGGAATCAGCTATTGTTGAGGCGATGATAGATCTATCTCATAAACTCGGAATTCAAGTGGTTGCTGAAGGTGTAGAAGATATTAAACAAGCAAATTTTTTAACCGAAAAAAACTGTGATTTTATTCAAGGCTATTATTTTGCAAAGCCAATGTCCGTTAACCATTTACAAAAATACTTAGATAAAAATTTGAGCCACTTTAAGCAAAAGGCTAAGCGGAAGAAATACACCACTGAACCCAGCCGGATCGTCATTAATCACCATTAATTATTAGTCATTTGATGGATGGTTTTTTCTAAAGCATCTATTTTATCTCGCGTTCTGGCAAGTACTTTTTTTTGTACATCAAATTCTTCGCGAGTGACCAAATCCATTCTACTAATTAAAGACTGGAGGGCCTGTTTGAAATTGTTTTCAATATCTTGCTGAAAGGCTTTGGCACTTGGCGGAATACTTTGACTGAATTTACCGGCTAGTTCTTCAATTTTTTTAGCATCTAACATGATCTGTTCTCCGTTATCCGATGATTTTAAGTATTACGAGTATTTTGCCGCTGGATTGTATCATAGCTATCGTAGCATTCGCTTTTCAAGGTATAATCTACTCTTTCTTGGCCCTTTCTCGTGATTTATCAATGTTATTTAAAATTCTGCCACGATCCTTGATTGGTTCTTTATCTTTTTTGTTGCATGTTATCAATACCTTTTTTTGGGTGATACCCATTTTTGTGTTGGCATTCTTCAAAGTGTTCTTGCCACTTCCGCCGTTAAGGAAAATTTTGGATCGCCTATTAAATGCGAGCGCATCCAATTGGATATCGTTTAATGCTTTCATCCTCAAAATCACTAAACCCATTGAATGGCAAATTGATTTGCCGAAAAATATTTCCGTTCATGATTGGTATCTGGTTATGGCCAACCATCAGAGTTGGGTCGATATATTAGTTTTACAAAACACCTTTAATCGTAAAATACCCTTCTTAAAATTTTTTTTGAAACAACCACTAATTTGGGTACCTATTCTTGGTATGGCTTGGTGGGCATTGGATTTTCCTTTTATGAAACGTTACTCTAAATCTTATATCAAAAAAAACCCGCACAAAAAAGGCCAGGATTTTAAAACGACAAAAAAAGCTTGCGAAAAATTTAAGACTATTCCAATCTCGATCATGAATTTTGCAGAAGGGACTCGCTTTACTGATGCCAAACACGAACAACAAAAGTCTCCCTATACAAACCTGCTTAAACCGAAGGCAGGTGGTATAGGTTATGTTTTGACCTTAATGGGTGAAGAAATCACTAAAATTCTCGACGTAACAATTGATTACCCTAATCACCACTCTCCCAGTTTTTGGGATCTAATGACAGGCAGATTGGATAAAATAATCGTGACCGCCAAACTGATTGATATTCCAGAAGAAGTTAAGGGTAGTTATATCGAAAATTCCCAGCAACGTAAAAAGGTGCAAAAGTGGGTCAATCAATTATGGCAAGAGAAAGACAAACAGTTGAGTTTGATCCGAGAAAAAGAAGAATAAACGTAATGCTTCAATTTGGAGAGCCGTTGATTGTTCTAGGCTAAAAGAATGGTTTATATATTGCCAAACAAAAAATCATTGAAATACAGAGCAGCGCAACTATAAAAGCAATCAGTCTTGATTGCTTCGTTTTACCCCGTTTTAGAGCAAAAATTCCAGCCACAATGTAACCAATCAACAAAATAACTTTTGCCCCCAACCAAACGTCAACAAAAGGGTCAAAACCACTCATCAGCGAAAGAAAAATAGCGCTAGTTAATAACAAGGTATCATTCACATGTGGCAAAATTCTCACTAATTTATGTTGTAGTAGTGAGCTTTCTTTGGCCATCCACCAGCCTCGTAGAGAAAACCCAAGCAACGAAATAATCGCCGTTGTGATATGGATGTGTTTAATTAGTGGATAGTATTCCAATCGATTTGCCTTTTAAATTGATTAACCTATGCCCTGTAAGTAAAAAAAATGCCCGCAAAGGCGGGCAACAAGGGATCTTTGAGACAACTAAATTAAGGGATAAAAATGATTAATTTTTACTTCTTTAAAGGCAAAAAATTTACCTGCAGACTGTCAGTATAATACTACCAAATAAATATTCCTGTTTCTGAGACCTACTTATCAGTCTCGGAATTTTTTTTCATTGATTCGTAGCTGGGGACTTTGGGATGTTTGGGCAATTTAGATTTAAAAGCACTTTGATTGAGGAGGTTATTCGCGCTGCCGCCGCCACCACCACCACCTGATTTTTTTCTGACAACATGTAACAGATTAAATTTTACTGTATTACTCTGCTGTACTTTTGCGCCGTTTGCCAAAACCACCGTATAACTGGCGCTATGTGGGCCATATTTAATATCCTTCACAGTAATTGATAATTCTTTTTGCTGCTGGCCAATCATTTTTCCATCAACATAAAATTCCAAAAAATGCCGACTATTCAATGCTGGTTGCAAGCTGGCAGTTAAGGTTGCGACTCCACCATTATTTCTAATCACTCCATCTTGCTGAAGGTTCATAAACTCGATTGTGGTGTAGTGATCAGCATTTTGCTCTGCATTCGATCGATCTTCCACTTCTTTAAATTCGATTTTTGGTGGCTTAAGATTGATGGAAGGCACTTCTTGCATCTCTATCTCTTCAGCACCGGGGGAGGGGGTATCAGAATATGAAATCCTACCGTTTTTATCGATCACCCGATAAAGTTTTTTACTCTTTTCTGTTTCTTGCATTGAATCTAAGGACTTGCTCTGTTCAGCAACAACCGACTGACTCAGTAAAAAGACTGAACATATTACTAAAATCAACGTTCGAACACATTTTGAATATCGCATAATGTAGAACCCACAAAAAATAATCGATAGGAGGTGAGGCTATTTATTAACCTCCATAATATTCGCATTTACGCTTTTCTTCAACTCCAGTTATTGTTAATACCCTGTGGATATTTCTCATTTGATCGGTTGTAACTATTTTATAACAAACTTTCTATTTTTGCGGAAAACTAGTAAACATTTGATCAAAATATCTAATTCTCTAAATGGAAGTGGCAAAAAACTTAAATACGCCCTTAGAAGAATACAAGAAAATAGAGCTGATATAGATAAATGCGTGCTGAGGTGCACAAATATCATTGGGTTGGAAAATAAATAAAAACTATTTCAGCTTAATTAATTTGTTACCCCCAGTGTTACCCCAACAAAAAAGGGTTAGCACCTGTTAAGCTGCTAACCCTATCTAAGTTCTTGATAAACAAGATAAATAATGGTGGCCCGGAACAGAATTGAACTGTTGACACAAGGATTTTCAGTCCTCTGCTCTACCAACTGAGCTACCAGGCCACTGGTTTTAAAATTTTCTATGAAGCTGAGGAATCTCGGTCTCTTCAAGAGCGCGCTATTAAACTAGGATCGGGTTTTAATGTCAAGCGGGATATAGGGTATTTGTTATTTTTTCTCCGGAATATATCCCTCCACTTCATCGTAATCACCATCAAATAGAAACTTTTCCATTTCTCCTTTTAAATATTCACGACTTTTGGCATCCGCCAAACTCAGGTGTTTTTCATTGATCAACATGGTTTGATGTTTGATCCATAATTTCCAACCTTCGTTACTAATATTTTCCAGAATACGCTGTCCCAGTTCTCCAAGCACTGGCGCAAAAGGAATTGGATCACCTTTTTTTTGCAATTTTTGACAAAATACCATGTTATTTCTCTTTGATCTTTAAGTGTTTAAATAAATACTTTTTAATGGGCGTAGGAAGTGCTATGTCGCTTAGCTTATCGATATTATGCCATGCTAGCTGCTGATTATCCTGTATGGAAGCCTGTCGGTCATTTTTTTGTTTGGCCTCAACGACTGTTGCTTGTAAGTGATAATGGCTGAAGGTGTGTTTGAATTGGCCGATCAGGCTATATTGCCCTGATTTTAGATCAATTTCCGGTAGACTCCAAAGCCCTCCCCATATGCCACTCGGTGGTCGTTTAAATAGTCGCACTTGCTGTTTGTTATTTAATTCCAACTGCATGGTCGCTGATCTGGTTTGAATCGTCTTTTGGGGTTTTCGATGTGGGTATTCTACGGTTTTATCTTGCATGTTGGCTTTGCAGTTTTTTGATAACGGACACTCATCGCATCTCGGGTTGGCCCGATTACAAATATCAGCCCCTAAATCCATCATCGCCTGATTAAAATTGCTGGTGCGAGTTTTAGGCGTGTATTTTCGAGATAGTTGCCATAATGTCTTACTGACTTGGCTACTGCCGTACCAACCCTCTACCAAAAAAACTCTTGCTAGTACCCGTTTCACATTTCCATCCAAGATGGCTTCAGGCAACCCGTAGGCGAGCGACAAAATAGCTCCGCCAGTGGATTCACCTATACCCGGCAATTCAACCATCGATCTAATATCTGAAGGAAAGATCCCTTTGTATTGCTCAACCACCATTTTTGCACAAGCATGCAAATTTCTAGCGCGAGAATAATAACCAAGCCCCGCCCAATGATGTAAAACGTCATCTATATCTGCCTTTGCTAGTGCCTCAACGGTGGTAAATGAGCTTATGAATTTAAGATAATAAGGAATAACGGTTTTAACCTGAGTTTGCTGTAGCATGATTTCTGACACCCACACGCTGTAGGCTGAATTGTTTTGTTGCCATGGCAAGTCCTTTCGACCATGTTGGTCGTAAAACTTAAGGATTTTGTTACTGAATTGGGTGGGTGTCATTGTCTTCAAATTTCTTTCGCGGCGGGACGCGCGCTCCTACCATTTTTTAGAATTTAGATTTTTCTAGGTTCAAATAATATCGTAATAATAAGGAATAAATAACGACAAGGTGATCCACATGATGATCACTAATGGCACCCCGATGCGGATAAAGTCAGAAAAATGATAACCGCCAGCATTCATCACCAATAGGTTGGTTTTATAGGCCATTGGCGTTGCATAACTAAAGTTAGCGCCGAATAATACCGCAATAACAAAAGGCTCTGGCGATAAATTTAATTGAGTTGCCACACTGATCGCAATTGGCGTACCGATAACCGCAGCAGCGTTATTTGAAACAATATTTGTTAATATTGCCAGCAATAACATTAGCGCGCTCAAAATAAAAGCTGGATGCCAACCAGTGGTGGAATATAAAAACACTTCTGCTAGGTAATCGGCGCCACCCGTTTTTAATAGTGCGTCACCGAGCGCTAAACTAGCAACAACAATTAAAATAACTTGTATACTGAGTGCTCTTCCTGCGTCCACCCAGTCGAGACATTTAGTGGTTAATAATAATAATACTCCTACCAAGGCACTGATTGCGATGGGTAATATACCTAACGCGGCCACACCAACAATACCGAGCATAATCACCAATGCCACCGGCGCTTTGGAGGTGTGCGGTAAATCGGTGGTCGCATCCAAAACCAAAAAATCACCCTTTTTTTTCATTTCCGCAATTTTGTCGCGGGACCCTTGAACCAGTAGAATATCGCCAACATGCAAAGAAATATTACCAAGCTTTTTAAACAGATCGATTTCTTTCCCCTCCCGGTGTAATGCCACGGCCACTAACGAATATTGATCGACAAAACGAATATTCTTTAAGGTAGAACCTGCTAATGGAGAGCCTGGTGCGACAATCACTTCTACCAACTGTTGATCTTCCGCGGTAAGCGGGTGTTTTTCATCAATTTGTTGTTTACCGACGAATAATTTTGCTCCTAGGATTTTTTCATAGTCTTTAAGGTTTTCGGCGGTATCAGACACTCTTACTTTATCACCAGCGTGTAGAATAACGTCAGGCATCGGCATGATTCTTATGTCTGAACTGGCACCAGTACGTTGAATTCTTTCAACTTTTAACAGGCCATCAGAATGCTCGATAATTTCAGCTAATGTTTTGCCGACAGAAAAACCTTCTTCGTCAATGGTCAAATGGGCGGTGAATATACGGGGCGCTTCGCTATCAAGAGCCGATTGACGTTGGGGTAACATTTTAGGTGCGACTAGCCATAGATAAACAATAGCAACACTGCCAGCAACCAGTGCTGGTACCGCAAAATCAAACAATCCCATCCGTGCCATGCCTTGTTCAGAGGCAACCGCAACGACTAATAAATTAGTGGATGTACCGACAGTGGTAGACATGCCGCCAACTAAAGTAGCAAACCCCATCGGCATTAATAAACCAGAAGGAGGAGTATTGGTCCTGACAGCAACACTAATCAAGATTGGCAGCATCAGCACGACAATTGGTGTGTTATTCATAAATGCCGATAAAATGCCGGAAACGACCAAGGTCGTCAGAAGTGAAAAAGTAGGGCTAATACGCCAGAGTTTACCTAACATACGGCCAACAGGTTCTAGTGCACCTGTTCGAACTAGGCCCTGACCAGCGATCATTAATGCACACACGGCTATTAAAGCTTCATGGCCAAAACCAAAGAAAAAATCAATGGATTCCAGATGTTCTCCGCTTTCTGATATAAAAGGAAAAATTTCAAAACCAACCGCCAATAAGATCAGCACGCCAAGACAACTTGATTCTAGCCGAATATCTTCCCGGCGGAATAAATAGAGTGCAACACCAGTAAGCAAAAGGACCGCTAAGGCATGATAATTGGGTATAGATGGGAACATCGAGTGTTGATAGTCCGTAATTGATGGGCAACAACGCTAAAACTAGCAGTTTTTGACAATTGGTCAATCTATTATTTGAGATTTTTATCAGTTAGATCGATATAATCGCGCATCTAAAGCTCAACTAGCGATTAGTTTGTGGAACATCTAAAACGAAAAATCAGAAGTTTTGTGAAGCGAGAAGGCCGTATGACGCCAGGACAAACGCTTGCTTATGAAACGATGATGCCCATCTATGGCTTCGATTATCAAAAACAAACTCTCGATTTTTCAGCACTGTTTGGAAATGATGGGCCGGTCAGTGTCGAGATTGGCTTTGGTATGGGCACTTCGCTGGTCGAGCAAGCGCAGTGCCACCCGGAATGCAATTATATTGGTATAGAAGTACATCGCCCCGGAGTCGGTTCATTGCTGGTTAAAATGAAGGAAGCTGGAATTACCAATATACGGGTGATTTCTCACGATGCGGTTGAAGTGCTTAGCGAGATGCTGCCAGATGATTCGATTGAGTTACTGCAACTTTTCTTCCCGGATCCTTGGCACAAGAGAAAACACCACAAACGGCGCATCGTTAATCCCGATTTTGTCCAACTTTTGCACCATAAAGTTAAAACAAGCGGGCATTTTCATATGGCCACCGATTGGCAAAATTATGCCCAGCATATGTTAAAAGTCATGCAGGCCGCTGAGGGATGGAAAAATTGCTCTGCCAGTAATGACTATATTCCTAAACCAGAAAATAGACCGGTGACCAAATTTCAAAAGCGTGGTGAAGGGCTTGGTCATGGGGTATGGGATTTAATGTTTTCAAGGATTGAAATACAACAATAAAAGAAACCGGAACAGAGAAAAACAATGATTAAACAGATAAACGTGGTTGAAGCGGCATCAATGATCGAAAAAGACAATCCTCTAATTGTTGATATTCGGGATGCGGGAAGTTTTGCCATTGGTCATATTGAAAATGCTGTTAGAGTGGATAGTGAGAATTTTCAGTCATTTGTTAACAATGAAGACAACAACAGACCACTTATTATCTGTTGTTATCACGGTAATTCCAGTTTATCGGCAGCTGCTACGTTTAACCGTTTTGGTTTTGATGGGCATAGTTTACAGGGTGGAATGAGCGCTTGGATGCTATCTTATCCAATTGTCCAAAATTGATACACCGATATTAGTATTTGCTAAATTACATTATTTGAACCTAGAATAATCAGTTGGAGTCGTGGAAAGAATGCTATCTCGCGGCATGCATGACCTAGTGAAAAATGGCATAGTCACCTTACTGGTGATGAGTCCTTTTTTCGCATCGTCAGGCGCGTTGCGGGGTGGCGCTATTTCTTGCGCTTCAACTGATTTTTTCTAGGTTGAATAAGTATAAATAGATTGCTTCATTGGACGGGGTTTGAGAAAATACGCCCCGTTCAAAATACCCCCTTTTTATACAGCTTGTTAACCATAGGAGTATTTATGTCGTCTCGTTTTCAGTTGGCTAATGCTATTCGAGCATTAAGTATGGATGCCGTTCAAAAGGCTAACTCTGGTCACCCTGGAGCCCCTATGGGTATGGCCGACATTGCTCAAGTGGTATGGGGCGATCACCTCAAACATAATCCAAATAATCCAGAATGGGTGAACCGGGATCGATTCGTATTATCTAACGGTCATGGCTCAATGTTAATTTATTCATTATTACATTTGACGGGTTATGCACTCTCCATAGATGACATTAAAGATTTCCGCCAGCTTCATTCTAAAACACCTGGCCACCCTGAGTTAGGCTACGCCCCTGGAGTAGAAACCACCACTGGACCTCTTGGTCAGGGGCTCGCCAATGCCATTGGCATGGCAATCGCCGAAAAAACTTTGGCAGCCCAGTTTAACCAGCCAGATTTTGAAATAATTGATCATCGCACCTATACCTTTGTCGGTGATGGTTGTTTGATGGAAGGTATCTCTCATGAAGTCTGCTCATTAGCCGGTACCATGGGGCTGGGCAAGCTAGCCGTATTATATGACGATAACGGTATTTCAATTGATGGTAACGTTAAAGGCTGGTTTACCGATGATACAGTCAAACGATTCCAAGCTTACGGCTGGCAAGTAATCGCGGGTGTTGATGGACATGACAGCGGAGCAATTGAACAAGCGATGCAAAAAGCTCAAGCTGAAACCAATCGCCCCACTCTGATCTGTTGTAAAACAACCATCGGATTTGGCTCACCTCACAAAGGTGGCAAAGAGTCTTGTCATGGTGCGCCTCTTGGTGATGAAGAAATCGCTTTGGTCCGACAAGAGCTTGATTGGCCACATAAAGCGTTTGATATTCCACAGGAAATTATGCAGGGCTGGGATGCCAGAGAACGAGGTCAAAAATTGGAAAGTGATTGGAACGATCAATTTATTGAATACACAGAACGTTTTCCTGAGTTGGCCTCAGAGCTAAGTCGTCGGCTTAACGGACGTTTGAATGCGGATTTTGCAGCAACCGCCAAGTCCTATATTGAATCCACTCAAGAAGCGAGTGAAAAAATCGCTACCAGAAAAGCTTCGCAAAATGCGATCCAAGCTTACGCAGGTAACCTACCCGAGTTTATCGGTGGATCGGCTGATTTAGCGGGTTCAAATTTGACCAAGTGGAAAGAATCAAAAGTGATTGACGCCAGCGATGCTAGCGGTAATTACATCAACTACGGTGTGCGCGAATTTGGTATGTGCGCCATCATGAACGGTATTAAACTGCACGGCGGCTTTGTACCATTTGGTGGGACCTTCTTAATGTTTATGGAATATGCGCGTAATGCGATCCGTATGGCAGCATTAATGAAACAACAGGTAATTTATGTCTTTACTCATGACTCAATTGGTTTAGGTGAGGATGGCCCCACTCATCAACCAGTAGAGCAGCTCGCATCAATGCGGAGCACTCCCAATTTAGTTAACTGGCGTCCTTGTGACGCGACTGAAACAGCCGTTGCATGGAAAATGGCTGTTCAGAATCAAACCGGCCCTACTGCATTAATTTTAACCCGCCAAGGTTTACCTACACAGTCTCGCTCTGAAGCTCAATTAGGTTTAATTGAAAAAGGGGGTTATATATTACTTGATGGCGGTGGATCGCCAGAATTGACCATTATTGCCACGGGATCAGAAGTTGAATTGGCAATGCGAGCGGCCAATCAATTAAAAGGCTATAACATCCGCGTTGTCTCCATGCCAAGTTGTGAATTATTTGACGCTCAAGATGCAGAATATAAGTCTCACGTTCTGCCTTCTAGCGGTAAACGTATGGCGATAGAAGCGGCGACTGGTGATCTTTGGTATAAATATGTTGGTCTTGATGGGATCGTTATATCAATGGATCAATTTGGCGAGTCAGCACCAGCTGATCGGCTATTTAAACAATTCGGGTTTACGGTTGAAAATGTGGTTGAAAAAGCGACCAGCTTATTAGCTTAAATCAGATTGGGGTTCAATCAAATTTAATTTCAATTTAGAACTTTTCTATGCATAGGTATATCATTTTGTCTAACACTAAAAACAAAATCTCGGGATTACAGGAATGACAGTTAAAGTTGCTATTAATGGCTATGGTCGTATCGGACGAATGGTTTTACGCGCCATTTATGAATATAACCGTGAAGATGAAATAAAAGTCGTGGCGATTAATTCATCTCACCCGATCCCCACCAATGTTCATTTAACCAAATATGATTCGACTCATGGCCGCTTTGAAGCAAACGTACATTGCGATGAAGAAAATATGTATGTAAATGATGACAAGATAGCGATGCTGGCCGACCGTAACCCAGAGAATCTAAAATGGAGCGATTATGATGTTGATATCGTTTTAGAATGTACCGGCCATTTTAAAGATCGTGAAGGTGCCTCCAAACATTTTGTTGGTGGCGCTAAAAAGGTCTTAATCTCAGCTCCCGGCAGCGATGATATCGATGCTACGGTTGTGTATGGTGTGAATCATGACATTATTAAAGCGGAGCATACCATTATCTCTAATGCGTCCTGCACGACTAATTGTTTGGCACCGCTTGCCAAGGTATTACATGAAGAAATAGGGATCAAAAAAGGTTTAATCAATACTATTCACGCTTATACCAATGATCAAATGTTGATCGATAATCAGCATAAAGATTTACATCGTTCGCGAGGAGCTGCCACTTCGATTATTCCAACTAAAACCGGTGCTGCCAAAGCCGTTGGTTTGGTGTTACCCGAACTATTGGGCAAAATGCATGGTTTTGCATTACGTGTACCGACAGCAAATGTCTCTGTTGTTGACTTAACGTTTGACGCCGCGAGAGATACTACAGTTGAAGAAGTTAACGCTATTGTTAAAGCTGCTGCCGATGGGATCGTTTTAGACTATAACGATGAGCCACTGGTTTCCATTGATTTTAATCATACTCCTGCGTCTTCTACATTTGATTCAACTCAAACCAGAGTAAATGGTAATTTAGTTAAAGTGTTGACTTGGTACGATAACGAATGGGGATTTAGTTGCCGTATGATTGATGTTGCTTTGACAATGATGTCTGCAAAATAATGCTCCAGAGCACATCCCCAATATGAAGGGGGGATATTAGCCGCTTATTATATTTTCATTTTTTGGGGGAAAACCATGTCAGTTTTAAGAATGTCAGATTTGGATTTAAGAGGTAAGCGAGTCCTAATTCGTGAAGATCTGAATGTACCTTTTAAAGATGGGAAAATCTCCTCCGATGCTCGTATTCGAGCGGCATTACCCACCATTAAATTAGCACTGGATAAAGGAGCAAAAGTAATGGTGATGTCTCACCGTGGTCGACCGACCGAAGGTGAACTTACCGAGCAAGATTCAATGGCGGCTATTGTTGATTATTTGCAACCGTTACTTGGCGTACCGGTTTCTTTAGCAAAAAACGACCTTAAAGAAATTGCCCCAAAACAAGACGAAGTCATTATTTTTGAAAACGTGCGTTGTAATATAGGTGAAAAAGCCAACGACGATGATTTATCAAAAGCTTATGCTTCACTTTGTGATATCTTCGTGATGGATGCCTTTGGTACTGCACACAGAGCGCAAGCTTCCACTCATGGTGTCGCTAAATTTGCGCCAATTGCCTGTGCTGGACCGTTATTAACCGGTGAATTAGACGCGCTGGGCAAAGCGCTCGATCATCCTGCCAGACCAATGGTCGCTATTGTCGGTGGTTCTAAAGTTTCAACTAAATTAACCGTGCTAAAATCATTGTCTGGAATAGTTGATCAGCTCATTGTTGGTGGCGGCATAGCCAATACATTTATTGCCTCAGAAGGGCATTCTGTCGGAAAATCGTTGGTTGAAATGGATCTGGTGGATGATGCCAAAAAGCTGTCTGAAGAGGCTATCAAAAATAACGGTGAAATTCCTAAGGCCATTGATGTTATTGTGGGTAAAGAATTTTCCGAATCAACGCCTGCGACCTTAAAATCGGTTAACGAAGTCAGTGAAGATGATATGATTTTTGATATTGGTCCTAAGACTGCTGATTATCTTTGTGATATTTTAGCCAAAGCTGGCACAATCGTTTGGAATGGACCAGTAGGTGTATTCGAATTTGAACAGTTTTCAAAAGGAACTGAAAAAATCGCCCATGCGATTGCTAAAAGTTCGGCTTTTTCAATCGCTGGTGGTGGCGATACATTAGCAGCAGTGGAGCAATTTGGAATGACTGATAAGATTTCATACATATCAACGGGTGGTGGCGCATTTTTAGAATTTTTGGAAGGTAAAAAATTACCGGCAGTAGAAATCCTTGAACAACGAGCGGTACAAGATCAATAAATAGAAGATATTATTTACCACGGATAAACGGAGAAAAAATAGTTTGTGATCTTTTAAAACTCCGTTTCTCCGTGGCGAAATATTTTTTTGAATTGAAACAATACAGAATATAAAAAATGGAGAAAACACAATGGCATTAATTTCAATGAGACAAATGCTTGATCATGCAGCAGAATTTCAATACGGCGTTCCGGCATTTAATGTCAATAATATGGAACAAATTCGTGCCATCATGGAAGCGGCGGACCAAACTGATAGCCCCGTTATTGTGCAAGGTTCAGCCGGTGCAAGAAAGTACGCGGGCGCTCCTTTTTTACGTCACCTAATTTTAGCCGCTATCGAAGAATTCCCTCATATTCCGGTAGTGATGCACCAAGATCATGGAACCAGCCCATCGGTTTGCCAACGTTCGATTCAATTAGGTTTTTCATCGGTCATGATGGATGGCTCTTTAATGGAAGATGGTAAAACACCATCTAGCTATGAATACAATGTTGAAGTCACCAAAAGATCCGTTGAAATGGCTCATGCTTGTGGTGTATCAGTGGAAGGTGAACTTGGTTGTTTAGGTTCTCTTGAAACCGGAGAAGCGGGTGAAGAGGACGGTATCGGAGCAGAAGGAATTTTAACCATAGATCAAATGTTAACAGATCCAGAAGAAGCCGCGGATTTTGTGGCTAAAACACAAGTGGACGCTCTGGCAATTGCCATCGGCACTTCTCACGGCGCTTATAAATTTACCCGCCCACCCACTGGTGATGTATTGGCGATTAGTCGAGTTAAAGAAATTCATAAACGCTTGCCTAATACTCACCTAGTCATGCATGGCTCATCTTCTGTTCCTCAGGAATGGTTAAAGGTTATTAATGAATTCGGTGGTGATATGCCCGAAACTTATGGCGTACCAGTCGAAGAAATCTGTGAAGGGATCAAACACGGCGTGCGTAAAGTGAATATTGATACTGACCTTCGATTAGCATCCACTGGTGCAGTGCGAAAGTTTTTATCTGACTATCCTTCAAACTTTGATCCTCGAAAATACTTGCAAGCATCAACTGAGGCAATGAAAGATATTTGTATTGCTCGTTATGAAGCTTTTGGTACGGCGGGACAGGCGAGTAAGATCAAACCCGTTTCGTTAGAGACCATGTTCGGTCGATATGAAAGCGGTGAACTAGATTCAAAAATCAATTAGCGCGAATGGGTTCTATTCAATACCGCACAATTGTAATAAAGGACAAAACACACCATTGGATAAACAGGGAATGTTAGACACCACTCGGGAAATAGAAGTCCCCGAAGGTGTCGAGTTATCTCTCGCGGTTGCCGGTCTGGTTAGCCGCTCACTCGCTTTTATGATCGACCTGCTGATACGTTGGATGGGACTTGCCGCCGTGTCTAGTTTTTTAGGTTATTGGGGTAATTTTGGGTCAGGAATATTTCTTATTCTTGTTTTTCTGGTTGAATGGTTTTATCCGGTTCTTTTTGAAGTGTTTAATCAGGGTCAAACTATCGGCAAAAAAACCATGGGGATCATGGTGATTAATGACGATGGAACACCCATTGATTGGTCCTCTTCAATCGTTCGAAATTTATTGCGCTTTGCTGATTTTTTGCCGATATTATTTGGCTTTGGCATTATTTCCATGCTGATTAACAAAGACTTTAAAAGGCTAGGCGACTTAGCTGCTGGTACAATGGTGGTTCATCGGCGGTCCCTCAAAGACGAAAAGTTGGTTTATGAGCAAGATGGACTGGCACCTAAAATTCCCCTGACTTTGGAGGAGCAAAGCGCGATTATCAGTTTTGCAGAAAGAAGTCAGCGAATGTCAGAAGACAGAACTCACGAATTAGCCGAATATCTTAGTCCTTGGTTAAAGCAAGAAAATACCAGCAAAGAACCACTTGATGCCGCAAGATTGTTAAAAAGAATTGCCAAGTGGCTTAGAGGCCATCAATGAGACAGGAAGAATTCGAAGAAAGATATAAAGATAGCTGGAAAACTTTTAAAGTTCAGGTCAGTTTGGCAGAAGCATTAAAACAGAATCGAAAAAAAGGTGATATCTCTCTTAAAGGTTTTGCTGAAAATTATCGGCAACTTTGTTATTGCTTGGCGCTTGCAAGAGAAAGGCATTATAGCCCGCTTTTGATCCATCGATTGGAAGCTCTAGTATTTCGAGGACATCAATCTTTTTATCAAAAACGGCTCGGTATATTTCAGAATATTTACTACTTCATTTTGCACGGGTTTCCTCAGGCTGTTCGAGAGCAATCCAAATTTATCTGGACTGCGACGGCGTTATTCTATCTACCGATGATCGTTATATTTCTTTTAATGCTAATTTTTCCCGATATCATATATATGATCGTTGATCCTGATACGGTGGTGACGATAGAAAGTATGTATGATCCAGAAGCCACAAGATTTGGGACAGAAAGAGATTCTGACAGTGACTTTTATATGTTCGGGCATTATATCCAAAACAATATTGGTATCGCGTTTAAAACCTTTGCAGGCGGTATTTTATTAACCATAGGCAGCCAGTTTTTTTTGCTATTTAATGGATTATTTTTCGGCGCTATTGCCGGGCATATTTATAATATAGGTTACTCTGAAACCTTTTTCTCCTTTGTTGTTGGGCACGGTGCATTTGAGTTAACTGGCATCGTTATTTCTGGCGCGGCAGGATTACGACTTGGTTGGGCAATTTTATCACCGGGGGTTTACTCAAGAAAACAAGCTTTAGTTAATTCGGCTAGGTCAGCTATCAAATTAGTTTACGGCGCTATATTATTATTGTTGATTGCAGCTTTTGTCGAAGCCTTTTGGTCATCAACTCATATGGTAACCGCTAATACCAAGTATTGGGTAGGGTTTGGCTTTTGGATAATGGTGATTGGTTATATGACCCTTTTGGGTCGAAGAAAAGGTCTTACCCATGGATCTTGAAAAAGTAACCGCCAAGATTAGACCAAGGTGTGGCTGGGAAGCCATCGATCTTGGTATTACGCTAGTACAAAAACATGCATTAGTACTTTATAAGATCTGGTTTGTAATTAGCTTCCCTCTATTCTTGATACTCACCGGTATATTTTGCCAATCACAGGAATGGATGATTTTTATTTTTTGGTGGTTAAAACCTATTTTAGAACGGCCGCTTTTACACTTTTTGAGTCGCGAATTATTCGGAGAAAGGTTAAGTGCCAAACAGTGTATTAAAGCGTTTTTCTCACTGGCTAAAATTCAATGGTTTTTAAGCCTCACATTGCGGCGTTTTAGTTTTACCCGTGCACTCGATCTACCCCTGATTCAATTAGAAGGCTTAAGAAGTCATGCCCGCACAAAAAGGCTGCGTGTGATCCACTCTGGAGATTCAGGCAGTGCTGTTTGGTTGCATATCATTTTTTCTCTAGTAGAAACAATTATCTATTTGTCGATCCTAGCGCTTATTTTTTTAATGATCCCCGATGTATATCTGGAAAATTTCAATTTATGGAAATGGATTATAGCCGATATTGATTCAAATTTTACCACCTTTATATTCAATTTTTTCAGTTATCTGGCCATTAGTCTAGTTGCCCCCTTTTATGTTGCTTGCGGTTTTTCACTTTATCTTAATCAAAGAACTCATCTGGAGGCTTGGGATATTGAGCTGGCCTTTAAGAGATTAGCTTCACGCTTATCAGAACGCTCAGAAAACATAAAAGTACGACTAGCCAGTTGGGCTTCAATTGGCCTGATAATATTAATGGCGAATATTGCCGCCCCACCATTTCTTAACGCTACCGAGGTAGATGCAGTTGAGAAGTTTGAGCAATCTGCTCAGCAAGAAATCGATTCAAACAATCTTTCCCACACCAAGGCAAAAAAAATCATTGAAGAAATAAAACAAGGTGAAGATTTTCATAAAATAGAAATCGAAGAAACCAATCAGTATCGCTCCTCTAAAGATATTGATGAAGATGATTCAAAATTTTCCTCAGGCTGGTTTGTTTTCGCTAAAATATTTGCGATATTAATTGAATTTGCTCTCTGGATTTTTCTAGTAGTATTAATCATCTTTTTAATACTTAAATACAAACATTTACTGGTTAGAGGCGTTAGTCATAAAAAATTATTGCGTAGCCGCCCTGCTAAATTATTTGGGCTGGATTTAAATAGTCAAAATCTTCCCGATACCCCTTGGCTTGTTGCCAAACAAATGATTGAAAATAAAGAGTATCGAGAAGCTTTAAGCTTGTTATATCGCGCCAGTTTAATTTGGTATATTGATAATAGTGATGCGGTTATAAAAGAAGGTTATACCGAGCTAGAATGCTTAAAACAAATATCAACTCAGACAAGCTTGAAAAGCCAGCAATACATGACTTTATTAACAAAAAACTGGCGCGGATTAGCTTACGCTCATCAGACTCCAAAGCTAACTGAGTTGAACGAGCTCTGTGATCAGTGGCCAGTGGTGATGAACAGAACGAAAAAATTTCAAGAGCAAGAGAACACTAAAAAGCAGATGAGTAATGATTAAGAAAATTACCATCTCACCAGCTACTTGGGTGATATCGATTATTGTAATAATTATTGGTGGATACCTTTATTGGTTTTACAGCAATTTTGATAAAGTGACTATTGAAACAGATATTGGTGCCAGCAAAGAGGCTAAAGCCAACCCTTTTTTTGCCGCAGAAAAATTCCTCGAAAGCGTTGGTAAAATGACTGACAGTCAAAAAAACTATTCAATTCTTAATCAAAAATTAAAACCTTACGACACATTGATTATCGAAAGTAGCAGGGTCGGACTAAGCACTGAAAAACGCCAAAGGATCAAAGACTGGATATCCAGTGGTGGCCATTTAATTTTGCTTGCAACTGAATTATATGATGATGATCTTGGAACCAGTCGAGATGTTTTTTTGGATGATTTAGGCGTGCGCCTTTACGAAAATTCGGCTTCCAGTTGGGATCTTGATAGAGAAGAAAATTTAACCAAAGTAACTTTTAAAAATATTGAAGTGCAAACTAAAATATTCTTTGACTACAACTATTATTTACAGGATGCCAGCGGTGACGCTTCTTTTATTGGTGGAAATGATTATTCGGATTTCTTTGTTCAATATGATTATGATAAAGGCATGATCACCATTGTCACCGATATGAATATTTGGAAAAATAACTTAATTGATGATTATGACCATGCGATGTTTCTATATCAACTAGTGGGTGGAGCGGAAAATGTCTGGTTTCTTTACAATACGGTGCAGCCTTCATTATTATCAATCATGGCTGATTTAATTCCAATGGTGATTATTTCTTTTGTTTTGATGTTAGTCGCTATTTTATTTTCTGCCAGCTGGAGAAAAGGTCCGCCAAAAAACGATGACTTAAGAGTACAACGTGAAATAATGCAACATATCGAAGCGGCTGGTGAATTCAGTTATCGAAATGATTCGGGCAAGGTTTTAGTTGAGCAATTAATGTCGACGCTGGAATTTCGATTAAAAAAATCAATCCATCAATATAATCAGATAAGTAATAGTAAAAAAATTGTAAAACTATCTCAGTTAACCGGTAAAAGTAAAAATGAATTAGCATTACTTTGGCAAGATGAAGAACTAACCCAGGATAGTTTTATTAAGAAAGTGTTATTGATACAGGAATTGAAAAAGCAGATTTAGGATATCAGCTATGAGCTACGGATAGGAATATAGGTCTCACAATGACTGTCATGCAAAAGAGTCCAAACAGTAAAATTTTAGATTTTAAAAAGTGGAAAATATTATGACTGAAGAAAACAACAATTCAAACAATACGGGGATTGATCTAAGCAAACCTAATATAGCAGCATCAGGTAGCGAAAGTCAGCCAGTGGAAACATCGACCGGCATGACCTTTCAACAGGCCCACCCAATCATTCAACGTTTAAGCAAGAATGTTAATTCAACTTTGATTGGTCAGGTTTCAATTGTCGAAATGACATTGACCTGTTTGTTCGCGGGTGGACATTTATTGATTGAAGGTGTTCCAGGATTAGGTAAAACATTGTTGGTTCGAGCGATTGCAAAAAGTTTTGATGGTCGCTTTTCACGGATTCAATTTACACCGGATTTAATGCCTAGTGATGTGACAGGTCATGCGATGTTTGATCAAAAATCAGAAAAATTTCGTATCCGAAAAGGCCCCGCATTCACCAATCTATTATTGGCTGATGAAATTAACCGTGCTCCAGCAAAGACTCAGTCGGCCTTGTTAGAAGTGATGCAGGAGAAACATATTACGATTGAAGGAAAATCTTTACCTGTAAGCTCCCCGTTTATGGTTTTAGCAACCCAAAATCCTCTGGAGCAGGAGGGTACCTATCCTTTGCCGGAAGCGGAGCTCGATCGTTTCTTAATGAATATTCTAATTGATTATCCCTCGATTGAAGATGAAATCAAACTAGTCCGAACCATTACTATCGGTACTATTGACGATTCTGTGTTGATGAAAAATCTAAGTGCCGTTACTTCGGCTAAAATTATTGAGCAATTACAAATCGTTGCAGCCTCGGTACAAGTTGATGATTCAATTTTTGATTATGCAGTACGGTTAGTGGTGGCTACTCGCGAGTGGTCAGGTGTACAAATGGGCGCAAGTCCGCGAGCTTCTATTGCCATTGTTAGAGCGGCTAAGTCTTTAGCGTTAGTGCGGGGCAATGATTTTGTTTCACCGGATGAAATAAAAGCCGTTGCACTGGCTGTGCTACGCCATAGGATCGTTTTGTCGGCAGAACTTGAAATTGAAGGGATAAGTGTTGAACAGGTGATTGCAGATCTATTAGCTCAGGTAACTGCACCTAGGCAGTAGTTTAACTAACCTCAACTCTGGATAAGAGCAACCATCCAGCACCAGTATTTTAGAGGGAGGCTGAATAGGTACACATAAATATGAAATTTACTCGACTTAGCATTGCATTCATTATTTTCTGGTTGGCTATTGCAATCAGCGATGCTTTGTTGCGCCTGTGGGATTATATTCATGTTGAAAGTCGCTACGATATTATCGCTGGACAACAAAGTTTATTGTCTGAAATTTGGTTTGTTTATTCGGTGATTTTTATTGCGCTATTAATTGTCGACCTAATTTCTTTATCAAGCTTAAAAAATATTCAGCTAAAACGAAAAATATCCAGCATTCTTCCTGTTAATAGCCTATGTGATGTAGAGCTCACGGTAACCCGGCAGACTGTAAGTGCAAAGGATAAAAAGCAGCCGTCTAGAAAACTTAACATCGAAGTTTATGATCACTTTCCAGAAAGTTGTACTGCTGTCGGGATCCCGGCATCTATTCAACTAGGTGATGACCAACAAGTTAAAATTAAATACCAGATAAAATCATTTGAACGTGGCGATTTGGCGATAAATAAAAGCGAATTATGGGTAACTTCATTACTTGGTTTATTAATCAAACGAATAGAAGTTGAATGCAAAACAGTATCAAGGGTTTTTCCAAATTTCCGCTCTATTCATCATTTCGTACTATTGGCTACTGAACAAAAAACTAGGCAGTTGGGCATAAGACAAAGACCAAAACGCGGTGACGGGCTTGATTTTCATCAATTACGCGAATATCGAATCGGAGATAGTTTACGCCAAATTGATTGGCGATCGACCTCAAGACTTCGAAAAATTATTGCCAAAGAGTACCAACAGGAAAGAGATCAAAATATTATATTTCTTGTCGATTCCGGCAGGCGAATGAGAACTAAAGACGGTGAGCTTTCTCATTTTGATCAAGCTCTCAATGCTACATTATTAGTATCATATATTGCTCTCAAACAAGGCGATGCTGTGGGGCTAAAAGTTTTTGGCGGTGCCAATCATTTTATCTCACCTAAGAAAGGGCCTTCAACTATCAGCGTGATGCTAAACCAAGTTTATGATTTACAACCACGCAATCGAGCTTCTGACATTATTCAAGCGGCGGAAGAGCTTAATAAGTCTTTTAAGAAACGATCTCTCATTGTAATCGTATCTAATATGCGAATTGAAGATCAAACGGAATTGACTACCGCAGTCAAAATGCTCAAAAAATATCACCTTGTTTTACTGTTAAATCTAAAAGAACAAGCATTAGAAGATTGCTTAGGAGAGGAAATATTTGATATAAAGGACACTCTTCGTTACAGTCAAACCGTCAGTTATCTACAACAACGTGAGCAACTTCATCGTTCTTTGACCCATAGCGGTGTGATAGCGGTTGATAGTCTACCCAAACATCTAGCCATTAACATGGCTAATCAGTATTTTGATATTAAGAGAAGCGGTCGTCTTTAGCCTTCTAAAAATACAGAATGAAACAAATGTATCGACAAATATTAATTGCATGTGCAACCAATAACTTGCAAAAGAAACTATTGCTAACCTATAATTAACGATTAATCGAGTCGTTTGGACAACCTATGAGTGGCAATTTCGCAAATAACCCTGCGTTTGACTGGAAGCAAGTGGCCTATTACATGCTTCTATCGCGTGCCATGGACGATATAGAAGAACAAGAACTGGTCCCCGCCAAACTCGTTTTTAATCAATTTTCGGCTAGGGGGCATGATTTAGCTCAAATTCTACTTGGCTCATTATTAGACCACCCTCATGATGGTGCGACCGGTTATTATCGCTCCCGTCCCTTTGTATTGTCACTTGGACTGGATATTGAAGATGCGGTGGCTTCGCCGATGGCAAAATCCGGTGGATACAGTGATGGCCGCGATATTGGCGTGGTGTGTAACTATCCCAATGTTGAGCGTAAAGGCGCGATGCTTTTACCTATGTGTGGCGGCGTGGGGGCGCAATATACGCCAATTTCCGGTTGGGCTCAGTCGATTGTTTATAATCGCGATCAGCTAAAAGATGAAAATTATCGAGGAGCCCTTGGTCTCTCGATGGGGGGAGATTCGTCAATGTCCACTAGTGGTTTTTGGTCTGCATTGAATATATCAACGACCAATAATTTACCCCATCTATTCTATATTGAAGATAATGGGTACGGCATTTCTGTTCCGCAAGCGGTGCAAACCCCCGGCGGCGACCAAGTGGCAAATTTGGCCGCCTACAAGAACCTGAAAATCGTAGATGGCGATGGTACCGATCCGCAACAAGCTTCAGATCTGATCAAACAAGCGGTTGAATATGTTCGTGCTGGACTAGGTACTTGTTTATTGCGGCTAAAAGTTCCACGCTTATGTGGGCATACTTTTCAAGATACTCAAACCTATAAACCGGAAGTAATGGTAACTAAAGAAAAGGCCAATGATCCCCTACCAAAACTAAGAGCCTACCTAAAACAGCACGGGATTTTAAATGATGCGGACTGGCAAACCTTAAAAACCAAAGCTTATGATGATGTGAGCTGTGCCGTGGAAAAAGCCAAACAGCGACCGGAACCTGATGTTTCTAAACTAACTAAATATGTTTTTGCAGAAAAAGATCAATTTAATAACCCAGAGATCCAGTTGCGTGGCGGATTACATGCCGATGATTATCAATTTCCAACTTGTGATGAAGTGGCTAAACCAAAAGGTCCACGGTTAAACATGTTAACCGCGATCAGAAACGTGTTAGATCATGAACTCAGCATTAATCCGAAGGTATTGGTTTTTGGAGAGGACGTTGGTCCAAAAGGTGGAGTGCATGCTGCTACCTTGGGCCTTAATCAAAAGCACGGTGACCTTAGAGTATTTGATACCAGCCTGTCAGAAGAAGGTATTATTGGACGATCAGTGGGTATGGCATTGTCCGGATTAATGCCTGTACCAGAAATACAGTTTAGAAAATACGCCGAGCCTGCTGCTGAACAAATTACCGACACCGGTATTATGCGCTGGCGAACTAATAATCAATTTGCCGCTCCAATGGTGATCAGGATCCCCGGCGGCTTTGCCGGGCGAGGCGATCCTTGGCATTCTATGTGTGATGAGGTGGAATGGGCGCACAAGACTGGTTGGCAGGTAGTGATGCCGTCTAATGCAGAAGATGCGGTGGGATTATTGCGTTACGCACTTCGGGACAATAATCCCACCATTTTTTTTGAACACCGATCGCTATTAGATGGTCGATGGTCGAGGCGTCCTTATCCAGGTAATGATTATGTGATCCCTTTTGGTAAAGGAAGTCTACTGACCAAAGGTCATAACTTAACGGTTGTAACTTGGGGAGCGATGGTGGAACGATGTGAGGGTGCAGCACTGGAAATCGCTAACGGTATTGAGGTGATAGATCTGCGTACTATACTGCCGTGGGATAAAGATTTGGTGCTCGCTTCAGTTAAGAAAACAGGCCGCTGCTTGATTGTACATGAAGATAATATGACCGCAGGTTTCGGAGCTGAAATTGCGGCGGTATTAGCCAAAGAAGCATTTTTTGATTTAGATGTACCTATTGAAAGGGTGACCATGCCTGATATCCCTAATCCTCATAATATTCATTTGATGAATGCAGCGGTGCCAACTGAGGCAAAAATCAAACGGGTGATGTTACAGCAGATTGAGATTTAACCTGATTTTTCTAGGTTTAAAAATCAAAAGTTCCCTCTCCCTCTGAGAGGGTTAAGGAAAAGGAAACAAATGAATAGTACGACTGACATAAAAATATTAACTGATGAACTCGAAGGTACGGAAGCCACTTTTTCTGCTTGGTTGGTAGCTAAAGGTGATCAGGTGAAGCAAGGCCAACCGATCGCAGAATTGGAGACCGATAAAGTCGCGATGGAAGTATGCGCAGCCGAAAGTGGGATCATTCAATCTTTGTTAGCTAAAGCGGGTGATAAGATCGAACCGGAACAATCGCTTGGCAAAATAGCGGCGGTTTCGGTGGCTAGAACTAGCAAAAGGCCAACCCCGGACGATCCAACTGAAAAAGCCGTTCAATCCAATGACAATAAAAAACAGAGCAATCACGGCCAACTAAATGATAGTGGCCGAGACTCTGTGAGTCCTGCAGTACGTCGTTTAATACTAGAGAACAATCTTAATATCGATAATATTACAGGCACTGGAAAACATGATCGAGTGACCAGAGATGATGTGCGTGAGTTTATCCAAAAGGGTGCGATTACCCTAGGCATAAAAGCCGGATCCGCAAAAGTTATCAGCCAATCAAAAGCTGCGATAAAAACGACTTCTCCCCATGATATGTCTATTCTAACGGCTCGCCCGCTCACTGGCAAAATGCACCCTCACAGCAATATGCGAAAATCCATTGCCAGTCATATGGTCAGTAGTTTATTGAAAACATCACCCCATGTGACCAGTGTTTTCGAAATGGACATGGGCAATATTATCGAGCATCGTAAATGGCATCAAAAAGAATATCAGGAATGTGGCGTTAAGCTAACTTTTACCGCTTATTTTTTAGCGGCTATGGCCAAAGCGGTGACAAGGGTTCCTCAAGTAAACGCCAAATTCCATCAAGAGGCTTTAGAGATTTTTAGTGATGTAAATATTGGTGTTGGTACCGCGCTCGGTGGTTCTGATTTGAAAGATACGGGTCTGGTGGTTCCTGTGGTGCAGCAGGTTCAATCAATGAATCTATTTCAAATTGCTAAAGCGCTAGGATTACAAACAGAAAAAGCTCGCAGTGGAAAGTTGACCACTGGAGATTTGAAAAATGGAACGCTGACTATTTCGAATTATGGCGTCAGTGGTAGTTTGTTTGCCGCTCCGATCATTATCAATCAGCCACAAGTCGCTATTTTAGGAATTGGTAAATTGGAAAAACGAGTGGTAGTCGCACAGGTTAAGGGTGAGGATGCCATGGTGATCCGCCCCAAGTGTTATGTATCTTTGACGATCGATCACCGCGCACTTGATGCCCATCAAACCAATCTCTACTTGTCAGAGTTTGTCAACATTATTGAAAACTGGGGGGAATAGCGCCATCCCGCAACGCGCCTGACGATGTGAAAAAGGGGCTCATCACCGATAAAATAACCATGCCATTGCTTACTAGGTTATGCATGCCGCAGGATAGCACTTTTTCCACGATTTCAACTAATTATTCTAGTCAGCTTGAATGAAATCTCGAAAAGAAATGACCATTTGGTTATGTTGATAATGTTCAGATTGTACAATAGAAAATTGGCGATTTAGATTCAATGGCGTTTTTAGCTGTTTGAATTTCCCCAGCCTTAGTTCTTGTTGGATGGATAATATAGATAAAACACCTAGACCAAGATTGGCCTTTACAGCTTGCTTTATTGCTTCTTGACGTGCCAACCCCATGCTGTTTTCAATAAATCCGCCCTGCTGCTGCATCGCTGATACAAAGACCGAACGGGTGCCTGAACCAGATTCTCTTAATATCCATCGCTGCTTACTCATCGTTTGAACACTAATTTTGCCCGATGTGGCTAATGGATGATCGCTAGCACAAAAAACAGCCAGTTTATCGGTACGCCATGGAGAAATTGACAAATGCTCGTGCATGATGGGTGCTTCAATTAGGCCAATATGGGCTTTTCCAGCCATTAATTTAGCGATAACCTCGTCGGAATTACCGATGTACAAATCAGGCTCTACCTGAGGATATTGTTGAATAAAATCAGCTAATATTGCCGGCATGAGATAAGAGCTGATGGTAACACTTGCCGCTACTTTTAATTGCCCTTGCAATTTCGTCGACACCGGTTGTTGTAATTCTGCTTGAAGTTCAAGCATTTGGGTAACTCTTGATAAAATAGCTTTTCCGTTTTCATTGACCTGAAGTTTACGTCCGAGGCGATCAAAAATCTGGTACCCTAAAATCGTCTCTAACTCTTTAATTGATTGGCTCGCCGCAGATTGTGTCATGCATAACTCTTCTGCCGCCCGGGTGATGCGATTAAGTCTCGCGGTTGCGGCAAAAACCGCTAGCTGTCTCAAGGTGAGGTTCATAGTTTCACATTAATAATATTAATATAGTGTATAAAAAACATTCGTTGGACTAATTATAGAACGATTTATACACTAGATTCAAATTAAGAAATGAGTTATGTACATGTTAAATCCACCAAAATCTTCAGGTAATACCGTTAAGGGCGTTTTATTTGTCTCATTAATTGCCGTTTTAGCCACCCTTTTGGCAAAATGGTCTGTCTTCCAGCAATTTGCTATTAGTCCACTAATCATTGGCATTATTTTAGGTACCTTATATAGCAACTTATTACCGAATAAACCCCTCGAAATATGGCGTACCGGTGTGCTTTTTTCAACCAAAGAAATATTGCGAGCAGGGATTATTTTTTATGGATTTCGGATCACCTTACTTAATATTGGTGAAGTGGGGATGGCAGGCATTGTCGTTAGCAGCAGCATTGTGATCCTAACCAGTTTGTTCGGCTATTATATTGGGATTAAATTTTTAAAACTAGATCGCGAACTAACTATTTTGATTACTGCGGGTTGCTCAATTTGTGGAGCGGCCGCTATTTTAGCCACTGAACCAGTGATCAAATCTGCAGCCCATAAAAGTAGTATCGCGGTAGCGACCGTTGTAGTGTTCGGCACCATCGCCATGTTTTTGTATCCTTTTTTGTATCAAATAGGATTTCTTCATTTTGATGGACAAGGACTGGGAATATATCTGGGCGGTACAATACATGAAGTCGCGCATGTGGTTGGTGCAGGGCATGCAATTAACGAGGAAACAGCCAATACCGCCATTGTTGTGAAAATGCTACGAGTCATGATGCTCGCACCCTTTTTAATTATGCTGAGCCTCTGGCTAAAAAACGTTATGAGTCGCGAAAAAATAGTACAAGATAACGTCTCAAAAAAAGCCCGTATAACAATCCCGTGGTTTGCCGTTGGTTTTATTCTGGTCGTTGGTTTTAATTCACTGAATCTACTGCCTCAATCCTGGGTAACAGACATCAATCAACTCGATACCTTTGCATTAACCATCGCGATGACGGCGCTCGGAATGGAGACTCGTCTTAAAATGTTTAGGGCGGTTGGATTACAACCCTTTTATCTCGCAGGCATTTTGTTTGGATGGTTGTTATTTGCGGGATATTTTATTACCCAACTGGCAGTAAAACTGACATAGAATAATGGACGTACCACAAATTGCTTTTCTCGCGATAGAAACGTTAGAAAAATGAGTCGTAGTTACCAGAAGGGGCAAAAATAAACTGTCCCTTCTGACATATTTCACCTATCAATCAAATGGCTTTGCTAATCAATTGTTGTTGATATTGGACAATATCTTCAATACTCAAAACAACCATGTCATGTTTTAGCGCGAAGCTCACCATTTCCTTTAACTTGGACATCGAGCCGTCAGGGTTAGTCAGCTCACAAAGAACGCCCGACTCACTCAATCCGGCGAGTTTCATAAGATCGATGGTTCCCTCTGTATGCCCTCGCCGTACTTGGACGCCACCGGGAGAGGCTCGTAAGGGAAATACGTGTCCTGGTTGGCAGAGATCATTCGCTTGGCTATTTGTGGCAGTTGCGGCTCTAACGGTCGTTAAACGATCTCGCGCAGACACGCCTGTTGTTACGCCACTAGCGGCCTCAATAGAAACTGTAAAAGCCGTTCCATATTGGCTGTTATTGTGACTCACCATTTGCGGCAAATTAAGTTGTTTTATTTTCTGATCGGTTAAACATAAACAGATGATGCCACTGCATTCACGAATAAGCATGGCCATTTGTTGTTCATTTAGGTGATCAGTAGAAAATATCAGGTCTCCCTCATTTTCACGATCTTCATCATCGACTAATAAAAGTCCCTGACCGGATTGTAGTGCAGAAATGGCTTTAGAAACGCGAAGGTGCGAATCGCCAAAAATTGAAAGTAATGACTGACTCATGTGTTTGTACCCTTTTAAGTTGACATGAATCAGGGCACGTAGGAATACAACACCGTCGGACTGTTTAACAGAAAACAGTCGTAACTGTGTTGTGAGGAAATTCAAATGAATTAAAGAATTTCCAATTCTCTCCCATCCGGACTATTACCGTCGGCTCTGGCATCTCACCAGATCTGCTGACCCTGTTATTGATGTTAAAACTACCAACAACAGGCGCTCGCGGGCTGTTTTGAAAATGTCTTGTTATTTTTCAAAAATACCGCCGGTGGGGAATTTCACCCCGCCCTGAGAATTAAGTTGTATACGGATAAACCGCAAAATGATTATAGATTATTTATTATCAAGAATGCAATTGATGATCTATTCTTCAGTACTCCAGAAAGCATCAAAATTTTTAATTTTATAAAACTTCACTCCAGCTCTTGTATGACCGAGTCCAACGCAAGGTATACCTCTACAATCTCCAATATTGAACGCTAAATCGTTTGCGCGAGGCATTTTTAGTCTCAGCCGTTTCATCGCGTCATAAAACTGTTGAAGTTCACCTTTGCCATGAGATAATCGTTCGATTGCCAGACCTATATCTGATAAGTAAAAATCAATTAAGATAACGCCGTAGTTTGCCGGAACTATTTGATATTTTCCTCGGTAACAATCCTTTGGTGAACATAACCAATAATTGTCCTCGGTCATGATCGCGAGCCAAAAATTTTGTGTAGTATTCGATTTATACAGACCAAGCGGAGAGCCTACGGTTATCGCTTGTTTTGGTAGTTTGGTGCTACAACCATAGATCGCTATCGGTAGTAGGAGCGAAAATAATATTTTGAGAATTGACTTCACTTTCGATATTTCTCCGGGATAGCAACTTGCCATATAAATACTTGGGCTGTAGATGAAAGCGGTCCCAATTTTGGATTATTGACTAGTCCGTGACCCAGATAATTTTCGCCGGAATAAGATTCTAACGATAATTTATTGATCCCTTGAAAATAGATTATTCCATCGTTAGTCGTAGCTCTAACATAATAAGTAAAAGTTCCGATAATATCAGCCATATCAATACCATCGGTAATTTCCCACAAAGCATCGCTTGGGGCGAAGACTCTAAAGGTATTTGCCTGTGAAAATAATCCATCTGAATTGGGGATTTGATCTTTATACCATTTGGCCATTTCTTCGACTAAGTGCTCTGTTAGCTCCTGATAATACATTCCTTTAAATAGTTCTTCCGTCTCATCTGAAACATTGGAGAAAATTGCTGGCGTACTATCGTGTTCTCCGGTACGAAATTTTTTCAATTCTTTTTCTGCAGCATCGTTTGCAAATATCTCAGCGGTATAAATCGAAATATATGCCGAAGCTTTAATGGTTTTTTCAGCGATAGAGCTAAAAATACCGCTGTTGTCAGTCCGAATTTTTTCACTCATTCGATTGGTCTGAGATTGCGGTTTTGAGATGCAAGATGACAAAGTAGCTATCGATACCAATAATAGAGATACTAGCCAATATTCAAAGAGTTTTATTGTCGGTCGTTTCATCTATTAAAATGTCAAAAAAATCAGCTAACTAAAATGATTCACGAGCATAGATTAAAAAGAACATTCTTAACCTTTTCTCTATAACGTCTTGAAAGTTTTAGTCGTTGGTCAGTATTTAATGTTACCTGATAATCACCGCTGTCTAGTGGTAAAATTTCTTTTATCCGATCCAAATTAACCATGCTAGAGCGATGTATTCGCACAAACTGACTAGGGTTAAGTTTACTTTCTAACTGAGACATGGTCTCGCGCAACGGATAAATCCGATCTTTGACGTGAAGGTTCATATAATTACCAGCCGCTTCGATCCAGTCGATGTCTTCTATCCGCAGGATAAATTCCTTGCCAATTTTCTTAACCAATAATCGCTCCGGCTTATCGGGAGGCCGGGTATCTTCTCCTATACCGATAACCGTTGCTTCGCCTCGTAATCGGGATACAATAAATCGATAAGCGTAAATGACGCCAATAATCCAGAAATAGCTGTAGGCATCTTTAGTATATTCGTAAACAAGTTCTTTTGGCCAATCACCAAAATCATAAGATCCTCCCATCCAATAATGAACCAGTTTTCTGATTAGCACCATGCCAACGACGTGGCTGACAGAAAATACGATGGTAAACAGACAATGTGCGAGAATTTTTTTGAACGAACCAAACTGCCATTGACTCAGTTTTCGATCCCACCAGACTATTAAGAGTATTAACAATCCGCCGGCTATCTGACTTGAGCTTTCCCAAACGATCGGCTTCCAAGGCTCTAACGGGATCCCCAGTCTTTGATAATCAGCTATAAATGTTACCGAGCCGATACTTGCCTGAATAATACCAATGACCAGCCAAAATAAAATCTGGTAGTGATATTCATTCTTGTCGAAATGCTGCCAGTTCAATCTTGTGTCCTTTTAATTCATGGGGCGCTGATATTTTTCATCACAGTATCCTGCCGTTCACATCATTTTTCAGTAAATCAGTCACTTAGCGGTTGTTTGGCAGACCATATTCCTACATTCTATAGACAACTGAAGGGTATTCCAATGTTTACCTATGATGGACGTTAGCTAGAGCAGCCGTTTGGCTATCCCAAATCGGACGTCAATTGTTGTCTAGCCTGAGTGAGTAGATACTAAATTTGAAGCCATTAGAAGTTCTTAAAATGTATTTTGTTCCTGATCGAACCGACCTTCCTGATAGGCGTTATGATCTCGATTGGTTAAGGATCTTGGCTTTTGGATTATTGATTTTCTATCACACTGGCATGTTATACGTCGCTGATTGGGAATTTCATGTAAAAAGCCAATACCAAAGTGAAAACCTGCAAACCGTTATGCTGCTGGTTAATCCTTGGCGTATGCCCATACTTTGGATGATTTCAGGGATCGCTATCCGATTTATTTTGGCAAAAGTCTCCTTGGGACGTTTTATCGTTCAGCGGTCTTATCGTTTGTTATTGCCTTTATTATTCGGAATATTAGTGGTTATTCCACCGCAACTCTATTATGAAATGACCCAGAATGGCGATTTACAGATGAACTATTGGCAGTTTTACTCTCGCTTCTTTGAGCTGGATAATCCTATTTTCAAAGATTATTCACCAGGTATCTGGCACCATATCGACGTCAATCATTTATGGTATTTAAGAGAGCTGTGGACTTTTTCCTTATATTTGATTGTGTTGTTACCGATTTTGAATAGCCGATTTTTTTGCAAAGCCGCTGATTGGCTAGCTAGATTGAACGGCTATTTGCTGACCATTATTATTACCATCCCCATTTTTGTCATTCAATTGGTGATTGACGATACAAAAGACGCCTTAGGGTTCCTATTTTTGGTTTATGGTTATATTCTTGGCTGGCATCCTTTGTTCTGGCAACGGCTTAAACGTAATAGCAAACAATTATTAATAGTAAGTCTGGTTTGTTATGGGCTTTTTGCAATATTTTATAATTTAGTCTGGATTAAGCAAGCTGGTGATACTAATCAACGGCTATTGCTGAGTGGCATGGTGATCTACAGTCTTGATCGAATCGTCTGGGTGATGACGGCGCTGGCATTGAGTTTTAAATTCCTAAACCAGAATTCAGATAAATTGAACTATTTCAGCCAAGCGGTCTATCCCTATTATATATTGCATCAAACTGTGATTATTATGATCGGTTATGAAATCACTCAGTTTAGACTGGGACCAGTATTGGAGCCTGCCTTTGTACTACTAGTAACCTTTTTTGTTTGTGCCAGTGGTTTTGAAGTTATTCGCAGGGTCGATATATTGCGTCCATTATTTGGCCTAAAGTTAAAAGGCAGCTACAAACAGTCCACCACGCTTTTAGCCAAAACAGTGACGACATTACTTGTATTGGGTTTAGGTCTGGAAATTTTCATTTAGATCGAGTTATAGGTAGCGAATGATAATGGTAAACGATGAACGAATTTATTTCATAGACAGATTGCGGGTGATTGCGATATTGATGATGTTTGTTTATCACGTATCGATGATTTTTGTTGCTGAATGGGATTGGCATATTAAAAACAATGAACTCAGTAATGTGCTTCTTGAAGTTAACTACTGGATGTCGCTATTTAGAATGCCATTGCTGTTTTTGGTTTCCGGATATATCTCCTGCATATTGATGAATAAATTAAACAACCTAGAATATATTCACCAAAGATTTAATCGGTTGATTATCCCAACGGGGATCTTTATTTTTTTGCTGGTTGCTCCTCAAATATATTTTCAGCGGAAGTTGCAAGGATCAAGTTTATCCTTCATCGAATTTTATCAGACATTTCTGCAATTTCAGTGGTGGCCTGATGGAAATTTCCATTGGCTACATCTGTGGTTTATTCCCTATTTGTTTGTTTACAATATTATGTCAATTCCGATGTTTAAGTGGTTGAACAGCGATCACTATTCAGTTTATTTTGTAAAAAAATGGAGCAATAGTTTAATCGGGATTCTTATTTTCTTAGTCATTGCTGTCACTCCATACACCTTTTTGTCGGTTCATTTTCCGGCAAGTTATGATTTTATAAACGATTTTGCGCGCCACTCATTCTTTATATTTTTCATATTAATGGGTGTGATGGCTTATAGATTTAGTGGAATACTTCAGCTTATCGAGAATAATCGAAGGCTATTTCTAAGGTTGGCTTTTTTGTCTATCTTGGCTATCAATGCCACCCGTTGGAATGGTGTGGAGCCTTATGACTTATGGGAAAACTGGATCGAATTACCGCAAACTTATCTATATATTGCTTTGCTAAATTTCAATTCATGGTTTTGGGTTTTCGCGTTTCTTGGCTACGGTAAAAAATATCTTAATAAAGGCAACAAATTAGTTAAATATTGCAATGAAGCGGTATACCCTTTTTATATCTTGCATCAAACGGTAATCGTGATTATTGGTTACTATGTTGTTCAAACTTCGGACAATATAGCTCTAAAATATTGCTTCCTACTCGGTGTATGTTTTGTCTTGTGTGTGATGATTTATCATTTATTTATCAGGCCGTACTCAGTGATAAAATTTGTATTTGGAATCAAATGAACTAATAGTCGAAGTTAAAATAGTATTCAGGGTTGTGCGCCCACCTTGATAGTGAAAATTATAATCAAACCATATGATATAAAAAAATAAATGATAATATTAATCGACCCAAACATCCAATAACTATCATTCAAGTTATTGGATGAATGGGTGAAAAAAGGTTTAAGAAAGACAACCGGCATCAACGTGATAAAAAGCGAAAACAATGTCAAAGACGAGCGGTTATTGAACCGATCATTGGTCACTTAAAATCGGACTTTAGATTATCAAGAAATTTCTTAATTGGCTCATGGCAGCGATTGTTTGGAACTTGAAAAATGGCTCAACCTCTTTTTTGTGCTTCATTTTATAGCGAAATTCTTTAGGTATAATCCGATAATCACTGGTTTGTGTCGAAATGTCGATCTAAGAACCTTGTTTCATTCGCTAACCAGTCGTTTTAACGGGCTACGCTACACCGTTGGATTATTTGGATCCTTTTTTAAGGGCTGACTATGTAACACACCTATCTATCATATCAACGCTCTCTAGAATGCAAAAAGCCCCAAACTACGGGGCTTCTAGCGTTTTTGATGGGGTGGGGGAGCTTAACCACAAGCCTAATGCATTGATAATAAACAAGATAATTAATTTAACTTCCTCTAAGTACAGCTAACAGTCAAACTCACCCTCAATAAACAGACTGATTATACATCTCATTATTATCAGATATGCTATATTAATAATTAATACAGTATAACATTAAGGTAAGGTAATGGCTCGAAACACATCAGTAACTCTTGGTAATCATTTTGATGAGTTTGTTTCAGAAAAAATTAATGCTGGTCGCTTTCATTCTGTCAGTGAAGTAGTTCGCGCTGGTTTGCGAAAGTTAGAAGACGATGAAACAAAGCTACAGTTATTAAGAGATAAACTAAAAACCGGTGAAGATAGTCCATTGGTTGATAACTTTGATGGTGCAAACTTTATTGCTGAATTAAACAAAAAGCACAATAAATGATAGCAAGTTATCGAATCAGGTCGCTTGCTCAGTCTGATCTTGAATCAATTTGGTTTTTTACGCTTGAACAATGGGGAGTAGATCAAGCGAATGCCTACCTTGAAGCGATAATTGGGCGTTTTGATTGGCAGACAATTCCTTACTTGGAAAGAATCGCGATGATATTAAAAAAGGTTATTATTGTTTCCCAGAGGGAATGCACCTAGTCTTCTATGTTATAAAAGATACCCAAATTGAGATCATTGGTATTCCCCACCAAAGCATGGATATAGTCGAGTACTTAACATGAAAATAGGACTAAGTTTAATGAAGATTCGCGAGTAAAAATTCCAACTTCAGAACTAGAAGCCAAGCAATGTTTTGATGATATTTCACTCTGTTTAGAAAATGAAGATTTAGATAAAGCATTTTACGAGAACCTCATTGACAAGTCAGGTACGCGTTTAATCAACTTCGAAGACTTCAACAATAATACCTTCAATAGTAAGGACGTGGTCGATGATTTCTCTGTGGTAGTGAGTTATGAAGATATTGCTGCTAAGAATTATTCGTTGAGTGCGGGCAGTACTTTGAGATGAAGATTGAGTATGTTGATATTACCAAAGAAAAAATTAAGAGTTTCGACGCAACATTAATTCAGTTATTTTCCGAGTCACATGTATTGGGATCAGACATTCAAAATAACTTAAAAAGTTTGAAATATGAATAAAGCTCTTTTACTCAATATTTCGAAAAGATGTCGAGTGGATTAACCCCTCTTCGCTCAAACCCTGTATTTTGGAACTCACAAGATATACCGTGGGTAAAAACAAAAAAGTTAGGAGTTAAGCATATTTATGATTCCAATGAAAAGGTTTCGAATGCTGCTTTGGAACAAACTTCACTAAAACTTAATCCTATAAATGGTCTATCAATTGCAATGTATGGTGAAGGGCAAGCCGCAACTTTCTATAACAAGATTAAACATAATATATTTGAAACAAAAAACTCGAAGAGATAAGAAATTGGCTCTTACCCATGTTAATGAACGATCAAATTACCGTAAAGGATTGTTAAGGAATTTACCGATGCCAATACCAGCCAATTCCAAGATATACCACATTGTTCATCTCGATAGACTCGCATCTATAATTGCGGCTGATGGTTTGCTGTGCGATGCACAAATCGCTGCACAAAGTACACTAGGAACAACGATTGGTATGAGCGGTATTAAGCAACGTCGGCTAACAGAGTTAAAGCTAACAAGCCACCCAAGCTTATTTGTCGGGCAGTGTGTACCTTTCTATTTTTGTCCACGCTCAATTATGTTATATCTTATCCATCAACGTAATCATGAATTAACTTATAAAGGTGGGCAAGAACCAATATTACATTTACAAGTCGATTTATATCAGGCTGCGGCATGGGCGAATCAATCAACTGTTACAATAAAACCAGAATGGTATTACTGAGGAGGCGATAAGATGATTAACTATACAAAAGGAGACATTTTACGCGCTGATGTTGAAGCTATAGTTAACACAGTCAACTGCGTCGGAGTCATGGGGCGTGGGATAGCACTACAATTTAAAAAAGCATGGCCTGATAATTTTAAAGTTTACGCTACTGCATGCAAGCTAAAAGAAGTGCAACCTGGGAAAATGTTCATTTTTGAAACAGGTCAGTTAACTAACCCTAAATACATAATCAACTTCCCAACTAAGCGTCATTGGCGCGGTGCCAGTAAAATAGAAGATATTGATGAAGGGCTTAAAGCTCTTACCGCCAACATGAAAGAAAAACATATTAAATCTATAGCCATTCCGCCTCTAGGGAGCGGTTTAGGTGGTTTGGATTGGGGGATCGTACGGCAACGTATTGAAGTAGCGATGATGAGGTTACCAGATGTTCAGGTTTTAGTTTATGAGCCCAAGGGAGCACCGGAAAATGACAAAATGGTGAGAAGTAAAAAAGTCCCAAACATGACAACGGGACGCGCGGTATTAATTGAGCTAATGCAGCGTTATTTAGGGGGATTGTTGGACCCAACGATTTCTTTATTGGAAGTTCATAAACTACTATATTTTATGCAAGTTGCTGGTGAACCATTACGTCTAAAATATCAAAAAGCACCTTATGGTCCTTATGCACAAAATCTAAGTCACGTTCTTAGTGCTATAGAAGGTTATTTTGTTTCTGGTTATGCTGACGGTGGAGATGCTCCTGAAAAACCATTACAACTTGTACCTAGAGCTATAGAAGAGGCATCTAACTTCCTAGAGCAACATCCAGAAACTCGAAAAAGGTTTGATAAGGTTTCAGAATTGGTAAATGGATTCGAATCTTCATTTGGTTTAGAACTACTTTCCTCAGTTCATTGGGTTGTCACAAAAGAAAATACAAAAACCACAGATGATGTTGTTCATCAACTTCATGATTGGAACCAGCGTAAGCGTCAATTTACATCCAGACAAATTGAATTGGCTTTAAATGTATTGAATCAAAAGAACTGGCTACATTAGGGCTGACTCTTCCCACTAAATCATATTCTAGGCATTTCAAAAACATAAGCAAATGTTTTTGTAACCAACTAATTCCACATGCCTCATTCATTTTATGCAAAGGTCGACGGACAACCCGACAAGGACCCAGTCAAACATATCGATGACAGTAAATAATTAGACATTTTAGCTGGTTTGGTTAAAAAACTTACTTTTTATTTTTGCCGATATTGGTTTAATTCTTAGGTTTATGTTGTGAATCTTGATAGCGAGGGCGATTATTCTGCTCCTCTACCAGAGGTACTACTTCCCGGATACTGGCAGAATACCGTTGGCCTAATTCCACATATTCTTGGGTCCCAGTCTTTTTCCAACCAATTTCCTGATCGGTGACTTTACGAACCACTTTAGCAGGAACCCCCATTAACATTGAGCGGGGTTCACATTCAAACCCGGCACGAACAAAAGAACTAGCCGCCACAAAAGATTCAGCACCGATTTTGGCATCATCCATCACAACAGCGTTCATACCCACCAAAGCATGTTCGCCAATTCGGCACCCATGTAAAATGGATCCGTGGCCAATATGACTATAAGGCTCCAAATGGCAGTCTTTATCAGGAAAACTATGTAATACGCAGGTGTCCTGAATATTGCTGTGGTGGCCAACATAGATTCGGCCAAAGTCGCCTCGCAAAACGGCGCCAGGTCCAATAAAACAGTGTTCTTCAATAATCACATCTCCTATGATTTCAGCGCTAGGGTGAATATAGGTATTAACTTTGACTATGGGGATAAAATCTTCTAACGCATAGATGGGCATTAGTGCACTCCAATAAAATATTAAAGGCTAATTTAACACAGCAGTGAAGATAACGTAGCGTCAATTTATTATTACCCAACCTGTCATTTTCCGTTTAGGGACAATATTGGATCTCCTCAATCTCATCATAGAAAAATCTAAAATCAAGTAAGCCTTGGCTGTATAATGGTTAGCGACAAAACAGACCATCACCTAATGGGTGCAACAACACAAGGCTTATGACTATTCTACCCTATAAACTCGCCACAACGAACGACGAATTAACCTCTCGCGCTGGATTATTAGCCATTGCCCAAGTGATGCAAACGCTGAAACTATCAGAACGTCTTGATCGCGCTTTCCCGCTTCCTCAAAGTAATCGAGGGTTTAAACCGTCACAATTTAATAAAGCATCCCCGGGGATGCTTTATTAGGTGTTTATCTGTTTTGAATTAAATAGTGCAGAAGGCAACTAACAATTGCTTCCAGTTGACGTGAAATCGCTCTATTTTTATTGAAGTAGTTTAACCGAAACAAGGTATCAGCTTGAAATATTTAAGTGTAAACTTATTTGAAAGCTCAAAGTAAATTAACATGAGTATTATCTTCAAGGCAGCACTGAATTTTAAGCATTTTTAGTACAAACAAATTAAATAAATCGCGCCACCTTAACACGGCACACAATGAAAGCAGTCGTATCAACTGGCCGCTTTTTTAACCATTGCGTGCAATCGAAGGCGCGAAAAGATGCGCCTCAATCTCTCGAAAAATCGGTTTTCATTTCCAAAGAAAAACGTTTATTATTAAGTTAAGTTGGTTCCGTGCTAAATTAAAAGCCCGAGGTAAACTAACACAGATAAGCCCAATAGCGTACGGAAGCCTGCCCGCTATTTTAACCAAGCCCGGTTAGCGAAAACTAGCTCGCTACGCGAGCCATTTTCGCCAACGGGCAACGTTACAACAAGAGAGAGGTGTTTAAATTGAAGTATGTTTTAATGTTTTTATTACTGGCAAGCTCGACCACTTTATATGCAGAGCGATTCGATATCACGGCTAACATAGGTCAAATTAGATATCATGAGGCATCTAGTTCACTCGCACCTACTTGGCAAAAACATGTTTGGTTTGGTCTTGTAAATCCAGATAAAACGCCAAACTGTTACAAATATAATGCTGAATATGCCATTTCGATCCCCCAAGGAAATGAAACGGCTATATCTCTATTGTTGTCCGCAAAAATGGCGAGTAAACAAGTCGTAATAACAATTGATGACGCTGTAAAGTTTCCGAACGGGCAATGGTGTCAATTGCAGTATATAACTATTAAAGTAATTATTCAGCGTAATTCATACAAGTTTACTAACAAAATGGGGTAGTTTTTCTTCAAATATCAAATTCATTGCCAGACTAGAACTCATACCATGCTTTCTGCAAGTGGAGAGGTAACCACGAACT
>Ga0256845_1000348_pt1 | contig 44431 bp, 45 predicted proteins | sample RiftiametaG_FD_189101 | JGI IMG/M metagenome (GOLD analysis project Ga0256845, IMG submission 189101) | Tube worm associated microbial communities from hydrothermal vent at the East Pacific Rise, Pacific Ocean - Riftia | ecosystem: Host-associated > Annelida > Integument > Unclassified ...
GACCTACCAGATAGTGTTTATTATTATGTAATAGAAACCAATGTAGGTGATGAAGAAATTGCAATTTCTGGTTATGTAACAATAGTACATTAAAAAAAAAGAAAGATGAAAAAGACATTAATAATAGCTAATATTCTATTTTCGATATTTGGGTTTTCTCAACAAGAAGTTCAGGTATGATTTTTGGAATTGCCTACCTATGTATAATAAGATAAATTTTCTTACGTATAATTGACTGAATCCTTAATTTAAAATACGATATGGATATTTTCAATAGCACTTCTTTATTCGATTTTCAATCTAAATTCAATAATGATGATACTTGTAAAGAATACGTATATCATTACAAATGGACAGATGGATTTACTTGTTCTTGTGGGCATACAAAGGCTTGGAAAGGTTATAAACCTATTCTAAGGTATGTGAAAATTCATACTGTTACTTCAAACACTATATTCCACGATATGAAATTTGGACTACTTAAAACATTTTATATGATATATGAAATGGCTACAACCAACCAAATCCTTATCAGCACTTCAAATGGCTTCTAAATATGATGTAAATAAAAATACTGCTTGGTTATTTATGAGTAAATATCGTGAAAATCTTCAATCAAGTGAAACACTAAAAATAAACAACAATGATAATTCTGTTATCTATGTTGATAAATTTGTTGGTGGTGGATAAAACTGGGCGAAGTAATGATGCTAAAAAACGTAAGATGTTAATGGTTGTTGAAGCAACAACAAAGAATAAGGTTAAACGTGTATATGGCTTGAAAATACAGAATTATACATCTGATGAATGCTGAATTCAAGTCACAAATGCAACTTTTAAAAGAATCGCTAGTCTAACAAATGATTAAATAAGTCTAATGATTTTGATTGTTCATAGTTTTTTTTTAAGTTGTAATCGGATATAAAAAAAAGAATTATGAAAAAAGTGATTATCTCAACATTTTTTAGCTGCATGCTAATAAGTGTATTTGCCCAAGATTGGCAAAATGTGAATGCTCGTTCTTCAGAACAGCCAGAAATTAAAGCGACAAAGTTTAGAACTTTAATCTTTTCTCCTCAGTCTATGAAAGCTCGTATGAGGGCTTCTAGTAGGGAAACAGAAATTAATATTCCAATGCCTGATGGTGGGACTGAAGTATTTAAAATAAAGATTTCAAATGTTTTGCCTGCAAATTTAAGAGAAAAGTATGGCATATATGCTTTTGAAGGATATTCAGTAAGTAATCCAGATAAAAAAATAAGACTTGAGTATGATAGTGAGGACAAGTTTCACGCTATGATTTTTGGATCTGGTAAAACTTATTTTATTGACCCTTTCAATAGAAAAAGTCGGGCAAAAGTAATCAGCTATTATAGAAATGATTTTGTAAAAGAGAATAAACCTACAATGACTTGTGGCTTTCATGATGTGAAAAGTGAAGACAGACATTACTTAAAAGATGTACAAAAAACTTCTGGATTAGTAGCTAGATCTAGTGGAGATAAGTTGGCTACCTATCGTTTAGCTGTTGCTACCACCAAACAGTATACTAATTTTCATGGTGGAACGGTAGCAAAAGGATTGGCTGCTGTAACAACTACGATAAATAGAGTAACAGGTATTTACGAAATAGATGCATCTGTTTCTTTTACTCTCGTACCTAATAATGATCAAATTATTTTTACTAATAATAATGTGGGTTTATCTGGAAATAACAGTAACGCTCAACAATTAATTAATGACTCTAAAACTACTATCGATAATAAAATTGGCAGTGCTAATTATGATGTAGGGCACACAATGAGCACTGGTGGTGGCGGTTTAGCTGGTCTTGGCGTTGTTTGTGGCTCTGGGAAGGCTAGAGGAATTACAGGTAGTAATCAACCAGTCAACGATCCTTATGATGTAGATTTTGTAGCTCATGAGATGGGGCATCAATTTAATTGTCCTCATACTTTTAATGGCTCTCAAGGGTCGTGCTCAGGTGGAAATAGATCAGGGAATTCAGCGGTAGAGCCAGGTAGTGGAGTAACTATTATGGGATATGCGGGAATTTGTGGATCAGATGATATCTTAAAAAACTCAATTCCGGTTTTTCATACACATAGTCAAGATAAAATAAGTATTTTTACAACATCAGGTAGTGCCAAAAATTGTGGAACTCATGCGAGTAATAATAACACACCTCCCGTTGTGACTGTTAATACGACTAATTACACCATCCCTAAATCGACTCCTTTTAAGTTGGAAGGAACTGCAACGGATGCAGATGGAAACACCTTAACATACAGTTGGGAAGAAATGGATAAAGGTTCAGCAGGATCACCAAACTCACCTTCTGGAGATGCCCCAATATTTAGATCATTTATACCGAAATCAACTGGCGTAAGATATTTCCCGCAATTATCTGATGTAGTAAGTGGTAGTCAAACAAAAGGTGAAATTATGCCTAGTTATGGTCGGAATCTAAAATTTAGACTCACAGCTAGAGATGGTAAAGGAGGAGTAACACATGAAACAGTAACTTATACTGTGAGTGGTACAAAAGGACCATTTAAAGTTACTTTACCTAATGGAGGAGAGACTTATACAGGTAATCAATCATTAACGGTAACTTGGAATAAGGCAGGGACGCACCAAACACCAATTAATTGTCAAAAAGTTAATATACTTTTATCGAAAGACGGTGGATTGACTTACCCAATTACATTAATTACAGCAACAGCTAATGATGGTAGCGAGGCAATTACAATCCCTAACATCAACACAACTAAGGCTAGAATTATGGTGATAGCAAATGACAATATCTTCTTTGATATATCAAATAATAATTTCACAATTAATAAAACTACAGATCCGGACTTTACTCTTTCATCTAGTGAAGCCTCAGTAGGGATTTGTCAAGGAAACCCAGCTACTATTACAGTTACAGCTGCGGCACTAAATGGATTCAGTGGGACTATAAGTTTATCAACGCTTAATGTAGCTAGTGGTGCTTCTGTTACTATGTCTCCAACAAGCCTTAGTGGTAGTGGTAGTACTGCGGTAACTATTTCTAATGTAACTAATAATTTTACATTTAAAATAAAAGGAGTGAGTGGATCAATTGTAAGAGAAATTTCAATTGCAGTTGTTAATATTAATACACCATCTGTATTTACTGTCGCTTTACCAAGTTCTGGGGAACTTGTTGGGACTTTGCCTACTTTATCTTGGAATGCATCTACAGATGCGGCCAGCTATACAGTCGTTGTTGCAAATAATGCTCAATTAAGCAATCCTGTTGTTAATGAGGTAGGAATTACTGGAGAATCTTATACATTAGTAACACCTTTAGATCTTAGTAAAACCTATTACTGGAAAGTAATTGCAACGAACAATTGTGGAGTAAAAGAAACAACAGTTTCTTCTTTTAAAACAAAATCATGTGTTCAACATACGCAAACAACTAATATGACGATTAATAACCAACAAACTCAAGAAAGCTCATTAGCTTTCCCAGAAGCAGGTATAATTAATGATGTTAATTTAATTAAAATGAAAGGAACTCATGGTTATGTAGAGGATATGATTGTGAAGTTAATCAGCCCTGCTGGGACATCTGTGAATTTATTTTCAGGTGCTTGTGCAAATAGCCAAACAAGTGATTTCAACTTAGGGTTTGATGACGCTAGTACTGTAAGTACTTTACCTTGTCCATTTACTACAGGGGCTACATTCAAGCCTAGTGGGAGTTTAGCAAGTTTTAATAGTGAAGGGGTATTAGGTGATTGGAAATTAAGTATAGAAGATAATTATCAAACAGATGCAGGTGTTTTGGATGAGTGGACATTAGAAATATGCTATACACCTAAAATTGATGGAATTGATAATTTTGATAATCAGTCTGCAAGTTTCTCGGTTTACCCAAATCCTACCTCTGGTATGATTACAATTAATGGTAAATACATGGATGAAGTAAATATCGTAAATATACTAGGAGAAACAGTAGGTACTTACCAAGTAGGTGCTAAACGTTTAGAGTTTAATTTAGCAAACCAATCATCAGGAATTTATTTTATAAAAATAATATCTGGTGATACGCAAATCATCAAGCAAGTGGTTAAAGAGTAGTAGTGATTAATATGTAAATTAAAAAACTAGGCTCTCTTTGATGGTCTAGTTTTTTTTTAATCATAATTGAGAGTCATTTTTTTTATTGAGAATAGCAAAGGGTAATTATTAAAATAAACTATTAGTTATTATGAAACGATTTAATTCTTTTTTTCGAAAAACACTTTTGTTTTTATTGGTATTTATAACTATGTCAGCAGATTTGGTGAATCATTCTTTGTTTCAGAATTTACCTAAGATGTTAACTATTGGAGATTCTATTTCTTTTCAATACAGAAAATTTCTTGAAACAAACTTGATGGGGAAAGTTGATATGCATTGGTTAGGTAAGGCTCAAAAGCAGAAGATAAATGGAGGAGATACTAAAAGGTCTATTAAAAAAATCAATAATACCATTTTAACTATAAGATAAGTCATTTATCCTGTTTGTTTTTACACTCTCTTCGTTAAAATAATTTACCGTAACCAGTTATGATAAATCATTTTTCCTCGATATTGCAAAAAACAATTCAATCTAAATTAGACTCATATTATAGTTAAACTGGTATAATAATCTCGAAACAATGTCCAGTCTCTATGTTTATTTTGATAGCTCACTGTTGATTTTGACGGTGCTTTTAAAATGCCTAGATGATTCAAGTTTCCAGTGGTAAAATGAAGGCCGTTACTAATATCTCTTACCGATTGGCTTTTTGCAAATTGACAAAAAAGCATCGATATTAAGTGAGTCCAGCTTGTATTTCCTTTTTGGTGTTTATCTGTTTGTTTTTCCTTTACTAGCGTAGAAAAAATAGTCCTGTCTAATTTTGAGATTATTTGAGAAAATAAATTCATCATGAGAGAGGTCTTTTTTGTTGGTCACCTCAAAAATAATTTGAGTTACTTAATTTTCCTCTCTCTTTTTAAAACATTTAGGACGCTAAAGACTCAAAAGCTATTTTTACTCTAATAGGCACAAAAGCTTCTTTTGTAAAGTATGATAGTGACCCTCAAGAATTACAATTACAAGACACCCCCATTAATTGGGATAGCTTAGGAGATGATGTTCTTGAAAATTACGGTGTATTGACTACGTCAAAAAAAGAGAAAATCCCTACAGAGAAAGGAAGTTATATTGATTTTTATCAAAACATATTTGAAGTAATTAGAGAAGGGAAATCATTATTAATTTCACCTACTGAGGCTTTAGATGTTATTATAATTATAGAGAAAATACTACTGTCTTTCCCCATTGTTATAAACACTTTAGAGGACTAAGCCTAAATCATTATACAAATAAAGTGATAATTTATTACATTGCATTTTGATTAGTAAAAAAAGAAGAGATGCTTGAAAAGGTAAAAGAAATTTTAAAGGAATTAGAAGGAGAAACAGTTACTAGTAGAGAGCATTTAGAAGCTTTTCGATTAAAGTTCTTCAGTAAAAAAAGTCTTATTTCTGAATTATTTTCAAAATTTAAAGATGTACCCAACGAGCAAAAAAAACAATTTGGACAAGAGCTGAATGCACTTAAACAACGTGCAGAAAACAAACTTCGCACTTTTTCAGAAAAATTAGAAGTAGGTCAAGCATCTGTTATTAATGAAGATGAAGACTTTACTTTACCGCCTATCCCTGATGTTTTAGGTGCTAGACATCCTTTGTCAGTCGTGAGACAAGAGATTATAGATATCTTTAAGAGAATTGGCTTTAACCTATCAGAAGGGCCAGAAATAGAGGATGATTGGCACAATTTTACAGCATTAAACTTTCCTCCTAATCATCCAGCTCGTGAGATGCAGGACACTTTTTTTATAGAAAAAAATCCAGAAATGGCATTGCGTACCCATACTAGCTCTGTACAGGTACGGATTATGAAAACCCAAAAACCCCCTATTCGTACACTGTCGCCAGGCAGGGTTTATCGTAATGAAGCGATTAGTGCTAGAGCACATTGTGTTTTTCACCAAGTAGAGGGCTTGTATATTGATAAAAATGTAAGTTTTGCAGATTTGAAAGAAACCTTGTATTACTTTGTGCAAGAGTTATTTGGCGAAGGAACTAAGATTCGTTTCCGCCCGTCTTTCTTTCCTTTTACCGAACCGAGTGCAGAAATTGACATCTCTTGCCATATTTGTAAAGGAAAAGGCTGTAAGGTGTGCAAAGGCTCAGGCTGGGTAGAAATTGGTGGTAGTGGCATGGTTGACCCTAACGTATTGATTAATGCAGGAATAGACCCTAAAAAGTATACAGGTTTTGCCTTTGGGATGGGTATTGAACGCATTACAATGCTCAAATATCAAATCAAAGATTTAAGATTATTTACAGAAAACAATGTTAAATTCTTGAAACAGTTTAGATCAATTTAATATCCCCTTAAATTTTACGGTAGTACAATGATTTATCTCTCAAAAAAATAGATAAAATTAATGCCCCGTATTATTTCCAAGAAAAGCTAAGAGAGGAGCTCGTTAGGGAGATAGCTGGGTTAGATCTACAATGGGAGGTTTAGTAGATTTTACTAAAATATTGAAAAAAGGACCCTACTATTACTTTAATAATACCAGTTTAACTATAATATGAGTCTAATTTAGATTGAATTGTTTTTTGCAATATCGAGGAAAAATGATTTAGCATAACTAGTTACGGTAAATTATTTTAACGAAGAGAGTGTAAAAAAAAACAGGATAAATGACTTATCTTATAGTTAAAATGGTATAATAAGCTGTCTATATGAAAAAGAATACCGTTTCGTACCCGTCGGGTTAATAATGTAAAGTACTTTTTTTTAGCTTTAAAACTTCAGATTTTATAGTTTGAGAAAATCATTTTCCGAGTTTGTGAAATTTAATTTCTTTTTTGTGATAATCAACTTGCTGTTGAATATCACTTTGAATTTGAGGATTAAATTCGAGTTTAAAATTACGTTCCATTAATCAAAGTTGATTTTTTCTTCTACCTCACCCCTATTTAAATAATTTTCTACTTTAGTGTTTTGAATTCGTTTTTCTACTAATTCTTTTTGCCAATTGGAAATTGTCAGCATCATCTTGTTCAAGTCCTTTATGCTTAGCATTTAATTTATTCCACTCTTTAATGGGTATATAAACTCCTGTTGGTTTTCCTGTGTTGTCTGATATATATTGTAAGTTCATGGTAGTAGGGATTTAAGACATGTGTACTTATATACTCAATTCTTGCACCAATTTAAATTGCCCACTAGCCTTAGTTTGTAGGTACTGGGTAGATTAAAGCTAGCGATTCTTTCAGTAGACGAACATGTCCTTAGTAGTCGGACAACACTGCTACCTGTTATTATAAAGGACATCCTGCCCATGACAGTGTATTTTCTTCTTTTTCACAAACACAACAAAGGGTATTTTACATGAAAATATAATAATTTAATAGAAATCACAACCTATTTAATCGAAATTACGTTAATCTAGGTATCTCTTTTTACACAAAAAAAAACAATGATGAACAGTCGTCCATGGCACAAAAGTTACCCCGCAGGTGTTCCTTCTACAATAAATCCTGACAATTACTCTTCTCTGATAGACTTATTTAATCAGTCTTTTAAGAAGTATAAAGACAGAGATGCCTTTGAGTGTATGGGGACAGTTTTGACATATGCAGAGATTGATGAGAGATCAAAAAACTTTGCTGCCTATCTTCAGCGCGATCTTCAATTAAACAAAGGGGATAGAATTGCCATTCAAATGCCTAATATCTTACAATACCCTATTGTAATGTTTGGTGCTATCAGAGCTGGGCTTATAGTAGTCAACACAAACCCTTTGTACACTACCCACGAGATGGAGCATCAATTTAATGATGCTGGAGTTACTGCCATTGTTATTGTCTCTAACTTTGCCGACAAACTCAAAAAGATCATTCACAAAACTAATATCAAACACGTAATTGTTACGAGAATAGGTGATATGCACTCTTTTCCAAAAAAAACAATTATAAATGCTGTTATTAAGTACATCAAAAAGATGGAGCCATCGTATTCTATCTCAGGAACAATTGATTTTACAGATTGCCTTAAAAAAGGAGAACTATTGGTCTACAGCCCCGTAGATGTATCGGGAGAGGATACTGCTTTCTTACAATACACTGGTGGAACTACTGGCGTGGCAAAAGGTGCAATGCTTACCCATCGCAATATGGTTGCCAACTTAGAGCAAACCTTTGCATGGATTGCCATCAAAATGGGAGAAAATCCACAAGAAATAATCATCACAGCATTGCCTTTGTATCATATTTTCTCTCTTACAGTCAATTGCTTAACCTTTACCAAAATAGGGGCCAAAAATATTCTTATCACAAACCCTCGTGACATGAAAGGCTTTGTGAAAGAAATGAGCAAACATAAATTCACCGTTATTACAGGGGTCAATACACTTTTTAACGGACTGTTGAATAATGATGCCTTTCGAAAATTAGACTTTTCTTCGCTCAAATTTACTATTGCAGGAGGGATGGCACTACAGCAGTTTGTAGCAGAAGAGTGGAAAAAAGTAACTAAAAATAGTTTATTAGAAGGCTATGGATTGACTGAAACATCTCCCGTAGCTTCCTGTAACCCTCTTGACGGCACTGATAAACTCGGGACAATTGGGCTTCCATTTCCTAGTACCAACTTCTCTTTACGAGACGATCAAGGCAATCTAGTGCCCGATGGAGAGCGAGGAGAGATTTGCATAAAAGGACCTCAAGTAATGAAAGGTTACTGGAACAATTCCGAAGAAACCAAAAAAGTATTTTTAGAGAATGATTGGCTACTTACAGGAGATATAGGAATTATGCTAGAAGGTGGTTATTTTAAAATCGTAGACCGTAAGAAAGACATGATACTCGTCTCTGGATTTAACGTATATCCTAACGAAATAGAAGACGTGGTAGCATTACATCAAGGCGTACTTGAAGTAGCTTGTATAGGAATCCCTGATGAAAAAAGCTGTGAGGCAGTAAAGATATTTGTAGTTAAAAAAGATCCCGCACTTACTATTGAAGATTTAAAAATTCATTGTAAAAAGTACTTAACAGGCTATAAAATGCCGAAATATTATGAATTTAGAGATAGTTTGCCAAAATCTAATATCGGTAAAATTATTCGCAGAAAGCTAAAAGAAGAAAAACAATGATGAGCAATTCTAATATTGGGTATTTTATAATCATGGGGATAATCACACTTCATGTTTTAGCTGGATTTGGCTATTTAGCTTACAAATTATCCCCAAACAAAAAAAAGGCAAAGAGACCAGAAGGATAAGCCTTCAACTCGATAAATAATTCGCAATCAAAATAGGCTTAGGAAGGGATTCTATTTCTTCATCGGAAGAAAAAGAAAAATCATCTTTAACTAAATCATACTCATCTTTGGATAATTCCACATGATGAAAGTAAGCATAAATTATACGATGTGTCAATACATGTTTAACAGGTTTTAGAGACCTTGTTATATTAGTAAATTTTAACTTAGCTAGTAATAGTTCACGAGGATTCTGAAACTCATTTTTTACTTCTATTAAATAGGGCTCAAATAAATGTTGCCAAATGTCTCCCTCGGGACGAATCTTGAAAATTATTTTTTCTCTATACCTAATCAAATAATAATGAAAGTACCTCGTTTTAACTTTTACTTTTTTTGTCTTCACAGGAAAAGCCGTAACTAAACCATTTTGATTAGCAAAACACACGTCATTAAAAACACAAACAGTACAGTCTGGAGATTTAGGTTTGCACTGTAAAGCACCAAATTCCATAATTGCTTGGTTAAACAAATCAGGCTTATCATTTGGTATCAATAAACTAGCTAAATCTTGAAATACTTTTTTTGACTTTAGCATTGAAATATCATCCTTAAGTCCAAAAATACGGGATAATACCCTAAATACATTTCCATCTACCACAGGGATTATCTCTTTGTATGCAAATGAAGCAACTGCGGCAGCGGTATACTCGCCTACACCTTTTAATTTCAATAATTCTTTGTATGTCTTAGGAAACTCAGCACCATAATCATTCACCACTGTTTGTGCTGCCGAGTGTAAATTCCTAGCTCTCGAATAATAGCCTAATCCCTGCCAAAGTCTCAGTACTTTTTCTTCTGACGCTTCCGCTAATTTTTTAACCGTTGGGAAATTTTCTACAAATTTCACATAATAAGCCAAACCTTGACTTACTCTTGTTTGTTGAAGAATTATTTCTGATAGCCAAATATGATACGGGTTTTCTGTGTTTCGCCAAGGTAAGTTTCTGTGGTTAAGTCTGTACCACTGAAGTAATTTTCCTGAAAAATCATTGTTTTTTATCATCTAAAGGGGTTTTTTTGATGAATTACTTTCAATAATCAAAATGAAAATGTAGATTACAAGTCTAAACCTAATAGAATAAAATGACAAAAGCAGAAGTAATATCCAAAATCAGTGATAAAACAGGTATTGAAAAGAATGATGTGACCGCAACTGTAGAAGCTTTTTTTTCAGTAGTAAAAACATCACTTGCTGATGGAGAAAATATTTATGTAAGAGGGTTTGGTTCTTTTGTAAATAAAACTCGTGCAAAAAAAATAGCTCGTAATATTTCTCAAAACACAGCTATAGTAATTGACGCTCATGTAATCCCTTCTTTTAAACCCTCCAAAGAATTTGTGCACCAAGTAAAAGAAAACGTTTTAGTAGACAAAACTAAAAAGTGAAAAAAAGCACATTAATTAAAATAGGCTTAGTGGTCTTAGGTGGTATTCTTTCTTATTTTCTAATGACCTTACCCAAAGTTGTGGTCGAAGATAGTAAAGAAATAGTTGATAATAATCCCATAGAGGATTCTTCTATAAATAGTGAAAATAATTCACATCAGGCAGATACACTAGGAGAGTTTTTAGCTTCTAAATTAAAAGAAAAATTAAATAATTCGGAAAACATAAATGAATCCATTATCTTTGTGGACTCTTTGTCCGACCTTTATCAAAAACACGGTAAGTTTGATAGTATAGCAAAGTATAAAGAGCTTATTGTCAATAAGGTAAGTAATCTTATGACAATAAGAGGTGTTGCCAAAGCTTGGTTTGACGCATTCGAAACTTCTTCGAACCGAACAACCAAACTAGAATACGGTAAAAAGTCTGCTTATTGGTACGAGCAAGCTACAAAATATCCCGAAGCTGAATCAGAAGCTACAGTGATGTTGGCCGTACTCAAAGTGCAACTAGATGCTGTGCAAGGCATACCACCTATGGAGGGAATCCAGCAATTGAAAGATGTCATTGCGAAGAATCCTAACAACATCTTAGCAAGACGATATTTAGGCGAGTTCTACCTGAAAATCTCTTCAGCAGATGTGGAGAAGCTTAAAAAAGGAATTGCTCAATTTGAATATATTCTTAAAGTAGACCCAAACAACATAAATGCTCAGGTTAATTTAATCGAAGCATATATTGCATTGCCTCATGTGTCTAAAGCAAAAAGTCACTTGAGTGCATTAGAAAAAATTATTGGTGACGATGAATTCTTTAAAGAGTTCATAACAAGCAAAAAAGAACAAATAAAATCATTGTAAACCTAAAATTGAAACATTATGCCTTGTGGTAAAAAAAGAAAAAGATTTAAGATTGCTAATCACAAAAGAAAAAAGAGATTAAGAAAAAATAGACACAAGAAGAAATAAAATTTTCTTGTCTATTTATAACATTTAGGCTTATTCTATTTAGGATAAGCCTCTTGTCATTTTATAAATTTTAACAACAATATTGTGAGTAACGAACTAGTAATTAATACTACTTCGGAAGAAACTCGTATTGCATTACTTCAGAATAAAAGATTAGTTGAATTACATACCGAAAACGCCAGTGCAGAATATAATGTAGGCGATATTTATTTGGGTGTTGTAAAACGTGTAATTTCTGGATTAAATGCAGGATTTGTTGATATAGGCTACGAAAAGGACGGTTTTTTGCATTACCAAGATTTGGGAGAAAATGTACGTTCTGTAATAAAATACACTAAGTCTGTATTAAACAAAAAAAATAACGAGCCGAGGCTAGACAAATTTATATTTGAACCTACCATAGACAAACATGGTAAGGCATCTCAAGTACTAATTAAAAATCAAAAGGTTTTGGTCCAAGTGACTAAAGAGCCTATCTCTACAAAAGGACCAAGACTATCCTGTGACATCTCCTTAGCTGGAAGATATATAGTGTTAGTCCCATTCTCAAATACTATAAGTGTTTCGAGAAAAATCCTTGACGCTAAAGAACGGAAGAGATTAAAGAGATTAATGGAATCGATTAAACCACCTAATTTTGGTGTAATCATCCGCACAGTAGCAGATAGTAAAGAAGTATCTGAGCTAGATAGAGATTTGAGAAATCTATTGAGTAAATGGGAAACACTTCGAAAAAATCTTAAAAACGCACAAACTAGAGACAAAGTATTAGGGGAAGATGCTCGTACAGAGACTGTAATTCGAGATATGCTTAGCGACTCATTTGACAGTATTACTGTTGATGACGAAAACTTGTTTTCATCATTAAAAGACTATACTGCTGAAATCGCACCAGACAAACCCAACCTTGTGAAGTTACATTCAGGTAAGGCTAAGTTATTTGAAGCAAAAGGAATCGAGCGTCAAGTGAAAAGTTTATTCGGTTCATCTGTGAGTTTGCCAGAAGGAGGCTACTTAATCATTGAGCACACTGAGGCACTACACGTAGTAGACGTAAACTCAGGAAACAAAGCTAGCAAACAAGAGAGTCAAGAGACAACAGCTTTAAGTACTAATTTAGAAGCTGTAAAGGAAGTAGCTAGACAGTTGCGACTAAGAGACATGGGAGGTATTATCGTTGTCGATTGTATCGATATGAAAATCGCTGATAACCGTAAGCAAGTTTATGACGTAATGAAAAAAGAGCTTGCTAACGACAAGGCAAGATCTGTGGTATTACCTTTGTCTAAGTTTGGACTATTACAAGTAACTCGTCAGCGTGTACGTCCTGAGCAAAACATCAAGACTTCTGAATCTTGCCCTAACTGTGCAGGAACAGGTAAAATTGGTGCAAGTATTTCAGTTGCTGATATTATACAAAACAACATCGAGTTTTTGCTTAAGAAACAAAACGAGAAAGGACTTAAGGTTCATGTACATCCATATATTTATGCTTATTTCACAAAAGGTGGGCTTAAGTCTAAACGATGGTCATGGTACTGGACATTCAAAAAGTGGGTGGATCTTGTAGAAGATTCTTCTTTAGGAATGACCAAATATGTTGTTACTGATAAATCAGGAGAAAAAATAGAAGGATTTTAAAATACTCTATTATAATAGTATTACAAAAAAAGGACTTCTTATCAAAGTCCTTTTTTTGTTACTTAGGGTTTTATACCATTTTAACTATAAGATAAGTCATTTATCCTGTTTGTTTTTACACTCTCTTCGTTAAAATAATTTACCGTAACCAGTTATGCTAAATCATTTTTCCTCGATATTGCAAAAAACAATTCAATCTAAATTAGACTCATATTATAGTTAAACTGGTATTATAGCTTCTTAATATCACCGTAAAATCTACGGTGACATTAAATTGACCTACAATTACTAAGAATTTTGCTTTTTATTCAGACAAAGAGGGGTAATATACTTCCAATAAAATGACTGACCTTTTTTCTTTCAATAGAAAGGAATCATCCAAGGTTTTTTCCTCGATGAACTCAGGTTGACTCTCCCATCAAATCTCTGCAATAAATTTTGTCGAGTAATAATTAAACCCCCAGGTCTTTAAAATCCTTATTTCCTAGCACAAAATACTGAAACACAATAGACTTTCTCAACACCTCTTTATGCTCGTGAGTACGAACAGCTTTGATACAATTCCTTCTTAACTTAAGGTAATAAGGGATTCGGCTATAAAAAGAAAAATGTGCTCGAACAATTGCCCAAGTATCTTTAAAATGCCCCATCATTGCAAACTGAACTCCTGCCACGCCATCTAGCACCAACCTAAAAAGTATTAATGGAATAGCGTAATAACCTGGTAAATTCTTCACCAAAATTGCCAAGCCATTTCTAAAATTAAGATAAGTCTTACGAGGATTGTTATATGATAAAGTAGCCCCGCCAAGATGAAAAACCTCGGCTTTAGGACAGCAAATTATTCGATAACCAGCATTTTTAATTCTCCAACACAAATCAATTTCTTCCATATGGGCAAAAAACGTCTCGTCCAGCCCTCCCAAGTCATGGTACACATCTGTTTTTATCAACAAAGCCGCTCCCGTAGCCCAAAAAACATCTTTCGTTGTGTCATATTGACCCTTATCTTCTTCGGCATGCATGAAAATCCTCCCACGACAAAAAGGATAACCCAAATAATCAAGATAACCACCACAGGCTCCTGCATGCTCAAAATGATTACGGTTTTTATATGACTTTATTTTAGGCTGACAAGCCACAATACTATGATCCTCCTGTATCGCCTCTAACTGAAAATCCAACCAGTTTTCCGTTACTTCTACATCAGAATTAAGCAATACATAATAATCCACCCCCGTGATTTCTGCTAAACCTTTGTTATAACCACCGCAAAACCCATAATTCTCATCCAATTGAATAAGCTTAACAGTTGGGAAATTCTCTCTCAAAAACAACAGAGAACCATCAGTAGAACCATTATCTATCACATAAATATCTTCGGAAGTATGGGTAACAACCGACGGCAAAAAAGTTTCTAAATGCTCCTTTCCATTCCAGTTTAATATCGCTACTGCTACCTTCAACTAGAATAACTTACTTAAATCCAACCCTGGTATATTAGGCAACATATCAGAAGTGTTTTTCTGCATCTCTTCCTTTATTCTGACCTCAATTTCTTCATTTGCTTTATTTATCGCCGCAATCACAAGGTCCTCTACCATCTCTTTATCATCTTTAGTAAGCAAAGACTCATCAATAGATAAAGCAATTATCTTGCGGTCACCATTAATACTCACCTTCACCATTCCTGCACCAGACTCTGTACTCAAAGAAATATTTTTGAGATTAGCCTGTGTCTCTTTTAATTTTGCTTGGGCATTTTTCATCTTGCCCATCATTTCATTCATATCAAACATAGCACAATAATACACCTTAGAAGCATTGAAAACAAGGTAAGAAAAACAAAAAAGTGTGCAATCCCTTCGCTACTTCGCTCGGGTCGGGCTTTATGTTCCCAATCTTTTTAAGCTTGTTTTGTCATGCTGAGTTTATCTAGGTACAAAAACAAGCTTAAAAAGGATTTCCACATCAATCCCTTTTGCATCACGCAAGCGTGATTTCTTTATGAAATCAACATTTTTTATACCTTTAAAGAAACAATCAAGATAAAATAATGAGAAGAAAGTTTGAAATGCCATCAGTGTTCAAAATCTATAAAAAAGTAAACAAACATCTAATAAAAGTAAAATTAAGCAATCCTATTTGGACTTTTTTTCATACTAATTGGACTTATCTTAGTCTTTAATGGTTATTTAGGGTGGCTAGTTGCAGTGGCTATTTTTACAATCATGATGGTTCTTAATTTAAAAAAGTCAGACACCATAGAAATTGATAAAAATGGGTTTTCGATAGACAATATCTATTTTGAATTTAAAGAAATTCATAAAATAAAAGTTTCTTTCAAAACAAAATCTGTAACATGGTCAATGGCTCACAGTTCCCCTATAACCAGAAGCTGGATTAGCATAGAAAAAATAAATGCTAACAAGAAGAAAGTAGGAAAAAAATTATTTCCTATTCACCGCCACGCATTAGTATATATCTTGTGCCAATTCAAAAATAACAACGGATCTTTTATTTCAAAATACCTCACTTGATTTAGTCCTTCTCGAAGCCAAATACAGCTCCATTACTTTCTCTAAATAAGTAAAAATAAACAAACCTATCACAAATACGATAAACCCAGTTCCCCACTCTTCCATAAATGAAATCGTTTCTTCTTCCACAATGATTTTACTCTTATTTTGAAATTTTTCTAAAAAATGGACTTTTTCAGCTATTCTATCTGCTCCTGTTTTTCTCCTAAAAAAAGCAGAAATCAAACCATGTACCCAACTTGAAATCAATACAGTAAACAGCAATGCAACACCATTGGTGGTTAATTCTATGATTAATTTCTCTCTAGATAGGTTTGTGATTTTAGCCGAAGACAATGCTTTCACAAATAATATTAATTCTTTCTTGAGTTGTTCCATCCTAGCAATTTAATTGATTTTTTGCGTAAGCATAAATATTGAAGACAATATATGTCTCTTAATATACAGTTTCATTACCTTGCAAATTCTATTTTTACAAAAAAAACATTCAATGATACTAGTCACCCTTTTCTTGGCAGCTTGTTTTCTCGCTTATAGCAATGGTGCTAATGATAACTTCAAAGGTGTAGCTACTCTATTTGGTAGCGGAACTATCAACTACAAAGGAGCTATCACTTGGGCAACTATTACAACATTAGCAGGTTCTATTGCGGCTATATTTTTAGCTAGCCGATTAGTAAGGAATTTTTCAGGAAAAGGATTAGTCCCCGACGCTTTAATTCAATCACCAGAGTTCGCCATTTCTATCGCTCTAGGCGCTGCTCTTACCGTCTTTTTTGCCACCCGAATTGGGATGCCTATTTCTACTACTCATAGTTTGGTTGGGGCTCTATTTGGATCTGGAGTAGTCGCTGTTGGCTTAGATTTTAATTTCACCAAGCTTGGTTCTACATTCTTAATGCCACTAATTGTAAGCCCTCTGATGGCAGCAGTTATTAGCTTTATTACTTATATTATATTTAGGCAATCAAGAAAAATCCTTGGGGTCACTAAAAAAACCTGTGTCTGCGTAGGAAACGAATATATCCCAGTTTCTAAAAACTTAAATTCTGTCACCATAGAAGCTTCTTCTCGAAAGTCAGTAAAAATACTCAACGAAGATGACTGCATAGAAATATATCAAGGAGATTTTGTTGGTGTTTCTTCTCAAAAGATTTTAAATTTTTCTCATTATATAAGTGCTGGTATAGTATCGTTTGCAAGAGGGCTTAATGATACACCCAAGATTGTAGGTTTATTAATTGTCATCAATACACTAGATATCAAATGGGGAATGATTGCCGTAGCTATCGCTATTGCTGTTGGCGGTTTGCTTAACGCAAAAAAAGTAGGTGAAGTGATGAGTAAAAAAATCACGCCCATGAACCACGGACAAGGTTTTACTGCCAATCTTATTACGGGACTTTTAGTGACTACAGCCAGTATACATGGGATGCCAGTTTCTACTACTCACGTATCTGTTGGCTCTATATTTGGAATTGGAACAGCTACAAAAAAAGCAGATATAAAAGTCGTGCGTAATATCTTATTGTCGTGGTTATTGACTCTACCTATGGCTGCATTTTGTAGTGGTGTTATTTACTATTTGCTACTCATCCTTATTGAATAACTACTTTGTGATAATACGGTTTCCCATTGCTTATTAGCGAAAGCGTATATACACCAGCGGATAAATTTTCATACGACAATTTTGTTTGATTGTTAGATAAATATTCGACTTCTACTTGGGTACTAGCCCCTGACAGGTGAATCATACTAGCACTAGAAATATTTTCTAAGCCACTCACAACAAACTCGTCAGTAGTACTAGGGTTTGGGTAAACGCTAAAACTATCGTTTTTAAGAACAGTTTGAACACTTGTAATCTTAGCTACTTTACGAAGTACAAACCTATCTCCACCTCCACTTTCGTAAGTCCCGTTATAGTCAAACGAATATGATACTTCAGAATCTAAAGCTGTTTCTATATCTAAGTACTTATCATATAAAAACAAATCATCTTCAAGGTCTAAGCTTTCTGCACCATTTATTTTAAGCGTAAAGCTTCTATTTTCTTCAGGATGTAAAATCCATAGTGGGATTTCTTGATTTCCCACTTTCGCTAAAGTATTAATTGAAAAGTACTCTCCCACTGTATTATAAGTACATAAGTTTACTGGATAACTACCACCTCTATAATGAGCGTCAGACGCTTGGTCAAAAGCATTTGTGGCATCATCAGAAAATCTTAAAATAGCATTAGACGATTTATTACCGTCAATAATTTCAATGTTTAAGAATCCCGTCAAATCAGTACTTTGAGACCTAAATAAGGCTGTATTATTACTTGATTTTACATTTTCGGTAGTGATAAGAGCTGGTGAACTAGCAGTAGCCTGTACCCAAAAACCTTGCCCAGAGGCAATGTATTGAGTTCCGCCATTTGTGCCTACTCCACCTACATACGAAGCATACTTACTATTAAGTGCATCCCAAACATATATGGCATTGTTCAAATTCGTTTTTGTCCAACCCGCTGCATCCCAATCAATAGCACTAGCATAAGGATTTCCTACAAACGACCATCCGTCTACACTAGTTCCACCTCCAGCGGTGTAAGTTGGGTTAAGGTTAATAGTTCCTTTATTAAGTGTTCCCGTAAGGTTAGCAACGATATTGTTAAGTGTTGTTGAGCCATCTTGTCGCAAATAAGTCCTGTATCCTCTTCCTAGTGCCATTGCTTCCGAATTAGTTCCACCTACCGAAGGAAATGCCTCCCAACCTTTATTTGGATTAGCAGACACTACTGTTTCATCATACGATTTCACAGATGCGTTATTAGAACCTCCTAAATCATCTTGCCCAGTAAAATCTCCAGTTATAGGAAAATCATCTTGCCAATCAGCGGCCGTCACTCCCGATACAGGAATTGATAAATGCCACCATTTTCGCTGTAAAGCCCCAATATGTCTTTCCACTGTTACATTTCCAATAATGCTAAAATCATTTGGAAGAACTCCTACAAAAGCTGTTTTACTTGCACTAGACGCTATCGTTAATTGATTTCCCGTATTAAGAGTAACCATTGTGCCTGTTACGGTTAATCCATTTTCTACACGAGTATTTCCTTTTAAAGTTTTATCACCAGCCCCTGCAAACTCTAAATCATAATAGGTAAATGCAGAGATATCTTGAGTACCCGTACCTGAGTAACGCACCTTGCCTGTTCCAGGAGTAAGTGTTCCCGTTCCGTTATCAATAATAGAGCTTGAGTTAAGTTGTAGCGTATTAGCTTGTAGGTCTATACCAGCCCCATCACGTAATAATATTTCTCCCGTGATTTCATCTGTAGTCAATATTACATTGTGAGTTTTATCGATAATCACTTTAGTGCCATTAGCAGGATTTGTACCACTTCTCCATGTGTTAGGAGTATTGAAATTTCCTGATTGAATAGTAATGTCACCATAGTCAGCAGTAGAAACAATAAAATCATCAAAAGAGAACCCATCATCTAAGACAGAACCATCTGTCCCGAATCGTACCCTAAACTGAACAGTACTATTATTTTCTAACACCGATGGAAGCGAGATTGAAGCGGTTTTCCATGAATTGTTATTACCCGACCAGCCATCTTCATTGTTTGCAATACCATCTACATCAGTATCGTTATACCAATTAATAGCACCCGCACTTCCTACATTTCCTAATCTTATCCAAGTGCTTCCATCGGTAGAGTACTCTACATTTGTACCATCCCATTGTGATTCCGTTTTATAACGCAATCGCATCTTTAATGTCAAATTATGATAATCGCTAAAATCTAAAACTGGACTTTCAACAGCTGATTTTATATCATTTGTGTATTTATTAAATGGGTTTGTATGCCAATGTCCAGTAATATTTCCTGCAAAAGAAGACGTATTACGCACCCAATCAGTAGGTGGAGTTAATAAACCACTACTCCAACCTCCGTTATCCGTATTAAAATTTTCGTTATATACAGTAACACCACTATCTGTTATCAAAATATCGTCAAAAGCAACTCCATCATCATGAATAATATCATCACTACCAAATATTACTCTAAAATATACACTGGGTTTATTATTTAACGCTGCAGGCAAAGAAATTGTAGCTGTCTTCCAAGAGTTGTTATTTCCTGACCAACCATCTACATTGTTAGCAATCCCATCTACATCTGTATCATTGTACCAGTTTGTTCCATCTCCAATATTCCCAAGCCTTACCCATGTACTGCCACTATTTGTAGTATACTCTACATTAGCTCCATCCCATTTATGTTCAGTTTTATACCTAATACGAACACTAAATGTCAGACCTGATCTTCCAGAAAAATTAAGCTCTGGACCATGCACCTTTAATAGTAAGTCTGCTGTATAATCATTAAATGGTCTTGTGTGCCAATGCCCAGTAATATTTCCTGCAAAAGAAGATGTACCATAATTCCAATCACTGGCAGGGGACACAATAGGACCAATCGTCCACCCTCCAGTTCCTACATTAAAATCCTCATTATATACATCAACTTGAGCTAAGGATGTAGTCATAACGAACAAAAAAACAGATTGCAATAAAACTTTATATAATATATTCATATACAACAACTTACGGATCTAATTATTGTAATGTTGCAAAAAAAAACTACTATAAAATCAATCAATTAAAACATTCTATGAATATTACTCTATTTTAGATGACTGTATTAAAAATGCACTATTAGAAGACAGTAACTAACTAGAGATCAAGTGACTATTCTTCAAATTCTTTCAAAGATTTATCTACACACTTAATAATTCGCTTAGGATGTTTTTTTATCAAATCTATGTCATGGGTAGCCATCAAAATAGCCGTACCACTGTTGTTAATGCTTTCAAAAATTTTCAAAATATCTTCTGAGACTTCTGGGTCTAAATTCCCTGTCGGTTCATCTGCTAGCAATAGTGCTGGTTCATTTAATAAAGCTCTTGCAATCACGACACGTTGCTGCTCACCACCAGAAAGTTGGTGAGGCATTTTATTTGATGAAGCTTCTAAGCCTACTCGCATTAACACATCCGAAATTCGCTCTCGAATTTGAGATGTCTTTTTCCAGCCAATAGCCTTTAGTACAAATTCTAAATTTTCATAAATACTACGGTCAGCAAAGAGTTCGAAATCTTGAAAAATAATCCCTAGTTTACGGCGAAGATAAGGTACTTGTTTTCTGGAAATATTCGGAATATCAAAGCCTGCTACTTCTATGTTACCAGATAAAGGCTTAAGATCAGCATATAAAGTTTTAAGTAAAGAACTTTTTCCAGACCCTGTTCTCCCTATAAGGTATACAAATTCTCCCTTTTGGATATTTAATGAAATATCTTCTAAGACTACTGTTTGCTCTTGAGCAATACTAGCTTGAGAGATGCTGATAACAAATTCTGGATTCATTTAAGCATTTGCTTTTTTATGATCTGCAAGAAATTTGGCTAAACCAATATCGGTAAGAGGGTGTTTAAGTAAGCTCGTAATTACGTTAAGAGGACAAGTTACGACATCAGCCCCTATCTGAGCACAGTCTAACAAATGACGAGTATGACGTACAGATGCCGCTAATACTTCTGTATCGTAATCAAAATTATCATAAATCTCACAAATCTCCTCTATCAGTTGCGTACCGTCATGACTAATGTCATCAAGCCTGCCAATAAACGGAGAAACATATGTAGCGCCGGCCTTAGCGGCCAACAAAGCTTGTCCAGCACTAAATACTAGTGTACAGTTAGTTTTAATTCCTTTTTCGTGAAAATATTTTATTGCCTTAATACCTTCTTTAATCATAGGAATTTTAACCACAATATTTTTATGGATTTTTGCTAATTCTTCACCTTCCTTAATCATTCCGGGTAAATCGGTAGCAATTACTTCCGCACTAATATCACCGTCTACAAGGTTACATATCTTTCTGTAATGTGCTAAAATATTTTTATGACCTGTTATTCCTTCTTTTGCCATTAACGAAGGGTTAGTTGTAACACCGTCAAGTACACCAAGATCATTGGCGTCTTTAATATCTTCTAAGTTGGCAGTATCGATAAAGAATTTCATAGTGTTAGGTGTTTTGGGTGTTTTTAAACATAAAAAAAGGCAGGTAAATATCGCACTGCTCAACCGGCTACCCTTGCTCCCTTCCGAGCCTGGGGGATTTGCTAGGAGCTAGTCGTATCACCTGCCAGTACAAAGTTACTAAAATGTTTTTAATATAAAATACGCTAAGTGATAAATATTTTCTTTACTGTTTCTTTCTGTAAAGTTTTTACCGAAATTATTAATAATCAAACATTGTAAACAAACTTTTTTATCTAATCCTATGAAGAATATAGTCTTATTTTACTACTTTTAATCATTCACTAATTTCAACTATGTTAATTATAGGAATAATTTAGAATGAGTCCATTATTACAAGGAATATTATGGGGTTTAGGGTTAGCTGTTGCAGCATTTGGACCTTCTTTTTTCTATCTAGTCAATCTCGGGATTCAGCGTGGGTTTAAATTTGCGGCATCCTTTGCTTTAGGGATTGCTATTAGTGATTTAGTTTTGCTCGTTGTCATCTTCAAAGGATTACGGGACTTACTTTCACTTCGGTCTTTTCAAGAAATATTTTGCGTCGTAGCAGGTATAGCAATATTAACTATTGGCGTTCTTTATCTTTTAAAAAAACCTATCCAACTACGCAAGAAGCGAGAAGAGGTAGACGAGCAATCTAAAAAGGATTATATCTTATATGTATTCAAAGGCTTCACAATTAACGCTATGAATCCTTTTTCTATTATATTATGGCTAACCGTATCATCCAAAGTCATCGGGGACAATGTGGAAGTATTCAGCACTATTGATTATAAAATGTTTTTTGCTGGGTTAATTTCAACAGTGCTTAGTATGGATATACTCAAAGCCTATTTTTCTAACTGGCTAGGAAAAGTACTTACCTTCAGGGTATTATTTCGTGTCAATAAGATTGTTGGGTTGCTTTTTATTGTGTTTTCAATTGTCCTTTTTTACCGTTTTTATGAGTTGCTAAATGGAGTGGACTTAGGGAATTAATAAAGGATTTATCCCTAAAATATTTTCTTTTTGATACTGTTCTAAAAAATCTTTATCAAAATAGTCCGAACCTAATAACTTCCTCTCCATCAACTCTTTTTTGATGTCAATCAAAAGGTATTCTTGGAGATTTTTTTTCGCTTCTTCTCTAAACGAAATATGCCATGGTTCATAATTAAATCCTTTTCGGGTACTGTCATTGGTATAAACTTCATAAAAACCATAGCGATTTATGTTTGCATTCATCCATTTGTATAATGTTTCGTAAGCCCCGTCTTTCTGAAAATTATTAGCATTAAGTAATGAGTGTGGCTGTTTTGCACTTAAATCTATAATATCCAAATCTGTACCCCAATGATGCCTAGACGTGCCCGGAATAGTTGAATATTGAATAATGTGGCGGATCGCTTGTTTAGGAGATTCGCCTTGAGCTATATAACGTTTGTATTTCCGTTCCCAAATATTTTTTTGATGTGCATAGCTTCTATAGCTAGACTGAGAATAAATTTTTATCCCTGATTTAGCCGCATCATCACACATATTAATAAAGGCCGTTGCTGCTTTTGGGCTTAGGTTAAAATTACTCCCAACTAAGTTGGGGCGTTTTATACCCATTAATACTTTTTTATTATCAGATTGCACAAAAAAAGAGGATAGCAATACTATTGTCCCTATTAACCAATTATTTTTAAATTTTATACTATTCATAACTTACCCCATTTATTACGATTATCGTGCCATAAAAACTCCCCTTTTATTGCTAAGGGAGATAAGATGTTGTTAACAAACAAAGACCCCGTACCCAAGCCTTGGTGACCAATACAGCCAATTTGACTCGTATATTGTGCGATTGCATTCAAGCCTATATTTCCTTCCAAAGCAGAAGTAATCCACCATTTTACATTTAGCTCAGAAGCGAGAGCAATCCATACAGAAGTTTTTTGCAACCCACCTAACAGCGATGGTTTTAATATAATGTACTGAGGGCTTATCTCTTTTAACAAATTTCTTTGTTCGTTTGAATTATAGACTCCTATCAACTCTTCGTCTAGTGCAATAGGAGATATACTCTCTTTACAAAGTGTTGACATCAAATCTATCTGCCCTACTTTGATAGGTTGCTCAATAGAATGAATATTAAGTTTTTTTAAGTCCTTTAATACCTCTCTTACATTTGACCCATCAAAAGCACCGTTAGCATCTACTCTAAGAGTAAGACTTGGATGTTTATTTCTTACTTTTGTTAAAATACCCAGTTCTGATTCATAATCAATCGAACCAATTTTCATTTTTAGACAGGTGAAGCCTTGTTTTAACTTCTCTTCAATTTGCTGAAGCATAAAATGCTCGTCTCCCATCCAAATCAAACCATTAATAGGAATCCCCTCTGTATTTTCAGTAAACCTATTGTTATAAAAAGTCTTCTCTCCACCATTTAACAAGTCTAAAAGTGCAGTTTCAAAACCAAATCGTACTGCTGGGTAAGTAATTGGAACGCATGTATCTAATAGATTATCTATTTCAAAAATAGACTTCGGCAACTGAGACTGGCTAACTTTATAACCACAACCCTTAATAACATTCTCTACATCAGCCGTATAGTCAGGGCTTAAACCCGGAATTAAAGACACCTCTCCTGTACCTATTATTTTTTCTTTCTTTAAAAAAACAATATAAGAAGGTTTAGTTCTTAAAACACCTCTAGATGTTCCAGCATCAAACTTAAATGCTAAGTCTATTTTTTTATACTCAAAAATCATTCTTTTTTAAAACAAATTAAAAAAAGCTTCCAATAATTAACTTATACTATTCTGAAACCTCTTATTACGCATTATGGCTTAGACTTTAAGTTAGAAATGTCCTGTTGCATTTTTAAAATAACATTCATCATGTCTTCCGGACTTTGCTGACTCGGTTGAGGGCTATTAGGAAAATCATCACTGATATATATCTTTGACTCCCAAACCTCCAGCACATCACTTATCTTTATCTCATACGGATCATAATCAGGGTTGTCCGATTTCAGCAATAAGCTTTCTCTTTCTGGAATCTGATTAATCACCCGTTTATAGACAGTGCCCTCTTCCGCCGATATGATAACATACGTTCTGTTATCTTTAATCTCCTGCCAATTGTCTATATATTGTCCTACAATTATAGTTCCCGAAACGAGAGGTAACATAGAGTCTCCCTTTATTTCAAAACCTCTAAAAGTGCCATTTTTAAGAAATGGCAAATTAATTTTAGGTAGTTCTTGCACAAATTCGGGATCAGAAAATCCATTCATATAACCCGCAGAAGCCTTCTGCTGAACGAGATTTATGCATTCGTTATCATCTTCATCTACACTCACAGTAAGTACCCGAAGCTGATTACCCTCTACATCAACCTTGCTTCTATTCCAATCTTCATCAGAAAAACCTCCTAAGTCTTTATCCAACAAAGTATCTACCGTGATATTAACAAGTTTTGCTATTTTCTTAAGCGTATTGAGTTTAGGTTCTGCACGTCCTTCCTCGTAAGCTCCTATTACAGGACGCTTCACACCCAACCTATCAGCAAAGCTCTGTTGTGTATCACCAAGCTTTTTCCGAATCGTTTTTATATTTTTTTGAATAAAATTCATGGTTTTAGAAATTAACTCAAGACTAAATTACTAAAAAAATTAGGGCTTAATAAATGATTACTCTTTTATTTGATAAATTATACTCAACATAGCACTGCACCAATGGAGATAATCTTTTGTACTCCCAATAAGTAATCCTGCCTGCCCAGATAACCTGAGACTTTCTCTTGCCGAGATAAGTTCACCTTTTACAGCTTGTAAATACACAATAGATGTGTTTTGGATATAGCGATAAGTAGTAGGAAGTAAAGGGTTATTCCTTACAAGATATGCCTGTTCTTTATGTAGGGCATTCTTAAGTAAGGAATAAATATTTCCTAATTGCTGTATATGAGTACTTGTTTTGGGAGCGTAATTACTGATTGCTGTCTGTTCAAATATAGATAATTGCATCTTTATAAAATATTTTTATTACTACTTACTAACAATATTAGTATATTTTAGCCTTAAACACAAATATTTTTAGTAAAAAATACGATTAAAGACATCAAATAGGTTGAAAACCTATCAATGCTAACATATATTAATTCATTTTTTTATACCTTGTATTCAACAGCTACTAGCCCGGTATCTTTACCCCTTTTTAACACTGGTCACTTTCTTTCCTAAATAACAATACAAGACCGTTACAAGGTGAGTAGTTTGTTTTTCCAGAATTTTGCATCTTATGCTATGTAAAAAAACAAGTCATCAAAGCTTTGCAGATACTATCTGCAACCCAAGAACGAGAAAAATTAAATCCCCATTTTTTAAACAGATGAATAATTTACTTGATTGGGCTATTGATGTGATTATTAAAGCCCATTACCATAAAGGAAAAAGTGCTACAGGAAAGCCCTCTTATAGTGGTTTGTTACTTTTTAAAGCCTGTTTGTTATACCATATCACCACTCCTGCTAATGTGAATGAGATTGCTAATTTAGAAGAAGTACTAGATACAGTTAATTTACCTAAAAACATCCCACTGAAAACGGATAAAGGTTATCAGTCAAGGAAAAATGAAGGACTTTTAAAAGAAAGGAAATTAAAAAACCACATCATGAAGAAAGCCACTAGGTCTCAAGATTTAACTAGGTGGGAATTAAAATTTAATAAAACGATTGGAAACACTCGTTTTAAAGTAGAGCGTACTTTTGGTGGGGTAAAAAGATGGTTTAGAGATGGTGAAGCTCGATACAAGGGGCTTAAAAAATGCATACCCAAAACCTACTTGAGGCTATGTGTTACAACAGATACAGGAGTCCTGAGATAATTACATCTAATGCTCAATAAGGGTGATTAAATGAGATAAAACTCATTTAATCACTTCATTTAACAAATAAAATTACACTATTATTAACTCACTTTGGGTAAAAACATCGGATATAAAAAGAAGGGGATGATTACATGGGTTTTGCAACGGTCTTTACGCCTATTTCTTCTGACGTTGTTAATACTAATAACTTTTCTTCCAAAATCCAACTCTTGTATTTCATGTCTCAAATGTATTAGTTTGAAATTTAAAATATCACTCCGAACTTATTGGGGCTAAACTACAAGTTACCTATCGATATTCCTCAGATGTATTAAGCTATCTTCGATGTAAAGCTCACGACCTTCTCGGTGAATGAACTGTGCACTTATTAAATGGAAATCAATAAAACGAGTAAATAAAATATTTTTTTTATCTTAATGTATTAAGTAAATCCATGTTTACTTTAATTTACATAAAAAAGCAGTAGAGAAAAACTTCTCTTTACTCTTTAAAAAATTCCCTCTTCAGTACTTTTTTCTATTTTTTGAAAAATATATGTGAGCGAAAACAAAATTTGATTATTCCGTAGAATAATTTTCTTTTGGGCAGTCCCATAACTTTTAGTAGTGCTATTAAGTAGTGCTTTATGCAAGACTAGAGATACCTGTACTTGATTTCCGTCAGGTGTTTTGAATTGTAATCCTGCACCAAATACAAGGTTCAGGTCTATCATTTTGTGATATTTAAAATTAACAGACTGATCAATAGCGTTTCCTTTAGGTTTGCTATTGCTAAGGTTAATATCCGTATCAATCCCAAATTGACCGAAGGGAATCATATTAAGGTCATCAATAAGTTTAGGTTCGTAGTAATTGACTACAACAGGTATTCGCAAGTAAACATTGTTGTAAAACATTTTTTGATTCATTGTCTTCCATAATTCCTGATAAGTACTGTCAGACCCTTTCATGTACGTATAACCCATTCCCTTTACAGTAATGCCTAATCCACTTTGAAGGTGTATGTTTTCTTTAATCTTGTAGTCAGCTACTGCTCTAAGGCCGTAAGAGATAGGTCTTGTAAAATATTTGATGCTAGAGCCGTCACTAAAAGATGATTTAGCACTATGAATAGAAACTCCTCCGTCAAATGCAAGACCTACTTTTAATTGAGCATTTGCGTCGAGTACAAAAAAAAGAGAAATTCCTAAGATTAATTTATTCATAATGTTTTGTGTCGTTAAACAAAGAAAGCTGTATAGTTGTATACAGCTTTAGTCATAAAATGTTACTAACTAATGCTTAAAACTTAAACCCTACCACAATAGAAAATAAATCGTTGTTGATTTTTACTTTTTTCTTATTAAGCTCAATCCCATTTTTAATATCGTTTTCTAAGTTTTTACCAAAATCACCCGTAAGTAAATTTATTAAGCCTCTATTATAACTAAGCCCTAAAAATACAGCATTACTAGATCCTAATTTCATTTCAATTCCTGCACCAATATTTAAGCCTACGTCTATTGCTTTAGCTAATTTTTTAGTGATTTCACCCGTTAGTTTTTCTTCTAATTCTTTTTTGTTTTTGATATTTTCATCAATTTTCAAATCAAGATTTCCACCTAGTTGAAAGTAGAGTTTGGCTTGATTTGCTATTTCATTAGTCATAAATTTAAGACCTACGGGAATAGAAACATATTGCAAATTTACTACAGGCTTAAAAGTTGTAGCACCTGAGATATCTGATTGAAAAGTAAAAGAAGCACGTTTTACTGTATATAAAGCCCCGAGAGATATTGCTATGTTGTCTTGGATATAGAAATCTAATATTGGACCAGCACTAAACCGAATACCCGAACCTGCTTTCTCTATTGACAAAGTGTCTGTTTTGTCAAATTCATCACTCAGTCTATTTGAAGAAATATTAGGTGCAAACATTACCCCAAATTCTAATTTTTGAGCATCTACATAAAAAACACTTAGTGTTAAGCTAGCTATAAGTATAATTTTTCTCATTATATTCGTTCTTTCGTTTGTACAGACAAATATATAAAAAAATGAACAAAATCATCCAATATATTATAATTGCTCTTGTTTCTTTAACTTTTGATTCTTGTAAGAGTAGTTTGTGCAGGGAAGAAATAGACTTTAGTGAAGTCAAGGAAGAGGTAGAATTTAACCGATTAGATAAAGACTTATTTGCAAATCCTGATGAATTTATCGACAGTCACCTTAAATTCAAAGCCTTTGTAGTCAAAAAGTTAATTCCAGAAAGTCAATTGAAAAAATTTTTTAATTTCGCAGCCAAAGACACAGCGGTCAAATCATTAAGAACTACTGTAAACAAAGAATTTTCAGATATTTCCACCCTTAATTCAGAAATAGAAGATGGCTTAAAGAGAATTAAAACTTATTTCCCTAATTATAATTTTCCTACAATTAATTATGTCTTTACGGCATTTGGAGATATTCATTTGGTTAAAAACGAGAAAGATATATATGTTGGACTAGACTATTTTTTGGATGCGAAAGAAAAATTTCCACTTCCTCAAGACCCGTTTCCTCAGTATATCGCTCAGTTCATGAAAAAAGAATATTTGGCAGCTAAAATAATGACCGTAGAGAGCAACGTTTATAATGAGTACGACACTAAAAACAAGTCATTATTGAATGACATCATTGCCTATGGTAAAATGTATTATTTTACCTCTATGATGCTACCTTGTGAGCCAAATGCTGTAATATTGAGCAGGTCTGAGGATGACATGAAAAACATGGAAACTCATAAAGTGGATATTTGGCAGTTTTTTGTTAAAAATCAACTTTTTTATAAAGAAGACAGAGAAACAACACGCCGATATTTAGACCCAAGACCTAAAACAATAGAAATAGCAGATAATTGCCCAGGCATGGTAGGGCAATGGTTAGGTTATGAAATTGTAAAAAGCTATATGAATCACAATAAAAATATAACACTTCAAGAATTAATGGGAAATGATGATAACCAGAGTATATTTAATGAAAGTGGATTCAAAAGTACGCTTAAATAATTTTTTAGATGATTTATAAAAAGTTTGGGAAATTAGGCTGGAAGGTGAGTCAAGTAGGATGTGGGGTATGGCTGAATGGTCGGGATTTAATGACGATATTATCGACAAATCACTAGATAGAGCAGTAGAACTAGGCTGTAATTTTTTGACACTGCTTGAGTTTATAGTGCGGGAAAAAGTGAACAAATACTAGGCGATTTATTAAAAAAACATCAAGAGAAAAGCTTGCGATTTGCAACAAAAATATCACCTAAAAAAGATGAGTGGTCACCAAGTAAATCCTCTCAATTAGATGAAATTGTGTCCAACAAGTTATATTATAGAATATGTAGAGAAAAGTTTAAAAAATCTTGGTGTAGAGACAATTCGTTTAACGCAACTTCACGTATGGGAAGACAGTTGGGCTTCATCTCCAGAGTGGCAGGAGGCAGGCTTAAACAAGAAGGAAAAGTAGAATCTTTTGGTATTAGTGTGAACCGTTGGGAGCCGACAAACTGTATAGAAGCACTAAAAACAGAGTTAATAGACTCTGTGCAAGTCATTTACAATGTTTTTGACCAATCTCCAGAAAATGAACTATTTTCTTATTGTCAAGAAAATAATATAGCAATTATTGCTCGTGTACCTTTTGATGAAGGGGCTCTTACTGGTAAACTGTCTTTGGATAGCAAATGGGATAATGGAGATTTTAGAAATATTTATTTCAGGGAAGAAAACTTATCTCTTACTATTGAGAGGGCTGAAAAATTTAAAGATGATTTTGGAAAAGATGTAAATTTGGCAGAGTTAGCCTTAAAATTTATTGCTTCTCACCCTGCGGTGACTACAATGATTCCAGGAATACGTCAAATACGTAATATGGAAGCAAATATGAATATTGGGCATAGCACTGGTTTATCTCAAGAGCTTATTCATAAACTTAAAAACCATAAATGGGATAGAACTCCAACAAGTTGGTCTTGTTAAATTCAAAATATGTATATTTGAATTCTTCAAACATGAAATCACTACTTAATGGTGGACTTATTTACTATAGAAAATCTTTTATCATTAGTTATGCTCGTGCTTTTACAGGCTGTATTGGGTTTTGATAATTTGTTGTACATATCCTTAGAGTCTAAGCACGCTCCTAAAGAAAAACAAGCTTACGTTCGTGCAATAGGAGTAGGAGGTGCTATCTTTTTGAGGATAGCTTTGCTGTTTATTTTAATAAAGCTAATAAAGTCTTTTCAAGAGCCCTTTGTGAAATACCATAGCGAGTATTTCTCTACCGAGATGAATGTCCATAGTTTGATAGTTCTCTTCGGTGGGGTTGTTATTCTATACACTGCTATCAAAGAAATTACGCATATGTTCAGCCTTGATATAGAGGGTCATAAAGAGGCGAAACCAAAGTCGATAGCAAGTATTATTTTTTGGATAATTATAATGAACCTTATCTTTTCATTTGATAGTATTTTGAGTGCAATGGCACTTACGGACAATGTGATTATTATGACTTTGGCAATTATTATAAGCGGTGGTTTAATGATTTGGCTTTCGGGAACTGTTTCTGAGTTTTTGAGTAAAAACAGACTCTACGAAGTGTTAGGACTTTTTGTATTGTTAATAGTAGGCATTATGCTCATCACAGAAGGAGGGCACCTAGCTCATATCGAAATTATCGGTAATCATATTACTCCAATGAGTAAAACTACCTTTTACTTTATATTAGGAATCATGATTTTAATTGATATTGTACAAGGACGTTATCAAAAGAAAATTAATAAAGAAAACTCTATAAAATCATAACCAAAATGAAAGGAATTATATTAGCTGGAGGTTCAGGTACTCGACTACACCCTATGACTTATGCAGTGAGTAAGCAAATTTTACCTGTTTATGATAAGCCTATGATTTATTATCCATTATCTATTTTGATGATGGCAGGGATTCGAGAAATATTAATTATTTCTACTCCGCACGACATGCCCTTGTTTCAAAAACTATTGGGAGATGGTACTCAAATTGGGTGTAAATTTTCTTATAAAATACAAGAAAACCCTAATGGGCTTGCTCAAGCTTTTGTTTTAGGAGAAGACTTTATTGGAAATGATTCAGTAGCCTTAATCTTAGGGGATAATATCTTTTATGGCTCAGGATTAGGAGGCTTATTGGCTCAAAACTATAACCCAAGTGGTGGGATTATTTATGCTTACCGTGTAAATGATCCAGAGCGTTATGGAGTAGTTGAATTTGATGAAAATGGCAAAGTTATCTCCATTGAAGAAAAGCCTGAAAAGCCTAAATCTAATTATGCTGTGCCTGGTATTTATTTTTATGACAATGAAGTTGTCCAAATTGCAAAAAATTTAAAACTATCAACTAGAGGCGAATATGAAATCACAGATGTAAATGCTGAATATCTACGCTTAGGTAAGTTAAAGGTAAGTGTAATGAGTAGAGGGACGGCTTGGTTTGATACAGGAACAGTAGACTCTCTAATGGATGCTGCACAATTTATACAAGTAATTGAGCACAGACAAGGGTTCAAAATTGGTGCAATAGAAGAAGTTGCTTATCGAAAAGGTTTTATAGATGACCCTCAACTAAGAAATCTAGCGGGTAAATTATTGAAAAGCGGATACGGAAAATATTTGCTTTCAGTGTTAGAAAAGTAGTTTTAAGCAGTCTTCTTTTTATACTCATGTCCCCAAAAGGAATAAGCTAATAAAACCAAATACAAACCTGCTGGAATATACAAAAACTGAGAAATAGTCATAAACCCTGTCTCTGGGTTGATTACCCAAATATTCATTAAGTATTTAATAAGTGCCCCACCTACAATCCCCATAATTAAAAAGCCTGAGATATAAGGTACTAATCTTCCCATTCCTTGTACTGCAAGAGTGAAAATAATTGGCCACATCACACCATTAAAGAACCCTAAAGCCAAGATACTAAACATTCCTTCGTGTGTATCTAATAGAATAGAGACTATTGTTAGCAAAAAAGCAAATAAAGAAAATAGTTTTAAAACTCGTACAGGAGAAGATGTACGTAACATATGCCCTCCAATAAATCGCCCAATAATCATAGCCCCTAAAAAGTACGGGGCAATAAAGGTTATACTGTCTTCTAGAGGAGTTCCACTTAAATGTCCTTGTAAATAACTACCTAAAGAACTCATTATCCCAACCTCTGCACCTACGTAAGCGAAAATAGCAAAAAAGGCAAACCAAATGTGTTTATATTGTAGTATAGAGGTTCTCTTTTCAGAACCTTCAGCATCGGGCTCTATATCGTGAAAGTCATTAAAATCTGGTAAGTCTGAAAAATGAACCAATACTGCTAAGCCTGCAAAAACCACAGTAATTAAAACATAAGGTAATACAATAAACTCTGTTTTATAGGTAATAATGGCCTGTATGTCGGTAGAAATATTTTCTGGGATTGTAATATTTGAAATTAGAATACCAATTAATGGGGCTATCCACGAACCAATGGAATTATGAGCACCAGCAAAAGACAGCCTAGTAGCACCCTGTTTAGGGTGACCGGTAAAAATAATGTACGGATTACATGCTACTTGCAATATCGTAAACCCAACTACTTGTACAAAAATACCTAATAAAATAATGGGGACACTCTGCATTCTTGCCCCCGCTACCATAAAAAAAACAGCACTTGCTGAAGTAATCAAGCCATATTCTATTGATTGTTTAAACCCAAATTTATTGACAATATACGCCGCAGGTATCCCGAAAATAAAGTATGTGCCAAAAAACATATAAGCAAAAAGACTAATTTGACTTTTTTCTAAACCGATAGCCATACCAAATTCATTGAGGAGAAGCCCATTTACAACGCTCATCAACCCCCAACACAGAAATATTGTATTAATCACCTTTAACGGTTGCTTGTAATCAACGAACATTTCGCTAGCGTTTCTAAGCTTTTGCATATTTTAGAGTATAGGTCTATTCAATAATTTTTCAAAGTAGGGTTTTTATCCTTAGACTCCAAGATGATTTATCAAAATAATGATAATCAGGCAGATAAAAATATATGGTTTTAATTTTCTTAAAAAAGAATGGAATAAAAAATAGTGAATATCATTATGATGACTTATTTTTAATCTCTTATTAAAACTTATTGTAAAACTAACTTATAAAATCATGGGTTTCGAATTACCAAAATTACCTTATGCTTATGATGCTTTAGAGCCTCACTTTGATGCTAAAACAATGGAAATACACCATAGTAAGCATCATAATGGATACACAACAAACTTAAATAATGCGATAGAAGGCACTGACCTTGCAAATAAAAGCGTAGAAGTGATTTTAGCTAACATCAGTGCTCAAAGTGGTGCTGTACGTAATAACGGAGGAGGTTTTTACAACCACTCATTATTCTGGACTATTTTGTCGCCAAATGGAGGTGGGAAACCTAGTGGAGACTTAGCAAAAGCAATTGATAGTGCTTTCGGTTCTTTTGACACCTTTCAAGATTTGTTTTCTAAAGCTGCAGCTACGAGATTTGGTTCTGGTTGGGCTTGGCTAATTGTTAAAGCCAACGGAAAACTTGCTGTCACTTCTAGTCCTAATCAAGATAACCCATTGATGGACTTGGCTGAAGAAAAAGGTACGCCAGTACTTGGATTGGATGTTTGGGAGCATGCTTATTACCTCAATTACCAAAACCGTAGACCTGATTATATCTCAGCATTCTGGAATTTAATTAACTGGGATGAGGTGTCTAAGCGTTTTGCAGCTACAAAATAATTCTTAAAACTCATTAAGCCAACTCCCTAGAGTTGGCTTTTTTTATGGAATCACCATTACAAAAAATACAAAGCCCTTTTTTACAAAAAAAAAAATATCCTTATACCTCAAGCGAGATGACTTGTTACATCCTTACGTTTCAGGAAATAAATTCCGAAAATTAAAATACAATATTCAAAAAGCTAAAGATGAAAAGTTTAAACAGATTTTATCTTTTGGAGGAGCTTACTCCAATCATATTTATAGCTTAGCGGCAGCAGGAAAAATACATAATATTCCAACTATTGGCATTATCAGAGGTGAAGAACATACACCTCTTAATGATACTTTACAATTTGCCACAGATTGTGGAATGAAACTCATTTATATCTCCAGAGAAGCTTATCGAAACAAGAGTAATCCTGAGTGTTTAGCTCAATTACAGACCGAATATCCCAATGCTTTTATCGTTCCAGAAGGAGGGTCAAATACCTTAGGAGTAAAAGGTTGTGAAGAGATAATTAGCGAAATAGACGTTGATTTCGACTATATTTGTACAGGAGTAGGAAGCGGAGGAACTATCAGCGGTATCATCAATAGCTTACAGGGTAATAAAATAATACTGGGTTTTCCAGCGATTAAAAACGCAGACTATTTAAAGACCGATATTTCTCAGTTTCTTAAAGAAGATTATCAAAACTGGGGATTTATTAGCAACTATCACTTTGGTGGTTTTGCCAAAATGAAACCTAAATTACTAGACTTTATCCAATCCTTCAAAAAAAATCATGATGTTTTATTAGACCCACTTTATACAGGTAAAATGATATTTGGAATTTTTGACCTTATTCAAAAAGATTACTTCCCCCTTAATACCACAATTGTCGCTATTCATACAGGAGGTTTGCAAGGTTGGAATGGGATTGATCCCAGTATGTTGTTATAACTTTTGTGGTAATTATGCGTAATTATTTAGTATGAACTATGAACACCTTTTACTAGCAGAGCAAGACCATGTTTTGACAATAACCATCAATAGACCTAGCAAGCTTAATGCACTTAACTTTGAACTGATGGAAGAAATCGAGAAATGCTTCAGGAATATTTCAGTTGAGATCCGTTGTGTTATTATTACTGGGAGCGGTGACAAAGCCTTTGTAGCAGGAGCTGACATCAAAGAAATTGCAAAACTAAGCACTGAGTCGGCCAGAGAAGTCACAAACAGAGGTCAGTATATTTTTTCACTAATAGAAAATTGCACTCGTCCTGTAATAGCAGCAATTAATGGGTATGCATTAGGCGGAGGTTGTGAACTAGCAATGGCATGTCATATTCGTATTGCTTCTGAAAACGCTGTTTTTGCACAGCCCGAAATTAATTTAGGCATTATCCCTGGTTATGGGGGTACTCAGCGACTTACAACGCTTACAAATCGTGGTATGGCTTTAGAAATGATGCTCACTGGAAACAAAATTGATGCTACAACAGCTTTAAGAATTGGTTTAGTCAATCATGTTGTAAAACCAGAAGAATTGATATCGACAACAAATAAGTTAGCCAGTAAGATTGTAAAACAACCTGCCGAGATTATCAAATTAGTTTTAGAAACAGTTAATGCTAGTTTTAAGGATTTAGATTATACTACAGAAGCTATTAATTTTGCCAAATGTGCCGAAACAGACTCTTTTAAAGAGGGTACAAGTGCTTTTTTTGAAAAAAGAAAAGCAGAGTTCAATAAAAAGAAAGACTAATAAAACAGCCTTAAATTATGTGAAACCTGAATAATTTACTCGTAAAAAAGGCAGGTCTCATAAAGTCTGCCTTTTTATTAGAATACTATAAGCCCCTAGAAAATAAACTTATTAGCCTTAATCATAGCTTGAGCAACTTCTTGTCTAGCTACTTTAGTGTTAAATGGTTTAATCTTTGTAAATCTTTTGAGACCAAGTAACATCATCCGTTGCTCATCTCCTTCTGTGAAGGTAATAATAGCATCTTTTCCTGATTTGTTTACCCTGTCCATAGCGTCAAATATAAATGATTTGGTCATTGCGATTTGTAAGCTAGCTGAATTTTCTCCATCTTTTTCGACTAATTTCTCTGTTCTTAATAATGCAGATTCTGATAGATATAAATCGATAATCATATCGGCACAATTCATTAAAATTTCTTGTTCTTTAGACAAGGTTGCCATTAATTTTTGAGCGGCCGCACCTGCAGTCATCAATACTGCTTTTTTGATATTGGCAATTGCTTTTTTCTCTTCGGCAAACAACGAGTCGTCTACATCACCCATTTCTGGAATCCCCATTAATTCTTTTTGAACTGCCATAGCTGGACCCATCAAATCAATTTTTCCTTTCATAGCACGCTTAAAAAACATATCGAGCATCAACATACGATTAATTTCATTTGTACCTTCAAATATCCTATTGATACGAGAATCACGGTAAGCTCTATCCATTGGGTAGTCTGCCGAAAATCCGTAACCACCATAAATTTGTACTCCTTCGTCCACTACATAATCTAAGGTTTCAGAACCAGCTATTTTGAGCAATGCACATTCTATCGCATATTCTCTAGCGGCACCAAGTATTGCTTGTTCATAAGCTAATCCTTTTGCTTCTAATTCTTTCTCTTTGAGTCGAATGTCCTCTCCTGCTCTATATAGGGCGGAGTCTAAGGCATATACTTTAATAGCTTGTTCGGCTAATTTATGTCTAATTGCTCCAAATTTAGAAATTGGTAAATTAAATTGGTGTCTTTCATTAGCATACGTAACTGACTTAGTAATAACATCTTTGGATGCTCCTAATGCTGCTGCTGCTAATTTAATTCTACCAATATTTAGGATGTTAAAAGCGATTTCATGTCCCTTTCCTATTTCTCCTAAAATATTTTCTTTTGGCACTCTACAATCTTGAAAAAATACTTGACGAGTAGAAGAGCCTTTAATTCCCATCTTATGCTCTTCATTACCCAATGATAGTCCTTTAGTCCCTTTTTCCACAATAAATCCTGTGAATTTGTCACCGTCTATTTGTGCAAACACAATGAATACATCGGCAAATCCTGCATTTGTAATCCACATTTTTTGTCCATTTAGGATATACTCATTTCCATCTAAGATAGCTTTTGTTTTTGCTGCTAAAGCATCTGATCCTGATCCTGGTTCAGTCAAACAATAACTGGCTTTCCACTCTCCTGTTGCTAATTTAGGCAAGTATTTTTCTTTCTGTACTTGTGTACCAAAGTATAATATAGGCAACGTCCCAATTCCTGTATGAGCAGATAAAGCCACAGCAAATGAATAACCAGCTCCTAAAATTTCGGTCGTTAATAACGAGGTATTAAAATCACCACCAAATCCTCCGTATTGCTCAGGAATAGAAATTGACAACAAACCTAGCTCACCTGATTTTTCTAAAAGCTTAGGCATTAAGCCTTCTTCCATGCTATCAATTTTATCGAGCATAGGGAATATATCCATTTCTAAAAACTCTTGACACGATTGTGCCATCATTTTTTGTTCTTCACTAAAATTTTCAGGACTAAAAATGTTTGATGATTTTGTTTCTTTTATTAGAAATTCTCCTCCAATTTTTTTCATATCTGTATTATTTAATAAGGTTAATAATATTTTATAGCATTTCAAAAATACCCGCAGCTCCTTGCCCCGTACCGATACACATCGTTACCATTCCATATTTTTGATCTCGTTTTTTTAGCTCATTAAATATCTGAACGGACAACTTAGCACCTGTACAACCTAATGGATGCCCTAAGGCAATTGCACCACCATTTACGTTCACAATATCTTGGTTAAGCCCTAATGTTCTAATTACGGCTAAGGATTGTGAAGCAAAAGCTTCATTTAGTTCTATTAAATCCATCTCTTCGATTTTCATCCCTGCTTGCTTCAATACTTTTGGCACTGCTTCTACGGGTCCTATTCCCATAATCCTAGGTGGTACTCCTGCTACTGCATAAGACACTAATCGAGCTATTGGTTTTAAATTTAATTCTTTGAGCACCTCGCCAGATACGAGCATTACAAATGCCGCTCCGTCAGATGTTTGAGAAGAATTTCCTGCCGTTACAGATCCTCCTGCAGCAAATACTGGTCGCAATTTTGCCAATCGTTCAAGAGACGTGTCTGCACGAGCTCCTTCGTCTTGGCTTACAGTATATTCTCTTGTTTGTTTTTTTTCATTTTTGTCCAAATAAGTTTCTTTAATCGTTATTGGAACAATATCATCATCAAATCGCCCTGTTTTAATGGCTTTTAATGCTTTTTGGTGAGAGTTGTATGAAAACTCATCTTGGTCTTCTCTGGCAATATTAAATTCTTTTGCTACTGCCTCTGCAGTTAATCCCATCCCCCAGTAATGGTCAGGATTAGTTTTTGCTACTTCATAGTTGGGACTCACTCTCCATCCGCCAAAAGGGATTGGACTCATGCACTCTACCCCTCCTGCTATAATAATATCAGCCATCCCAGCTTTTATTTTAGCATCAGCAATAGCGATTGATTCTAGTCCAGATGAACAATAACGATTAACCGTCATCCCTGGCACTTTGATACTATCCAAACCCATCAGAGATACCAAACGCCCAATGTTTAAACCCTGTTCTGCTTCTGGAGTAGCATTACCAACTATTACATCATCTATACGTTCTTTGTCAATCTCAGGCACTGATTTTGCCAAATGTTTAATTACATCTGCGGCTAAATCATCTGGGCGATAAAATCTAAAAACTCCTCGTGGTGCTTTTCCTACTGCTGATCTATATCCAGCTACTATATATACTTCTTTCATCTGATTGTATTTTAATGTTTTTTAACTATCGTTAATTAGTTTCTTAATGGTTTACCTGTTGTCAAGATGCTCTGAATCCTTTCTAGTGTTTTTCTTTCTCCAGTAAGAGATAAGAATGCTTCTCGCTCTAGATCTAGTAAATATTGTTCTGAAACCTTAGTAGGGCTTGACAAATCTCCTCCTGCCATTACATAACCTAGTTTTTGAGATATTTTCACATCATGATCCGAAATATAATTTCCACTTTTCATGGTGTTTGCCCCAATATAAAACAAGCCTAATAGTTGTTTTCCATAAACCATAATGTCGGTACGCATTTTCTTTTGTACATAACCCTCTTCTGCCATTTGTAGTACAGATCGCTTAGCATCTATAATTTGTCTTGCTTTATTAATTGAAATTTGATCACCTTGTTTTAAGAACCCTAACTCTCTTGCTTCTTCTGCAGAAGTAGAAACTTTTGCCATAGCAATAGTCAAAAATGCATTTCGATAAGCGTTCAAAACTATGTCTCCATCTTGTAAATTATCGGCTACTCTTAAGGTCATTTCTTTAGTACCTCCACCCGCAGGAATTAGACCTACTCCAAACTCTACAAGCCCTGTATACAACTCTGCTGATGCTTGTACTCTGTCAGCATGAAGTGTCATTTCACAACCTCCACCAAGTGTCATATTATGCGGAGCTACTACTACTGGTATACCAGAGTATCTTACTCTCATTAATGTGTTTTGAAACTGTCGTATAATTATATTAATCTCATCATACTCTTGCTCAGTAGCGTGCATAAATAATAAAGCAAGGTTTGCTCCGACAGAAAAATTAGTACCTTCATTAGCAATTACTAATCCATTATAGTCTTTTTCAGCAATATCAATAGCTTTGTTAATACCTTGTATTACTTCTCCGCCAAGCGTATTCATTTTACTATGAAATTCTAAATTTAGAACACCATCTCCAATGTCAAATAAACTAGCTCCGGCATTTTGCCAAACGATTTTATTTTCTCTGATATTATCTAATAAAATAAATGATTCTAAGCCTGGGATTGCTTTATACGATTTAGTAGGAATATCATAGTACTTCCTAACTCCTCCTTCAATTTTGTAGAATGATTGAACGCCACTGGCCAACATCTCATCTACCCAAGAAGCTACGGTGTAACCCGCTTTTTTCATCATTGATAAAGTTTTTTCTAAGCCTGCTGCATCCCAAGTCTCAAAAGGTCCGAGTTCCCAAGCGAAACCTGCTTTCATTGCATCATCCACCTTGTATAGTTCATCAGTAATCTCTGGAATGCGATTAGTAGCGTAAGTGAATAAATCAAAATAAGTACGGCGGTAAAAATCCCCGGCTTTATCTTTCCCGGCTAATAGTATTTCAAACCTGTCCTTTAATGCTTCTATTGTTTTGGTCTGACCTAAAGTAGCAAATTTTACTTTTTCTTGTGGCTCATATTTAAAAGTATTGAGGTTTAATGCCAGAATTTCAGTCTTTCCTTTTTCATTTTTTGACTTTTTATAAAATCCTGATCCAGTTTTAGAACCATACCATTTATTTTCTTCAATTTTTTGAAGCATTTGTGGTAATTTAAAATCATCTCTTTTTTTATCTTTTGGTAACCCTGCATAAAGGTTATTTGCCACTTTAATGAGTGTATCATTCCCCACTACATCCATCGTACGAAAAGTAGCTGACTTAGGTCTCCCAACTACTGCCCCTGTTAGCTTATCTACCTCTGATACGCTTAATCCTAAATCTTCTACCGCCTTTAGCGTACTCATAATCCCGTAAATACCTACACGATTGGCTATAAATGCTGGGGTGTCTTTACAAAGCACCGTTGTTTTCCCCAAAAACTGATCTCCATATTTCATAAAGAAATCAATTACGCTAGCATCAGTTTTAGGTCCTGCAATTACTTCTAGTAGCTTGAGGTATCTTGGGGGGTTAAAAAAATGAGTCCCGCAGAAATGTTTTTGAAAATCTTCACTTCTACCTTCTGCCATAAGCCCTATCGGAATCCCAGAAGTATTAGATGTTATTAAAGTACCCTCTTTACGGTGCTTTTCAACATTTCCAAACACAATTTTTTTGATATCTAAGCTTTCTACTACAACCTCAATAATCCAATCTACATCTGATATTTTATGCAAATCATCTTCCATATTTCCTGTAGCAATACGACTTGTGTATTTTTTAGAGTAAATAGGGGATGGATTAGACTTTAAAGAAAACGTCAACGCATCATTTACAATTCTATTTCGTACAATTTTATCTTCCAAAGAAAGTCCTTTTATTTTCTCTTTGTCAGTAAGCTCTCTCGGTACAATATCTAGTAATAACACGTCAAGCCCAACATTGGCAAAATGACAAGCAATACGAGACCCCATTACTCCTGAGCCTAATACGGCTACTTTTTTTATTATTCTATTCATCCCTATCTAATGTTTATGTTTCTAAATTCACTTCACTTATTTTAATAATTTCACCCATCACTTCTTCAAATATTTGAAGTCGTTCAGGAGAAATCTCTTCCTCAACTTGTCTGTTAAAACTCAGCACAATAGCTTTTGCTCTTTTTTTTAACCTTTTCCCCTTTTTTGTAAGAGAAACCATAACTACTCTTTTATCTTCTTTTGCTATATTTTTTTCAATAATTTTCAAATTTTCCATTTGCTTAAGTACCCTCGTTAAGCTTCTTGACTCCATGCCTAATTTTGGAGCAATTTGTGTAGATGGAACTCCTGATGATTGAGATAAATTAATCAAAACATAAGCCATTGACATAGTAAAATCTTCTTTTTCGGCATGTACATTATACATTCTAGAGATTGAGTACCAACCCGCTTTGATTCTTGCACACGTTGTAAGATTGCTTGTCATAATTATGTGTACGTGCATAACAAAAAAATGTTAGGCAAGTTCATGTATTATGACGGACAATTACAGACTTAGACTAAGTTACTTCATTTTTGAGGATCCGTTTGGGTATCCCCTTTGATTAATAGTCTTGGTATTGAGCGTTTAGGAAAAGATAGTCCATGAGATTATCAGGTGTGAATATAAGGAGTTGAACGCAAGTAAATCATTGATGAGGTGTCGAGAAGCAGGTATCTCCAGTCAACAGCTACAGGGCGGAACGTTGAGAAAATGTCCTGTGGACATTTTTAGTAAACGAGCCAAGTTGTGCGTTGGCTAATACGGGGTTAAAATTATTGTTAGTAAGAACAATAATTACAGAAGTAACCTATTTATTTACTGTAAGGCTGGCATCATTCAGATGGCAAGAATTTTATTTAGGTTTATTTACGGAACTTGGGAGTCTACATACAAATGCGAAGGGAAATGTTCGATAGAATCACCCTAGAGTCAGAATACCGATATTGTTTGTAGAGGCAGATTAACCTGTAGTAGTGACGATAATTCTGTAATGGAAAAGGATCAAAGGGGTTAAAAAGTCATATTGGTACAGTTCAGACATTTCAAGGAAAACAAATTCATTAAATGTTGCCATTACAAGAGCCAAATATAAATTTACAGCTATTGGAGATGAAAATATATGGCTTAAACAACCATACTTTAATGAAGTTAAAAGAAAAAGTACGAATGCACAACAAAATGTAAACGTAATTGCGGGTTTTGTGCTTAATTTAAAGATCGTATCTTTGAACAAAGTTTAGTAATAAACCGATAGTTCAGTGCTTTGAAACCCCAAACGAAATCTTAGCCTAGACGTTGTGCTTTATTATGACAGACCGCTCGAATATTAACATACAAAAAATGAAAGCCTCTATACGCAGAACATATGGTTTGCCAAATCAGATAAGAATTAAGAATATTAAAAAACCTATCCCAAAAGATAATGAGGTTTTAATTAATGTGTATGCTACTACAGTCAGCCGAACAGATTGTGCAAACCTCACAGCCAAACCATTTATTATGAGATTTGTTTTAGGCTTGTTTAAACCAAGAAAAATAATTTTAGGGACAGATTTTGCAGGTGAAGTAATATCATTAGGAAAAAATGTTAAGTCATTTAGAATTGGGGATAAAGTATTTGGATTTAATGACACGGGGTCAGAATCACAAGCTGAATATATAACGATAGTAGACAAAAGTCTATTTTCTATTCCTAAAAACTTAAATTATAAACAAGCCGTTGCAAGTTTGGAAGGGGCTCATTATGCCTATACCTTTGTCCATAAAGTTAGTATCCAATCTGGGCAAAAAATTCTTATTAATGGAGCAACAGGTGGAATTGGTTCTGCTCTTTTACAATTTGTCAGACAATATGATGTCCAAATTACAGCAACGTGTAATACGAAAAATATCAAATTAATTAAATCTTTAGGTGCTGATAAAGTCTATGACTATACTAAGAAGGATTTCACAGACGATAATGGGAAATACGATTTTATATTTGATGCTGTTGGAAAAAGTACTTTTGGAAAATGTAAACCTTTATTAAAGGAAAACGGGATTTATATATCTTCAGAGTTGGGTCCATATTCACAAAATTTATTTTATTCAATCACAACGTCAATTACTAAAAGGAAAAAAGTAATCTTCCCTGTACCTTTTAGTACGCAAAAAACCATACCCTATATTATGGAACTATTGAAAAAAGAAAAATTTAAACCAGTTATAGACCGAGAATATTCATTAGAAGAAATAAACTTGGCTTACGAATATGTTCTATGTGGAGAGAAAATAGGAAATGTAATAGTTAATATATGAAAGCACAACAATGACTATAGTTATTAACCCGACGGGTACAAAACATTGTTTATTTTCCATAACTGTCCGAAAGAATAAGTAGGGAAAAAGCATAAAAATTTCAATTTTTGAAGAGCAAACAATAAAAAAAGGAATCAATAGCTTTCCCCACTATGCACAAAAATACTAAAAGATCAGAGAATCC
>Ga0256845_1000349_pt1 | contig 44426 bp, 38 predicted proteins | sample RiftiametaG_FD_189101 | JGI IMG/M metagenome (GOLD analysis project Ga0256845, IMG submission 189101) | Tube worm associated microbial communities from hydrothermal vent at the East Pacific Rise, Pacific Ocean - Riftia | ecosystem: Host-associated > Annelida > Integument > Unclassified ...
AAACCGAAGTTGAATTATTGTTAGATGAAGGTGGTATGAACTCGTTTAAGCAGTTTTCTTCTAATAATGCTTAAGTACTAAAGGATTGGCAAGAACCTATTAGAAGGGTTAATTAACCCTTTTATAAACTGCGATCTTCCAAGGAAAAACATTTCCATAATAGATGTTTTCGAACCCATTTTTACAAATTAGTTCGTGCATCATTTTTTCTGAATGTACATAAGTTCTAAAAGGGTTCTTTTTTAATTTGAGGTATAAGTGCGCTAATTTGTTTACCGATTTTGATAAAAACCCATCCATAGGGTAAACCAACGCGTAATATTTATTGGCTTTTGAGGTAGAGTTGTTAATTAAGTCGGTAACATGAGGGTAGCAGCAAACAACTCGTTCTAAGGTTACAATATCATGTTTATCTATGTGTTGATGAAAATCGATAAAATCACCAAAAATAAATTCCATCTGTTGAGTGGTACCATTTTGTTGCATCAATTCTTTAGCCTTTTCAATATAGGCGGTAGAAGCATCAATATCGGTTGTTTTTGAAATTCCTTTTTTTAATAATTCATGTTGTATCGCTCCAATACCTCCACCAATATCTAAATGTGATAGGTTATTGATTTCCTCATTAAATAAAGCTGCTAATAATTTTTTAGTGGTTTTATTAGGTCCTTTTTTACGGTATTTTTTAAGGTCTTTATTGGCTTGTTTTTGATTAAACAAGTTTTCTGCACCACAACAATGAACGCAAGTCATATTATTTACATTTTACAGAAACAATCATTTCAAAAGTAGCTACCAATTCTTTTTCGGCATCGTATACATTTACCTGAGTAGTTTCATTAATTCTATCACCAGTTTCTATAGATTTTAAAATGGCATCCTCTACCTTTTTTCCATCAGTAGATATAAAAGTACAATCCGATTCGGCACGTTTAATAAACTCACAACTCATTCCTTTAAAAGCAAAAGAAACCTTTCTGTTGTGTACGTTAGCAAAGTAAAAAGCATGAATTCCTCCGGCAACATCAGCACCTACAGCTAAAGCACCAAAATACATAGAGTTTAAGTGGTTTTTGGTACGCCTTTTTAGTTTAATGGTTACTACCGACTTTTCATCAGTTATATCAATAAGTTTTAAACCGGTAAAGCCTAGCATTGGTATTTTAAACTTTCCTAATAAGAAAAGTTGCCATTTTATTTTTTTAAGTAAAGCTTTTTTATCCATTGGTTAAAGATTTTACAATTTCAGCTACAGGTTTAATCGCAGTCACGTGATCAATACTCGGACCTGCACACCAAACAGTTTTGTAGGTGGCACCAAAGGCTGCTTTATTTAATTGTTTCATACCACGGTAAAAAGTAAAAGCTTTAAACCATTTTTTTAAACGCTTATTTTTATTTAGAATTTTTTCTATAAAAGATTGCTCAGTACCAATTTCTTTAACATAAGGTGTTTGGATAACCGAGCAGGGTGTTCCTGATAGCTTGGTGGTCATTACAATGTCTTTAGCTGTATAATCTACACAAGCTTGTTTGTAATCTGTAGAAACACCACTTTCGTTAGATGCAATAAACAAGCTACCTACAGAAACTCCTGCAGCTCCTAAGTTTATCATTTTATCTAATTGTTGATGATTACCAACACCGCCTGCAGAAATCACAGGAATATTACAATTTTCAACTAATAAAGGCAATAGCTCTTCGTAAGAAGTTGGCCCCGCATGGCCGCCAGCTTCTTTGTTTACAGCAATCACTGCATCAGCGCCTAAACTTTCAACCTTTTTAGCATATTTTAAATCGGTAACATCACAAAAAACTTTTGTACCTACTTTTCGTGCTGCGTTAATGGTTTCTTCTGGAGATCCTAAAGAGGTAATAATGTAAGCAACTTTGTGTTTGCAACAAGATGCTAATTGATCTTTGTATAAAAAGTTAGATTTATTAACGATTAAATTAATTCCAAAAGGACCTTCACATTTTTCTTTAAGCTCCACTAACGCTTTTTCAAATTCTTCAATGGTTCTAAAGTTTAGGGCAGGGATACATCCTGTAATTCCCGCTTTGCTTGCTGCAACTAACATTTCTATGTTGCTAACCAAAAACATAGGCGCCATAATGATGGGGTGCTTTATGTTTAAAAGTTGGGAAAGGCTTTGAGTTTTCTTCATATTTGCTAAATTACACTTAAATATAAAAATATATTGGATTGTTGGCTGACATAAATCACATTAAAGATGTGTTTTAAACATTAATTTTGATTTTATAATTATTAAAAAACTGAAAATATGGACACTGTTGATAATAGAGATCGTTTATTCGAATTAGAAGAGATTTATAAATACAAAGATTTAATTGAAGCAACTGATAAGTTGGTAATTAAAGAGGTGATTTGCAGTTTAAAACCTGAAGCAAAAGAATTACATCAAAACTTTTTAAATTTAGTAGCAGATGAAGTTGATCATCAATTAAATAAAGATGCATTTAAAGCAAAAAAAGATGCGTTGATTTCAGATATGCAAACTTTTTTGAAAGGGTAGAAGCGCTTTCTTTAGGTTGGGTTTTGGGGTAGTTTTTATCGTAAAGTAATATGATGTGAAGTGTTGATTTCTAGTAAATCACAATGTCAGTATAATTTGTTTTTGTATTATTTTTTTAGTTTTTCACTAGTTTTTTTACGGTAATACTTCCTGTTTTAAACTGAATAGATAAATAATAAATTCCATTAGGAAATTCACTAATATTAAAGGAGTTGTCATCTATCGAAAGGTATAGCTTGCCTAAGCTATTATAAATATTTATTTTCTTAATTGCTGTGTTGGTACTGATGTTTACCTGTCCGTTGGTTGGGTTTGGATAAATTTTAAATGTATTTACTTCAATTTCTTCATTAATTCTTGTTGTGATGCAGTTTGCTGCGCACCATCCTCGTGCGTTTAATTCGCATAAAATGGTTTGGTAAGCAATTTTATTTGTTCCGTTTCCAAGAAACGTTCTAACACCTAATGTTCTTAAATATTCTTTAAAAATAGTATCTGTTATTCCAAATTGGATAGCCAGGTCTTCAACAGTTGATAGAGACCAATCTGTTGTTTTGAAAATAGTAAGATATTTTACATTGTTTTGGTAGGTATCCCAAGCAGTAAACACATTTTTAAAAAATTCAGATTGTAAGTTCTCTGAGCTATTGCATATTGCGCTAGTAGAGTAGCCACATTCTACAAAATAAATAGGTTGAATTGTGTCAGGGTATTCTGCAACTATATCTGAAAAATCTGCATCTACAACAGTTGGAGGTTTCATTGTAAAATCATTATTTAAAGGGTAATAAGTAGTTGAGACGATATCTAAATCGCTATTTAAAAGATGACATAAAGAAGCTTTTGTCGGACTGGTTAATCCAGTATGAGTAAGTGTAGTTCCTACTTTTAAACTGTCATTGTGGATGTTAAAATAGAGTGTTTTTTGCATAAGGCACTACCGAATCCAGAAAGGTTTTGTAGGCGTTGTACTGAATGGCATCTGTCCCCATAAAAATATCGCTTTCGTTACCTATGTTTAATGCTGTTAATTCTAAGTTAGGTAGTCTTCCAAATATTGTGTCTAATATTATTTTAAAACGATTAATCATTACAGGGTCATCAAAATCTACATTTAGTAAATCTGAGGGAACATCTTTTGTAACAGTATTCATTGTGGGAATATTGAGTTCTAATTTTATCCCTAAAGCGGTAAAATAAGTATTAGAAATCCCCAATGTATTATTTAAAAAAGTTTGATCAAAAGTTCCGGATGTAGGCTCCATTAAATTCCAAGAAAATGCAAAATGTATGGATTCTATACAAGCAGCCTCAGCGTATGAATATGCAGAGTCAAAACGATTGTTTTCTGCCACATCAACTTGCCAAGCCAATATTCTATCTCCTTTTGGAGGTTGAGCATTAATATTAATTATTGTAAATAAGCTTAATTGTAAAAGGATGATTAAGTTTTTCATTTGGATTATGTTTATTTACGTTCTTGTCTCTTTTAAATTACCTACGCTATCACTTAAACAAATAGGCAGTTCTTAGTTGTTTATCGGGTCTGCCAATAATATTATTGATGTAATCTTTTTGTTCTTTTAATTCTCCTTTTTTGATATAGCCTTCAGCAAAAGGCATACAAGCTCCCCAAGATGAAGATTGCTTACAATCTTCAAAATTGGTTACCATTACAATGGTATGGTTTTCTACAACGATAACACAGTGCGCGTAGTTCTTCGCTTTTTCTAGTGTTGCTGCAATATTATCTTTATCAATATTAATTACTTCTGCAGCTTCAGTTTTAGCTGCTTTTTCAAATTCCGCTATAGGAGTTTTACTGTCAATATCCTCTAAACTCTCAATATCAATAATAAAGTTATTTGCAACACTTGCTGCTTTAGAATCTGTTATTTCTTCATTTTTTTCGGATGAACATCCAATGGTTAAAAGTGTGATAATGATAATAAAGCTGTTTTTCATAGTTATTTATTTTGATAATGATATTTCTATCTGATGTTGTTTTAAAGTGAAGTGTATTTTACAATACTATAATTTTTTTTGTGATAGGAGTTTGGTTTAACTTGAAGTTTAAAAGGTAAACCCCTTTTGGAATATTAGAGCTAATTGTTAATTCAGCTTTATTTTCTTGCAGCTTTATTTTTGTTGGAACGGCAACGCCTGTTAGGCTTATAAATTGAATTTCTGTAGGAGTGTTGTTACTTGTTTCAATCATTATTTTTCTGTTGTTGCTTTCTAAAACGGAGGGGTAAACATTTAAATTAGTAAAACTAATATCATTGATGCTTGTTACGATATAGGTAGTATCACAATTCGTATTATCATAATTATAGTTGCTATTATTGTCTGTATAACATCTTAAGCCGCTTATAACATTACCTGATATATTCATTGCAGGGAAAAGGTATGAAAATTGATCTCCGTATTCTATCATCCCAATACTATCAATAATCCAACCAGTACTTCTTTCTGGACAACTAGAAATATTTACCAAGCATTTTTGATGATAAGCTCTATAATTAATTCCTTTGATATTTTTAAAACCAATTGAATCGATTTCTACTAAAGCAGAATCCATAAGATTTCCTAAGTCAAAATCATCATAATAAACCAATAAAGTGTCACCAATATTGGCGTTAAAATCATATAATAAATTAAACCTATTATTAACTGATGAATAAACTAAAACACGGTCATTTATACTTCTAATGTATTTTTTTATAGTGTTTAATGGTGATGGTATAAGTATTTCTAACTCTCTACAAGCTAATCCATTAATAGAAGTATCTTTAACTACTTCTATACTTAGAGATTCTATGGTGTATGGAGGAGGGGTGCCAAACCCATATAATGAATAGTTATAAGTCCACTTAGCTCCTATAGGGGCAAAATATTGAGCCTTACTTTGCTTTGACAATAAGCCAGTAAATAGGATTATTAAAAATAGGTGAATTAGAAGATTTTGTTTCATATTAAGACCTTATCTATGTTATTTTAAGTATTAGTTTGTTATTCTTTTTTGTCTAAAAATAGTGAAAAGCATTTTTATTATTTCAAAAAAGTAGTGAAAACATATTAACAACACTTTGATGTGGTGTTAATTATTCAGATTTTTAAAAATTAGAATCAACACATCAAAACCACCTGAAATGAACAAAAAACTAATAATTTTTATCGCAACAATTGTAGTAATTGCAGTAGCAGCTTATGCTATGTTTAGTAGTAAAGATACTACTCCTCCGCAAATAAACCCTGCTTTTACAGGTTATATCGCTTCTTTTACTTCGGGAGTGATATCTAAAGAGTCGGAAATAATTGTCCGTTTACGAGAAGATGTGAGTGAACTTAAGCAGACAGAAGAGATTGCTGCAGATTTATTTGATTTTGATCCAAACATTGAGGGAGAAGCTTATTGGCGAGATGGAAGAACAGTTGTGTTTAAACCATCAGAAAAATTACCATCAGGAGAGTTGTTTAAAGCAGAATTTGAATTGAAAGAAATTATTGATGTGGCTGATGAATTGGAAACATTAGAATTTCAGTTTCAAACAATGATGCAGGCGGTAGATGTTTATTTTGATGGGATGGAAGCCTACGATGATTTAGATTTGAAATGGCAAAAAATAAAAGGATCGATTGCTACTGCTGATGTTGCGGATGATGAAGAAATAGAAGGAATGTTTAAGGCCACTCAGGATGGAAATTCATTACATGTTACTTGGGAGCATTTAGGGGATAGTAGAAATCATAAATTTGAGGTGGATAGTGTTTCTCGAAAAGAAAGTAAAGGAGAAATTACTTTAAAATGGGATGCTTCAGTTATAGGAGCAGATGAAGACGATGAAGAAATGGAAATAGAAATTCCTGCTTTGGGAGATTTTAAAGTGATGAATGTTAGGGTTTACCAACAACCTAATCAATATGTGTCTATTCGTTTTTCTGATCCTATAAAACGTAATCAAGATTTAGAAGGGTTGATTTATTTGTCTTCTGGCGAAGAATTACGATTAGAGATTAATAGAAATGAAGTAAAGGCTTATCCAAACAATAGAATTACTGGTGTAACACAATTAATTGTTACAGATGGAATAAGAAACACCCTCAACTATCAAATGAATACAGAATTTAGAAAAGAACTTACCTTTTTTAATACTAAACCTGCTGTAGAAAAGATTGGACAAGGTGTTATTTTACCAAGCACTAATGGATTGATTTTTCCTTTTAAAGCAGTGAACTTAAGAGCTGTTAATGTTAAAATTATTAAAGTTTTTGAAGATAATATGGCTCAATTCTTTCAGGTTAATCAGTTTGATGGCAACAGAGAGATGAAACGTGTAGGTAGAATTGTTTACAAAAAAGAGGTAGAGTTAAAAGCTGATAAACCTATTGATTTTGGAAGTTGGAATACGTTTTCTTTAGATCTTTCTAAAATTATTGAAGTAGATCCTGGAGCACTGTATCGGGTAAGTATCAGTTTTGAGCGTAAACACTCTTTATATCCTTGTGGAGAAGGAGAGGAGGAAGATGAATTTGTTTATGAAGGAGAAGATCAAGAAGAGTTGAGTTATGACGAACCCAACTCGTATTACTATTATGATGATTACTACGATTATTACGAATACAGCGAAGGTTATGTGTGGAAAGAGAAAGATAACCCTTGTAAACCAACTTATTATATGGCGCAAGATGCACAAGTAAGAAATGTATTTGCGTCTGATTTAGGAATTATTGCCAAAGGTGGTAATACTAATGAAATTACTGTTGCTGTTACTGATTTGAAAACTACAGCCAGTTTGTCTGGTGTAGAAATTAAGCTGTACAACTACCAACAACAAGTAATAGGAAAGGGAACTACTAATGCTGACGGGTTTGCAACAATTAAAGTAGGCAAAAAACCATTTTTATTAGTTGCATCACAAGGTAAACAAAAAGGTTATTTACGATTAGATGATGGTGAGGCTTTGTCTATGAGTATGTTTGATGTAAACGGACAAGCGGCTAAAAAAGGCGTAAAAGGATTTATTTATGGTGAGCGTGGTGTTTGGCGTCCAGGAGATTCTTTGTTTGTTGCTTTTATGTTAGAAGATAAAAACAATGCGATACCCGAATCACACCCTGTGGTGTTGGAATTGTTTACTCCCGAAAATCAATTGTATAGCAGAAAAGTAAGAACAAGTTCTGTAAACGGGTTGTATGATTTTAGAATGAAAACTGATGCCGATGCACCTACAGGTAGTTGGCTAGCAAAAATTAAAGTAGGAGGATCTTCTTTTACTAAAAGTATTAGGATAGAAGCCGTTAAGCCTAATCGTTTAAAAATAGAATTAGATTTTGGATCGGAAATTTTAAAATCACACACCAAAACAGGCGCTTTAACAGTAAAGTGGTTACATGGAGCAAAAGCCAAAGGCTTAAAAGCTGATATTGAAATGATTTTAAAGAAAGGAACAACACAATTTAAAGGGTATGATAAATTTGTTTTTGATGATCCGTCTAAAGAGTTTGATAGTGAAGAGCAAAAAGTATTTGAAGGTAAATTAAATGCTGAAGGGCAAGCAACAATATATCCTAAAATTAAAGTGTCAGACAATGCACCAGGTATGTTAAAAGCTCAATTTAAGACAAGAGCTTTTGAGCAAGGTGGTGATTTTAGTATAGATCGTTATGTGATGAAATATTCACCTTATAGCGGTTATGTAGGATTAAAAATTCCTGAAGGCGAAGGTTGGAATGGAGCAATGTTCTCTAACGAAAAAAACTTAATTACCATTGCTACGGTTGATGAGAATGGAAATCCTGTTAACAGAGAGAATGTTAAGATTGAGATTTACGATGTGAATTGGAGATGGTGGTGGGAAAGGTCTAGCGATTATGACTTGGCTCATTATGTAAGTAGAAGTAGTAATAGTAAAATCCTTACGGATTATGTAGCTACTAAAAATGGTAAAGCCATTTATGAATTAAATGTTGGTGATGAATATTGGGGAAGACGATTTATAAGAGTTACAGATCAAGTAACAGGTCATAGTTCAGGACAAATCGTATATTTTAGTTACAAAGGTTGGTACAATAATAGTTCTGGCGGACCAGGAGGAGCTGAGATGTTAAGTTTTTCTACCGATAAAAAGAAATACAATGTTGGAGAAACGGTTACTGTAAAACTTCCTGAAGGAAAACAAGGAAGAGCATTGGTAAGTTTAGAAACAGGTTCGAAAGTCTTAAATACAAGATGGGTAGAATTAGCTGGAGATAACAACTTTACTTTTGAAGCTACGGCTGATATGTCGCCAAATGTATTTGTAAACATTACGTTAATTCAACCTCACAATCAAACAGAAAACAATTTACCGATACGAATGTATGGGATTCAATTTATAGAAGTTGAAGATCCTGAAACACATCTAAACCCTGTTATTGATATGCCAGAAGTATTGGTGCCAGAAGAGGATGTAGAGATTGTGGTAAGCGAAAAGGATGGGAAAAACATGACGTTTACCATTGCTGTTGTTGATGAAGGATTATTGGATTTAACACGCTTTAAAACACCAACTCCTTGGCGTTATTTTTATGCTAAAGAAGCGTTAAGCATTAAAACATGGGACATGTATAAATATGTTGTTGGTGCTTTTACTGGTGAAATGTCTGGCTTGTTGGCATTAGGTGGAGATGAATATTTGAACAATAAAGGCGGAAAGAAAGCCAATCGTTTTAAGCCTGTTGTTAAATATTTTGGTCCTTACGAATTAAAAGGCGGCAGCGAGAAAGTAATTAAATTTAAGATGCCTAATTACGTTGGTTCTGTAAGAACAATGGTAGTTGCCGGGCAAGATGGAGCTTATGGTTCTTCCGAAAAAACTACAGCTGTTAAAAAGCCATTAATGGTGTTGGCTACATTGCCAAGGGTTTTAGGTCCTACCGAAAAAGTGAAATTACCTGTTACTGTTTTTTCTATGTCTAAAAAGATAAAGAATGTAAAAGTTACGGTAGAAACCAATAGCTTGTTAAAAGTGATAGGCAGTAAAACCAAAAACATCACATTTACTGAAGAAGGTGATATGTTGGTAGAATTTGATATTGATGTGGCTAAAAAAATAGGGATGGCTACAGCAAAAATTACAGTTGCTGGTGGTGGCGAAAAAGCAACCTATGAAATGGAGTTGGATGTACGTATGCCTAACCCTTCGGTAAGCAAAGTAGAAGATGGAATGGTGCAGAAAAGTAACACTTGGCAAACTACTTATCAGCCTTTTGGTATTGGAGGAACACGAAGCGGTTCTATCGAAATTTCATCTATTCCTGCTTTAGGTTTAGATAATCGTTTGCAATATTTAATACGTTATCCGCATGGATGTGTAGAGCAGACAACATCATCTGTTTTTCCACAGTTGTATTTAAGTGGATTGATTGATTTAAGCAATGAGCAAGAGAAAAAGGTAGAAGATAATATCAGGCAAGGAATCAAACGATTAAAAGGGTTTCAAACAGCTAGTGGTGGTTTGAGTTATTGGCCAGGAGAATATTATGAAAGTGAATGGGGAACTAATTATGCGGGTCATTTTATGATAGAGGCTAAGAATAAAGGTTATAAATTGCCAATCGGATTTTTTAACAATTGGGTAAAATACCAACGTAGCAAAGCCAATCAATGGAATCCTTCGCAAAGTGATGTTTACCATTATTACCGTAGAGATGGAGAGTTATTGCAAGCCTATCGTTTATACACTTTGGCATTGGCTAAAAAGCCTGCTTTGGGTGCGATGAATAGAATGAGAGAAATGAAAGGTTTAAATTCTTTAACTAAGTGGAGATTAGCAGCAGCTTATTTCTTGGCAGGAAAATCACAAATTGCTAACGAAATGGTAGCGGAATTGACTACTGTAGTGGAAACTTATAACAAGTTTTCTTACACCTATGGAAGTAAAGAACGTGATCAAGCAATGATTTTAGAAACAATGGTGTTAATGGATAAACGTTCAGAAGCATTGGCTTTATTAAAGGAATTATCCAATACCATGACTTCTAACCGTTGGATGAGTACACAATCTACTGCTTATTGTTTGTTGGCTGCAGCTAAATTTATTGGTGCTGATGAAGTAAATAAGGAGATTTCTTACACCATAACCATTAACGGAAAAAGTGAAACAGTAAATACAGATAGCAAACCAATTGTTAAGCATCAGTTAAAAGTAAACGGAATGAGTAGTGGAAACATCAAGGTTAAAAATGATGGCAGTTCTCCTTTGTTTATTAATGTGGTGTTAAGCGGTATTCCGATGATGGGGAATGAAAGCAGGGCAGAAAGTAATTTAGCTATGAACATTCGTTATTTAGATATGGATGGACATGTTATTGACCCTTCGAGCATTGAACAAGGATCAGATTTTATGGCTGAGGTAAGTATTACTCATCCAGGAATAAGAGGTGATTATAAAGAAATGGCGTTAAATCAAATATTCCCTTCAGGTTGGGAAATCCGAAACATTAGAATGGATGAAATAGAAACTGTAAAAGTGAAAGATAAACCTCGCTATCAAGACATTAGAGATGACAGGGTGTACTCATACTTTAATGTAGGAAAAGCACGTAGAAGAACCTTCCGTATTTTATTAAACGCTTCTTACCAAGGTCGTTTTTACTTGCCAAGTGTTCAGTGTGGAGCAATGTATGATGCAACTATTCAATCATTAATTCCTGGTCAATGGGTTGAGGTTGTTGAAGCAGGGAAGTAGTGAATTAAAAACCACTGTCAGTTTGAATGATTTTAAGAGGAACGATACTTTTCGATAAAAAATTGAAAAAGTTAGAACAAGAATCTTTCAGAGTAAAAGAGATTTCCATAAGAGTGGAAAATAAAAAGAATAAAAAAAGATGAATAACGAAACACAAATAAAATGTCCTAATTGTGGAACATCAATAGATGTTCAAGATATACTATCACACCAATTAGAAGAGGAAATTAATAGAAAATATCAATCTCAAATTGCAGAAGAGAAAAAGAAGTATGAGCTACAACAAGAAAAGCTTAAACAAGAAAAAATAGCTTTTGAACAGGCGAAGAAGAAAGAGAATGAAATTTTTCAAGAGCGTTTAGCTAATCAATTAAAAGAAGAAAAGAAAACGATTGAAGAGAAGTTAAAAGTTAAACTTAAGGAAGAACAGTCGGAACAGTTTGATGCGTTACAAAAAGAGTTGAACGAAAAATCTGAGCAAGTAAAGGAGCTAAATCGTTCTAAAGCTGAAATAGAAAAGCTGAAACGAGAAAAAGGAGAATTAAAAGAAGCTGCAGAAGCTGATGCTCAGAAAAAATTAAACGAAACACTAGCAATAGAAAAAGAGCGAATTAGAAAATCTGAAGAAGATAAAAATGAGCTTCGTTTTAAAGAAGTAATGAAACAGTTAGAGGATCAAAAGAAGCTTACTGAAGAAATGAAACGTAAGCAGGAGCAAGGTTCTATGCAAATGCAGGGCGAAGTTCAAGAGCTTGCAATAGAGGAGTGGTAGGCTACACAATTTCCATTAGATACGATTGAAGAAATTAAGAAAGGGGCTAGAGGTGGAGATTGTTTGCAGCATGTGCACACACGTTCGGCACAAAATTGTGGAACAATTTACTATGAGAGTAAACGTACTAAAGATTTTCAGCCGAGTTGGATAGAAAAGTTTAAAGCCGATATAAGAGATAAAGGAGCAAATATAGGTGTGTTGGTTACTGAGGTAATGCCTTCTGATATGGATAGAATGGGGCTTAAAGATGGTATTTGGATTTGTAATTATGATGAATTTAAAGGTCTTTGTGCAGTATTAAGAGAGTCTATTGTTCAGTTAAGTACAGCTATAAGCTCGCAAGAAAACAAAGGGGATAAAATGGATATGCTCTATGAGTTTTTAACAGGAAACACTTTTAGAATGCAAGTTGAAGCTATTGTTGAAGGTTTTACGCAAATGAAATCTGATTTAGAAAGTGAAAAACGATCGATGCAACGAATTTGGAAGCAAAGAGATAAGCAGATTGAAAAGGTAATTACTAACACCATAGATATGTATGGTTCAATTAAAGGTATTGCAGGGAATGCGATACAATCGGTAAAAGCGTTAGAATTGCCTGAAGGAGATGATGAGTTAGATTTTGAATAAGAATAAAGTAGGGGATTTGTACGCGATGTCTGTTATCAAATAAAAACTTTTAGTAAATCCAATTATTAGCGTTATTAATACATTGAAAAACCAATGATTAAACTAACTAAGGTTATACTACTAATAAGTAAACTTAAAAAAGTATAAGAAATGACGCTATATTTTTTCTCATAAAAACGTTTAGCAGAAATAAAAACCAAAAAAGGAATCATCCCAGCAGAGGGGAGGGTTCCTAGTTCTCTGAAAACACCAACAAGAACATGGTCTATTTTAAAATAAGTATCATTTAAATATAGCGTCAATAAAAAGAAGCTACCAACTAAAGTTACATAAAAAACAACTTGGTCTTGCTGGTGTTTTTCGTTATTCTTTTTCAGTATCAATCCCCTCTAAATTAAAAAGGAATGCATATTCTAAGGCTACTTCTTTATAGCGTTCAAAACGACCAGAAGCACCGCCATGGCCAACATCCATATTACACTTCATCAATAGTAGGTTGTCATCCGTTTTGTACTCACGAAGTTTAGCAATCCATTTAGCAGGTTCCCAATATTGAACTTGGCTATCCCAATATCCAGTAGTAATTAGCAAGTTTGGATAGTCCTTTTTTTCTATATTATCGTAAGGAGAATAAGATTTGATGTAATCGTAGTATTCTTTATCTTGAGGATTACCCCATTCATCAAATTCGCTAGTAGTTAAAGGTATTGTTTCATCTATCATAGTAGAAACTACATCTACAAAAGGTACTGAAGCAATAACGCCATTCCAAAGTTGAGGTTCCATATTAATAATAGCACCCATTAATAAACCTCCAGCACTTCCGCCTTCAGCATAAAGGTGACTTGAAGAAGTGTATTTATTTTCGATTAAAAATTTACCGCAATCGATAAAATCATAAAAAGTATTTTTCTTTTTTAATAGTTTTCCATCTTCGTACCAATGTTTACCCATTTCTTGTCCGCCACGGATGTGAGCAATGGCATAAACAAAACCTCTGTCTAATAAACTTAATCTAACAGAACTAAAATAAGGATCAGAATTAGATCCATAAGAACCGTAAGCATTAAGTAATAATGGAGCATTTCCATCTTTCTTTAATCCTTTTTTATAAACGATAGAGATAGGCACTTTTGCTCCATCTCTAGCTACAGCAAAAAACCTTTCAGAAACATAGTTGTCAGGAGAAAAATTATCATCCATAACTTGTTGTTGCTTTAACAGTTCTTTATGCTTGCTCACCATATTGTAATCATAAATAGAGTTTGGTGTAGTTAAAGAGGTGTAGCCAAAACGTAAAATTTCGGTATCAAACTCTGGGTTAGAACTCGTATAAGACAAGTATGCAGGGTCATTAAAAGCTATAAAGTGTTCTGACCAATCTGACCAGATAATAATTCTAATTTGAGTTAATCCGTTTTCACGTTCTTCAACTACCAATTGATTTTTAAAAATGTCTATTCCCTCAATAAAAACATCCTTTCTGTGTGGAATAATTTCTTCCCAATTTTCTTTTTTAGTAGTATTTACCGAAGTTTTAACCAACTTGTAATTGGGTGCATCTAAATTTGTTTTGATGTAAAAATTATCTTCATAATGGTTAACAGAATACTTGTGATTATCTTCTCTCTCTTGTAAAATTTTCCAATCACCATCAGGGGTGTCAGCATCTAAAAAACGGTATTCTGTAGATAAGGTTTGGTAAGCTCCAATCATTAAGTATTTGTCGGATTTTGTTTTGTAAATAAAACAACTAAAAGTTTCATCTTTTTCTTCGTAAACTAATTCATCATCTTTTTGTTCGGCTCCTAAAATGTGTTTATAAATTTGATATGAACGTAATGTTTGTGGGTCTTGTTTGGTGTAAAAAAGTGTTTTATTGTCGTTTGCCCAAGTAGCTCCTCCGGTAGTGTTTTCTATTTTATCATCGAGTAACTTTCCTGTGGTAAGGTCTTTAACATATAAAGTATATTCTCTTCTCGAAACTAAATCTACCCCATAAGCCAATAAATTATTGTTAGAAGATATACTTTCTCCACCAATAGCAAAGTAAGATTCTCCTTTACCCATTTCCGGACCATTCAATAAAATTTCTTCAGGTGCATTTTCCTCATCTTTTTTACGGCAGCTTAATCCGTAATCTTCTCCTTTTTCGTATCTATCATAATAAATGTAACCCTTTACTTTAACAGGAACAGAAGCATCATCTTGTTTTATTCTGCCTTTAATTTCTTCAAAAAGTGTTTCTTGCATTTTTTCAGTATGCTGCATGGTAGTTTTTAGATACGCATTTTCAGCATTCAAATAATCTAACACATCTTGTGTTTGAGCATCAGGTTTTTCAGCTTTTTTTTGTTCATCAGATAAACGCATCCAAAAGTAATTGTCTATTCTGGTGTCGTTATGTAGTGTTAACTCTTGTTTTATTTTTTTTGCGTTAGGCATAGTTGTATTCTTTTTTTCTGATGTATTGCAGCCATAAGTAGTTATTGCTGCAAGAATAATGTAAAATGATTTTTTCATGATTTGTTTGGTTAAATGTGTTTGCTAACATCGCTTTTTTCTATGGGGTAGGCATTAAACGTTCCCATGGCTTTAGCAATCATATCTCCTTTTTGATTGTATATTTCTCCAGAACTGGATATAATTCTTTTACCAGCATTATCAACTCTTCCTTTACCTGTTAATGTATCTCCTAAAAAAGCAGGCTTAAAATAATTAATTTTAAACTCTATGGTGCTTACCAATCGTCCTGTTGATGCAACTAAACTTAAAGCTGCAACACCTAATAATCCATCCATCATAGCAGCAATCATACCGCCATGTATAGTTTTTGGAGTGGCTAAATGTTTTTCTACTACATCCATTTTATAGGTTATCTCACCTGGTTTTATGATAGAGAGCTTCATATCATTATCTGTTCCAAATTGATTAACCTGGTTGTATATTTCTAGTAATTGCTCCATTTATTTTAATTCTTTTATTGATCCTGCGCCACTAATATCTTTTGTTATGGTTGGGTTACCTTTATAATGTATGCTTCCTGCTCCAGAAACCTCAATGTCTAATGTTTTTTTAGCATAAACTTTAGCTTCTCCTGCTCCAGATATTTCAACGGAAGTGTGCTGTGTTTTAAATTTCTCAGCATCTAATTCGCCTGCACCAGTTAGTTCTATTTTAAAATTAGTGGAACTTCCTTTTAATGTGGTTTCACTTGCTCCGCTCATATCCATCACTAATTTTTCAACTTTAAGTTCTAAATCAATATCTGCAGCACCACTTACATCAATTTTTAATTTATCACCTTTATAAATGCCTTTATTGGTTAATTTGATAGCTCCAGAAACTTCAATAGCTTTAATATTTACAACGGTAATGTAAATTTTCATAGCTTTAGTTTTTCCAAAATTCTTTTTTGATTTAATAAATAAGGTGTTCTTTTTTACATTTGTTTTGATGTAGTCAATTAGGTTTTCATCAATTTCAATTTCTAATCGTTCAATATCTCCTTGATTAAGAACTACTTCGTAACCACCAGAAATATCAATTTTATTAAAAGATTCAACTTTTCTAGTTTCATTAATTACATTTCCGTTTCCATCAATTGAATTCACACAAGCATTAATAAGCAAAGAGATAACAATTAGAAAAAATATTCGTTTAAAAAGCATAAGTTTATTTTTTAATAGACTATAAAAATAATTAATTTAGACAACTATATTTTAAAAATATCAAAAATGAATACAACTAAAATTTTCAGAACCCTATTGCTATTAAGTTTAACTCCTTTATTTTTTGCTTGTACTGGCGAATTAGAAGAGAAAATTGCTCAATTAGAAGAGGAAAGAAGGCAGGATAGTACCGATATTGGCAATAAAGAAGAGATGATAGTTGAGTTTATTAACTCTATGAATGAGATTGAAGATAATTTGGCTACAATAAAAGAGAAAGAAAATATTGTTACCATGAGGTTTGATGAAAACAATGGAGAAGTAACAAATTTGATGAAAGATCAGATTGTTGATGATATTAATTTGATTAATAATTTACTGCAAGAAAATAAGGCTAAAATGTCAGCTTTAAATTCCAAATTAAATAAATCGAATTTAAAAATTGCAGAATTAGATAAAATGATAGAAAGCTTAGCAATTCGTTTGCAACAAAAAGATGCAGAGATTGCAGATTTACAAACCCAACTAGCCGAAGCTAACCAACAATTAAAAGTACTTTTTACTGAGTATAATGATAGATTAGAAGAGATAGGGGACCAAGAAGATAAATTAAACACGGCTTATTATTGTTATGGATCTGAAAAAGAATTAAAAGAACAAGGAGTTATTACTAAAAAAGGTGGTTTTATTGGTATTGGAAAAACAGCTAAATTATCTGATGATTTTAATAAAGAATATTTTACTAAAGTTGATGTTAGTTTAACTAATGAAATAGAGTTGATGAGTAAAAAAGCAAAAATTATAACTAATCACCCAACTGATTCATATACTTTAGAAGGTAAAGAAGGAACTGCTGATAAGATTGTAATTAAAGATACTGAGGCATTTTGGTCATCATCTAAATATCTAGTGATTGTTGTAGAGTAAGTTATTGCAGCAATGATAGATTTTAATAAAGTAACAACTACCATTATAAATCAATTAGTTGATATTGTAGGAAAGGATTATGTTCTTTTTGATAATGATGCTTTTGAAAAATATGGGCGTGATGAAACCGAAGATTATGTGTTTTATCCAGAAGTAGTTGTAAAACCAAAAACACCACAAGAAATTTCTGAAATTCTGAAGCTTTGTAATAACGCCTATATTGCTTTAACACCTAGAGGAGCTGGTACAGGATTAAGTGGGGGAGCATTACCAGTAAATAAAGGAGTTCTTTTATCTATGGAGCGTTTTAATTCAGTTTTAGATATTGATGAGCGTAATTTGCAAGCAACAGTAGAGCCTGGTGTTATTACTCAAGTTTTTCAAGAAGCGGTACAAGAAAAAGGCTTGTTTTATCCGCCAGACCCTGCCAGTAAAGGAAGTTGTTTTATTGGTGGAAATTTAGCTGAAAATTCTGGAGGACCAAAAGCTGTTAAGTACGGTGTAACAAAAGATTATGTATTAAATCTTGAAGTAGTTTTACCAACAGGAGATATTATTTGGACAGGTGCTAATGTGCTAAAAAACTCAACGGGATATAATTTAACTCAATTACTTGTTGGTAGTGAAGGAACTTTAGGTATAATAACTAAAGCTGTTTTTCGACTAATTCCTTATCCTAAAAATAATTTATTAATGTTAGTTCCTTTTTACGATGCTGAAGAGGCTTGTAAAGTAGTTTCTGAAATATTTAGAGCGGGAATTACACCTTCTGGATTAGAGTTTATGGAGCGTGATGCATTAATCTGGGGAGCAGAATATCTAGGTGATACATCTTTGAAAATACCTGATAATATTGAAGCGCATTTATTGATTGAAGTGGATGGCAATGACATTGATTTATTGTATAAAGAATGTGAAGTAATATATAAGGTATTAGAGAATTTTGATTGTGATGAAATTTTGTTTGCTGAAGATACTGCTCAAAAAGATGCTTTATGGAAAATTAGAAGGGTAGTAGGCGAAGCTGTAAAAGCAAAATCTATTTACAAAGAAGAAGATACTGTTGTTCCTAGAGCTGAATTGCCTTTATTATTAAAAGGAGTAAAAGAAATTGGTACGAAATACGGTTTTAAATCGGTTTGTTACGGACATGCTGGCGATGGTAATCTCCATGTTAACATTATTAAGGATAAGATGAGTGATAGTGATTGGGATAATAAGTTACCCAATGGCATCAGAGAAATTTTTGAATTATGTAAACAGTTAAAAGGAACAATATCTGGAGAACATGGAATTGGTTATGTGCAAAAAGAATATATGGATGTTGTTTTTGATGATGTAGCAATCCAATTACAAAAGCAAATAAAAAAACAATTTGACCCAAAAGGGATTCTCAATCCTAATAAAATTTTCGTATAAAAAAAGTCCCGTAAAAACGGGACTAAATTCAAAGGCAAGAGATTGAATTTGTATTTAACTACCTATCTAATTAACTTTAAAACAAATCTCTACAACAAAGACGCTTAACAATTAAAAAAGGTTGCTTTTGTTTGTTTTACTCTTTACTTTATAGTATGTAAAGGATGTTAAACAGAATGTGGTTATAATTATTTATTTTAAAAAAAAAAAGGGTAGAAATTTAATAATAGTCTTTTTTGAGTTATAATTATAAGAGATATTGTATAGTTTTAGATGCATATTAACTAACCAAACAATTATTTATGAAAAAAATTACATTATTAATCTCGGCACTAGCTTTTGTTGTCGGTGGGTTTGCTCAAAATAGAGTGGCTAAACCTATAGATTATACAGCCAACTCAAACAACGTGCCTACACAAAGAACTTGTGGTACTACTGATGCTATGGAGCAAATTAGAAATCAAGATCCTGCTGCTTACGATGCTAGTTTAGCATTAAAAGAACAAGAATTACAAAATTGGATCGCTAACAATTATGATCCAAATGCTAAAAAAGCAATCATTAGAATTCCTGTAGTTGTTCAAATATGGGAAAACACATCTACAGTTCCAAATAATAGAGTTACAGAACAGATAGATCGATTAAATGCTGATTTTAGAAGAACAAATTCGGACGCAGGAAATACACCTAGTGTATTTTCAGCAGTAGATTGTGAAATTGAATTTTGTTTAGCAACTGTTGATCCTAATGGGAATGCAACAACAGGTATTATTAGAAAAACTGTTGGAGGAACTCCTGTAAGTCAAGGAGGACCAGATTTGTGGAACACAACTAAGTACTTAAACTTATTTGTTTATAATATTGGTGGAGGGACTCTTGGATTTACTTATTTGCCTTCTCAATTGCCAAATAATGCTGTGCATATTGGAACTCAATATTTTGGAAATACTGGAGGTACATATGGAAAAGGTAGAACAGCTTCTCATGAAGTAGGGCATTGGTTAAATCTTGAGCATATTTGGGGAGATGCAAATTGTGGTGACGATTTTGTAGCTGACACACCAACACAACAAACGAGTAATGGTGGTTGTCCAAGCCATCCAAGTGTAACTTGTAATAATAGTGGTGATATGTTTATGAATTATATGGATTATGTAAATGATAACTGTATGAACGCATTTACTGCTGGTCAAAAAACAAGAATGATTGCTGCGATAAATAACTTTAGATCAGGATTGTTAAATTCTAGTGGTATAAATTGTGCTGCTGCACCATTAATTGCTGATTTTACTGAATCTGCAACAACAATTTCTGCAGGACAAACAATTACGTTTACAGATGCTTCTTCTGGACCAAATACAATAAACTCTTGGGCTTGGAATTTTACTGGTGGTACACCAAGTTCATTTAATGGACAATCACCTTCTGCAATTACGTATAATACTCCCGGAACATATACTGTTTCTTTAACTGCTGGAGATGGTTCATCTACAGATACCAAAACTAAAACTCAATACATTACAGTGCAAGCTGCTGGTTCTTCTGTGTGTGATTCTACTTTTGCTGGTTGGGACTGGAATACAGAGAATTTCGGATATGCTGCTTGGACTGCTGATCTTTGTACGGGTAATGATGGAGCAATAGTTGGTAACAATTGTTATGATGATAATGGATGGGCAAACAAAGTATCTTTTTCTGGAACAGGAAAAGAATTAACTGATGTACTTTATGTTTTTGTTAGGTCTTCAGGTAATGGTGCTGCTAATTTAAAAGTTTGGGATGCAAATGGAACTGCTGGAGCTCCAAATACAGTGTTAAAATCTGTACCTACTACTACTGGTGCTTATTCTGCTAACTTAAATCAGTTTATTCAAGTGCCAATTTCTCCTGCTATTGCATTAACAGGTGATTTCTTTATTGGTTATGATCATGCTGCACTTCCAGTTGATGGAGATTCATTAGTGATGGGATTAGTTGCAGGTACTTCAGGTAATCAAGCTTGGGCAAACGAAACCGGAGGTTGGATAGATTTAGCAGATTATCAGGGAGATTATAAAGGAACTGTTGTAGCTGTAATATGTGATATAGCAACTGGTGAAAAAGAAATTTTAGGACAATTAAATAACGTATTAGTTTATCCTAATCCTTCTGTTGGAACATTGAATGTTGCGTTAACAGAAAAAACTAATTCTACTGTTACTGTTTTAAATATGTTAGGAGAAGTAATTGCTTCTCAAACTAAAAACACACAGTTGTTTACTTTTGATATTAACAATCAACCAAATGGAGTTTATTTTATCCAAATTACTACTGGAGATAAAGTAACTACTGAAAAAGTGCTTTTAACAAAGTAATATAAAAACACATTTATATTTTTAAAAGAGTCTTGCATTAGCAAGGCTCTTTTTTTATGTAATAAATATTACATTTGTGTAAAATCAAAAGAATATGAGTAGAGAATCTATTATCACAATAATGAAGGAAGCAGTAAGTGATAAAACCTTGCAGCTAATTGCTCAAAAAGTAATTAGTAAAGAAAGAATAACAACAGATGAAGGTGTTTATTTATTTAACCACGCTGAGTTAGGTTATTTAGGCGCTTTAGCAAACTATATAAGAGAAGATAGACACGGAAACAAAACTTATTTTAATAAAAATTTTCATATCGAACCAACAAATATTTGTGTGTTTGAATGTAAGTTTTGTGCCTACTCTAAGTTTTTAAGAGAAAAAGAAGATTTTGATGCTTGGGAATTAAGTGAGGAAGATATTTTTGAAGCCATAAAAGCTTATGATGATAAAGATATTACTGAAGTGCATATTGTAGGTGGTGTTCATCCAAAAATGGGGTTAGAGTACTTTAAAAATTTGATTAGTAAAATCAAAGAAATAAGACCAGATTTACATGTGAAAGCTTTTACTGCTGTAGAGTTAGATTATATGGCGCGTAAAGCAAAAGTGAGTTATAAAGAGTGTTTGCAAATTTTAAAAGATGCTGGTCAAGGTTCTTTACCTGGTGGTGGAGCAGAAATTTTTGACGCTTCAATTCGTGAGCAAATTTGTAAAGATAAATGTACAGGAGAGCAATGGTTAGAAATGCATGAAGCAGCACATAGTGTTGGAATGCCTTCTAATGCAACAATCCTATACGGACATGTAGAGGAAGCAGAACACTTGATTGATCATATGAATAGATTGCGTGAGTTACAAGATAAAACAGGAGGTTTTAATGCGTTTATTCCGTTAAAATTCAGGAATGGAAATAACCAAATGTCTCACATTAAAGAAGTAAGTATTATTGAAGATTTAAAAATGTATGCTATTGCGCGTATCTTTTTAGATAACTTTAACCACATGAAAGCTTATTGGCCAATGATTGGTAGAAAAACTACTCAATTGTTGTTGTCTTTTGGTGTAAATGATATTGATGGAACGGTTGATGATTCTACCAAAATTTATACTATGGCTGGTGCCGAAGAGCAAAAGCCAGTAATGACTACTGAGCAAATGATAGCATTGATAAACGATGTAAACAGACAGCCTATTGAGCGCGATAGTGTTTATAATGAATTAAGAGATTATTCAGAAAATGAGTTGGTTTAATTTTTTATATTTATATCTTAAAACAGAACTATGAAAATTATAAAACCTATCGTTATCATTCTCCTAACAATGGTTTCAAGCTTTTTTTTGATGGCCATTTTAGGCCCGTCAAACTATAAAGTAACAAAAGCCATAAAAATTGGAGCTCCAATTGATGTGGTATTTGAACAAACATCAGTATTTATGAATTGGGGAGCATGGTCTCCTTGGGCAGCAAGTGATCCTAAAGCTAAATATACAATTGAACAAGATAATCAAACTGCAGGGGCAAGTATGGCTTGGCAAGGTGAAATTTCTGGTAAAGGTATCATGACTTCTACGGAAGTGGTAACCAATAAAAAGTTTATTTACGAGTTAAGTTTTATTGAGCCATTTGAAATGACATCTAGTGGAGGTTTTAAATATACGATGGTTGGAGATTCTGTTTTGTTAACTTGGTCTGACGAAGGAAATATTGATTTTCTGATGCGTCCGATGACTATGCTTAGGAGCTTTGAAGATCAAATAGCACCAATGTTTGAAAAAGGTTTAATAAATATTAAAGAAGTTTGTGAAAATATGGAAACAAAAGTGAATACTGAGATTACTGAAGAAATGGTAGAGAGCAAACAAATACTTTATGTTTCTGAAAGTTCAAGCTTAATGCCCGATGCTATTGGCGCTAAAATGGGGGCTGCTTTTGGAGAATTAATGGCTTTAATGAGTATTGGAAAAATAGAAATGGCTTCGGCTCCAATTTCTATTACTAAAAAATACGATTTGGTAGAGATGACCTGTGAGTTTGATGCTGCAATACCTGTTATAGAAATTCCAGAAGGGTTAGAATTATCTGGTAGAATAGAAAAAGGAGAAAGCTATTCTGGTAAAGCATTAAAAATTATTCATACGGGTTCGTTTTTAACATTAAAAGCTACTTACGATAAAATGTTGGCTTATATTGATGCTAACGGATATCAAAAAAATGGTAATAGTTGGGAAGAATACATTGATGATCCTGCTGCTATTGCTGAAGAAGACAGACGAATATTCATTTATTTTCCAATACAATAAGTTTGAGTATAGATAACAAAATAATAGTAACAGGGCACCGTGGTGCAGGAGGATTAGCTCCAGAAAATACATTGGCTTCAATTCAGTTGGCATTAGATTTAGGTGTGGATAGAATAGAGATTGATGTGCAACAGACTAAAGATAATGTGCTTATTGTTTTACACGATAGAACATTGAGAAGAACAACAACAGGAGTAGGGTTTGTAAAGCAAAAAACTTACGATGAAATACTTCAATTAAGTGCAGGTTTTAAATTCAATAAATATTACATTAAAGAAAAAGTACCTACACTAGATCAAGTAATTGATTTAATAGATGGAAAAGCAGAGCTGTTGATAGAAACCAAGTACAGTTACATGTATTACCCGAATATCGAAAGACATTTAATTAATACCATTAAAGGTAAAAATGCTAAAGATTGGTGTAAAGTAATTTCTTTTAACGATAGGGCTTTATTTAGAATCCATAAATTAGATAAAGAAATAAGACTAGGAAAATTGTTTGTGGGTAAACATGCTAATTCTCCACTTTCGTGGGATAAAGGAATTAATTTTAAACCTTTAAGACGTTACCATTTTGTAGATGAAATTATTGTAAAACATGTTTATGCAACCAAAAATATAATTGACAAGGTGCATGAATTTGGTCAAGAGCTGCATGTTTGGACCGTTAATGATGAGGAAACCATTGCTAAATTAGTAGTAAGAGGGGTAGATGGTATTATTTCTGATTATCCTAATCTATTAATGAGGTATCAGAAATAAAGCTGTCAAAGCACAAGCATAACTGCTTATTTTTACAAATATACAGCTGGTTGGATTCAAAATTCATTTTAGTGTTCAGTATTTAATGAAATCTTGCGGGATTTCTTTTTTGAAAGTAGCAATAGATTCTTCTATTAATTCAAGTGAAATATCCTTTTTGTAAACAGTAACAGTTCTTGTCTTTTCTATATCGTCTCGGAATATTTCTAAAATCATTTCATTATTCCGATAGACTTCAATTCCAATTCCATCTCGCTGGTTTACGTCACTCGCGATTTCTATCCTGTCAGGTTTAATTTCCATTCAATTCTTTAATTGCATACAACGGCAACTCTATGTTTTCGTTTTGTTGAAACCAAATGTACAGTATTCAGCCAACATAATGAAATATCGAGATTGTTGGCAAATCGTTATTCCTTAACTATCTTCTTAGTAATAACCTGACCATCAACTTCAAGTTGTAGGAAGTAGATTCCAGATGGACCATCTAAGCTAATATCAAGCTGTTTAGTACTATTAAACTCTTCTTGCTTAATGATTTGCCCAAGATAATTCTTGATGCTTAAAACTCCTGTGGTAAATTCTTCAAAAGTAATTAATAACTTCTCTCTTGTTGGGTTAGGGTGGATGAATAATTTTGATGAACGGTTATCTTCTTTAATACCAATAACATTTACAGTTTTACAATTAGATGTATCCGTACAATTATTAAAGGTTACTACAACTGCATAGCTGCCATTGGTTGTAAAGTTGTAAAATTGGTTTGTTTCTCCACTTATAATTGCATTGTTATTATTGCAATCTAGCCATTGATAAGTAGCTCCTTGTTGGTTTGCTATTAGTTGAGCTCCAGATTGATTTGTATTGTTATTTGGGTAAGGAGTAATTGTAAGATTCAGTGTTATAACTGAATCACATCCTACGGCATTTGTTAAAGTATAAGTTGCTGTTGTATTGTTTGCGGTATAAATATTCCCATCAATCCAGATATAGTTATCACATTCTGTTACAATATCGGTTTTATATGATGGTGTACACGGGTTCATTTTATGAATAAAAGCATCATAAAAACTAGAAGTTAAATTAAAAGTATCTACACCAGGATCAAAATCAACAATACCACCAAAAGAACCAGTAGTATATATATGTCCACTGATATCTGTGATTATGGATTTACTAAAATCATCTGCTATCCCTCCGAAAGCTTTAGCCCATATAAAATTACCGTTAGTATCTAATTTTAGAATAAAAATGTCACTATTGCCATTAGAAGTTAAATTAAAAGTGCCTACACCAGGATTAAAGTCAGTAGAAGTTCTATACCAACCAGTAGTGTATATGTTCCCACTGGTATCAATTGTAATAGAACTACCTACATCATTCTCAGTTCCTCCGATAGATTTGGCCCATATAAAATTACCGTTAGCATCTAATTTTAGAATAAAAATATTAAAACTCCAATTAGAGGTTAAATTAAAAACTCCCGTACCAGGATCAAAGTCAGCTATATATGTAAAACCACCTGTAATGTATATATTCCCACTGGCATCGGTTGTGATGGATTCGCTTCGATCATATCCTGTTCCTCCGAAAGATTTAACCCATACAAAACTACCATTAGTATCTAATTTTAGAACAAAAGCATCGTAATCACTAGTAGGAGTTAAATTAAAAGTACCCACACCAGGATCAAAATCTACAGTTGAATTAAAATAACCAGTAAGGATTATATCTCCACTGGCATCGATGGTCATGGATGGGTCACGATCATATCCTGTTCCTCCGATAGATTTAGCCCATATAAAACTACCATTAGAGTCTAGTTTTTGAATAAAAATGTCATTTAGACCATTAGTAACTATACCAAAAGTACCTGTGCCAGGATCAAAATCAGCATAAACATCAAAATTACCTGTGGTGTATACATTTCCACTTGAATCTGTTATGATGGAATATCCAATATCAGTTTGGGTTCCTCCCATAGCTTTAGCCCATAAAAAATTGCCATTAGCATCTAATTTTTGAATAAAAATATCATCATTGGTAGTAGCAGTTAAAAAAAAAGTTCCAGGTCCAGGATCAAAGTCAGTAGTAGATCTAAAATAACCAGTAGTGTATACATTTCCATTTAGATCTGTTGTGATGGAAAACCCTATATCCTTATCTGTTCCACCGAAAGCTTTAGCCCATAAGAAATTGCCGTTAGCATCTAATTTTTGAATAAAAACATCACATTCAGCAGTACCATTTGAAGTTAAATTAAAAGTACCAGGTCCAGGATCAAAATCACAAACTAATTCAAAACTACCTGTAGTGTATAAATTCCCACTAACATCGATGGTTGTAGATTCTCCATAATCATATGTTGTTCCACCCATAGATTTTGCCCAGTCAAATTTAGCTGATTGTGAATAAGATAAGTTAGGCCATAACAACACAAGTAATAGCTGAGTAATTAGTCTTTTCATAATATTTGTCATTTGTGATGTTTGCCAACAACCAAACATATTTCACTAATGAAACATATTCAGCTTATATTTTTTGTTCATCCAAATATAATAAACGTAAGGTTTTATTTAACTCCGTTACCATAATCTACTCCAAAAGGGTTTCCTGATACTGCAGGGCAAGATTTAGAACCTTTCTTTAAAAACATAAAACGAACACGAATAATAAATGGTCGTGCACGGCTATTAAAGTAAGGGTGAGTACTCTTTATGTGGTTGAAAGGATAGAGTGCTAAAATAGGAGTTTCTAAAATGGGCATAATAATCATTCTACCTGTTTTAAAACCCATACCAAAAAAGTAATGCACTTCTCCTAAAATATCACTTGGTCCATCTTCATAATCCAATGTTGGTATTGCAGGGGTAGGAGTTCTACCTTTAATAAAAGCGTAATCTAAATTTAATCCTAAACCGTTTACATAAAACATTTTATCAGAAGCATCATATCGATAACCAGCATTAAAATGACCAGAAATTAGGTGGTCACCATAAGAACCTTCGGCAGCAGTGGTGGCTAATAATGTAGTGTTTTGGTAAGATTCTGAAGTGTAGTCTTCTCCACCTCTAAACCATTTGTAAGCCAAACCAAAATCGGTATAATTGATAAACCTTTTATTGTTCATTTTAAACTTTCCTATTTCGGCATACAGTCCAAATTTACCATTAGGATCAGCACTGTATTTTGTTTTGTAAGTGTTGTTTAGTGCATCTGTAGAGTCTAATTCTGCAGTTTCTGTATTATAAGCAAACATATAAGTTGCTCCTAAACCAAAATACCATCCTTTATCAATTTTGTCTTTTCCTGTACGGTAAATACCTCCAGTTTTTTTCGGTTTATATTGGCTAAATGCAGTTACTGCAATTAATAGAATGGGTATGATGATATATTTTTTCATAGTACACAATGTTATTATTATCATTTCGAAAAACGAAATAAACTGTTTTTTATTATGAGATTGCTTCGTCATTCGACCCGATAGTTAACGGGTCAAATTTCTCGTAATGACGTAAGAGAATTATATTTCAGCAAGTATTGCATTTTCTACTTCTTCAGAATCCCAAATAGAATCGATGTTTTCAAATTTAGCCATAACAGTTTTCATAATAGCATCTTGTTTCTGTCCTGTTTTCCAGGCTTCAGAATAACGAATATTACTAAAAGTTACTTGACTATAAAGTGGTAACCATTTATCAGGATGTTTTTGAGAAAAATGAGCTTCAATTTTCTTTTGTAATAAAAAGTTAGGATCACCAACAAAATCACGCATCACATGGTAATTATGAAGTGATAAATCTTGTACGCCATCACCATCAGGTTTTCTTAGGGTTTGATACTCTTCAAAAACTTTATCCCAATCTTCGTTATGCTTTTGCATTAAATCCCACATTACGGTACAATCTTCAAAACCACAGTTCATTCCTTGACCGTAAAAAGGTACCGTTGCATGAGCTGCATCGCCCATTAAGGCAGTTTTACCGTAAGTCCAAGGGTAACACCTTACAATTGCTAAAGATGAAAGTGGATGATCTTCCCAAGCATCGGCAATGTTGGGCATCATTTCGTAGAAATCGGCAAAGGTTGTTTTAAAAAAGTTGTCTACAGCTTCTTTAGATGTTAATGTTTCGAAAGAATTTTCGCCTTCAAAAGGCATAAATAACGTACAGGTAAACGATCCATCTTCATTGGCCAAAGCAATTAACATAAACTTTCCTCTAGGCCAAATGTGTAATGCATTTTTATCTAAAGGGTAAGAGCCATCAGCATTTGCAGGTAATAAAATTTCTCTATAACCATCATTAATGTAATTTTGACTATAATTAAATCGGTCTATTTTTTGAAAAGCATTGTATCGGATAGCCGAAAAAGCTCCATCAGTACCAAAAACAACATCAGATTTAACTTCAGTTTTTTCTTTGGTTAGAGTATTTTCTAAATAAACAATTCCATTTTTTAAATCAGCACCAATACATTTTTGATTGTAGTAAATTTTGGCATTACCATTTTTTTCGGCAATGTCCATCATTTTCGCATTAACTCCTCCTCTAGAAACAGAATAAATGGCTTGTCCTTCTTTACCATAAGGTTGATAGGATAATTCTCCTTTTACACTGTGCATAATTCTACCCGTCATAGGAATAGCAATTTCTCTAATATCATCACCAATATTAACGGTATCTAAAGCTTTCCAGCCTCTATCCGATAAGGCTAAATTGATAGATTTTCCTGCAGAAATATCAGCATTACGAATGTCATCTCTTAATTCGAAAATTTTTACTTGGTAGCCTGCTTTTTCTAAGTATACTGCCCAAAGCGAGCCTACTAATCCTGCGCCTACAATTGTTGCTGTTTTCATTTGTGTTAGTTATAAAGTACTTAAAGTTAGATGATAAGTTAATTTGGTTATGAGTTTATTGAAAATAGTACTCAGAATATCAATTATTTATTGCTTTTTTTAAAATTTGTCCAAAACGATATACATCCTCAAAAGAATTATATAACGGTACCGGAGCCATACGAATTGCATTGGGTTCTCTCCAATCAGAAATTACACCTTCATTGGTTAGTGTATTAAATAAATCTTTACCAAAACCATTTGCAATTACAGAAACCTGACAACCTCTTTCTTTCCAATCTCGTGGAGTAATTATTTCTAATGATTTATCTGATTCGGCTAAGGACGCGTTTACATCATCAACAATAAATTCTAAATATCCTGATAATGCTTTTTGCTTTTTAAGTAATTTTTCCATGCCTACTTCTTCAAAAATATCGATAGCAGCTTTATGTGCTGCCATAGATAGGATAGGGGCGTTACTCATTTGCCAAGCTTCGGCAGTTTTCATCGGTTTAAACCCTTTTTTCATTAAAAAACGAGTTTCCTTTTCTTGTCCCCACCAACCAGCAAAACGAGGTAAATCGGTATTGTTACAGTGTTTTTCGTTAATGTAAACTCCCGAAACGCCACCAGGACCTGAATTCATGTATTTATATGAGCACCAGCAAGCAAAATCAACTTTCCAATCGTGTAACTTTAATTCGATATTTCCAGCACCATGAGCCAAATCAAAACCACAATTAGCACCTACTTGATGTGCTGCTTCGGTAATGGCTTTCATATCAAAAACTTGTCCCGTAAAATAATTTACACCACCAATAATTACTAATGCCAAACTATCGCCAGCATCTTTAATGGCAGTAATAAAATCTTCATTGCGAATTGTTCTTTCCCCTTCTCGTGGAGCAACCTCAATTATTGCTTCATCAGGATTTAAACCTGCGCTTCTCACTTGCATTTCTAATGCATATTGATCGGAAGGAAAGGCTTTAGCCTCGCAAATAATTTTAAATCTTTTTGTTGTAGGGCGATAAAAAGAAACCATTAATAAATTTAGGTTAACAGTTAAGTTATTCATTACCACCACTTCATTTTCTTTTGCTCCTACAATTTTAGCAATAGGTTTGGCAAACATTTCATGGTAAGCAAACCAAGGGTTTTTGGCTTCAAAATGACCTTCAACACCCCATTTAGCCCAATCTTCTAATTCTGTTTTTATATAATCGATAGTAGATTTTGGCTGTAAGCCTAAAGAGTTTCCCGTAAAGTATATGGTTTCTTTCCCGTTAATTACAGGGATATGAAATTGTTCTCTATATTTTTTTAACTCATCTTGCTCATCCATTTGTTGAGCAAACTCAATACTGTTTTTATAATCCATTCTCTTTTTATTAATAGGAGTGTAAATATAAAAACTATGTGTGAAAGATTGAAAAAATAGAGGTGTTCTTTTTATTCAGTATTACTAATTAATAAGATTTTTATTCACTTTAAATACCAAATTTCATATTTGGCGGACTTTCATAAAACACCAAAGGCTCTATTTGCTATAAACAGTTCTTTGTTGGCAAATCGTTTCTTCTTAGTATCGTTTTTCATATTTACCACTAAATATAGCTTTCCAATATTTTTTATCATTTTGAATTCTTGATATGTGATCATGTCTTTTAAGAATATTAATATAAAGGTCTGCGTGGTGCCCTGAATCTATTAATTTATCTGTTAATGCCTTCATATATTGATAATTATTATCTCTACCACAATAAAATATGCCGTTTTCAACAATTGATTCGAAAGCATTTTTTTCAAAATGAAATTCGAAAATAAGAGAGCTTAATATATCAAATTCTACTTTTGGGTCATAACTATAACCAATAGTAATAGCATTTGAATAGCAAATAACCTCTCTTAAAAATGGAGTTTTATGTCCCCCCATTGTTTTGTCCCATTCATAAGGGTAAATTGACAGTAGCGTATTTAGTAATATTGGATCAGCTCTTTCGAATATGGCGTATTCTATCAAATTCACTTCATTTGAATTGAAATATCGATAAGCTGGATGAATTGGAGGTGCACCATTTATGATTAATTTAAGTAGCGACTTATGTTCTAAATGTTTTAAATCTACTTTACTTAAAATACTTGATTCGTCATATTTAAAAGCTGTATAAAGGAACTGATCACTTATAAATTTGTTTATTACAAAACGTTTATTGTCAGCCATCAAAATATATTTTTGTGATACTGAAACCCAAGTGTCTAGAAAAATATGTAGATCTTCGCCTTCTAACTTTGCAGTTTTAAAGTGTATTAAATTAGTGCTGAAATATTTCCAAACATTTTTTTTATTTCTATCAAATAGATCGCTAACACATTGTCTGTAAACTAAATTTCTATGTTCTTTTACCCAATAAGAAACACTACTTTTATCAGATTCGTACACGGTAAAAAAACTATTTCTGTTATCTGTTTTTAGTAATTCTTCAAGAGCCTTATTTTTTGATTGATTATTACTAAGGCTTGTATATATTTGAGTTACCTTAATAGTATAGTTAAGATTTGCGTATTTATTCAGTTCAATAATCTTAACTAAATCAGAATTAGCTAAAGTATATTCTGATTGACCTCCGAGTAGTTTCGCTATTTTATTAAAGCTTTTAATAGAAAGTGCTTCTTCAGCTATATCTAACGGAGCTTTTTCATCAATAGTAAAATCAATCGAAAAACCCATATCAACCAAGCTTTGAATTGTTTTCGGTGCATCTAATAGAGCCGCCAACATAATGACCTCTTGAACTTTTGTATTGATTATATTCTGAGGTTTACCTTCTAATTCTGTATTAAGGAAAGCTTGAACGACATCTGCTTGATCTATCTTAATGGCATAAACAATGGGGGAGGATTCATCAATACTCACTGCTTGATGCAATCCTGCGCTCACAATGTTATTGATTACTTCTTGTTGATTTTCTTTAATTGCCTCTTTAAAAGATGCTTCTAGACTGAGTTTTACTAATGTAAATTCAGCGTTTTTATCAGTGTTAAAATAATTAGGGTTTCTATTTTTTACAGTTAAAAAACTAGCATAAGCTACCAACGAATTATTAATCCCTGCGTAATGCCCCATTAAATAGAAATATTCTGTTTTGGGATTGGTAGTGGCAGCTAATCCGGCAAACTTAATTGCACCTTGCTGAAACTCTGGTCTTCCAGTTTTTTGATATAGAAGGTATTTACGTTTAGCGGATTTTATATATTGAATATCTTTAGCTATTAGATTATTTTGAGCTACAGTGATTTTATTTGGAATTGGACAATTATTTGAGGTCCAAGAAGTGTTAGAATAACTAAAGTTATTTTTCATATGCTGTTTAAAGCACTCGTGATGATTTATGTATTCGAGTAAATAATCTTCTTCTTTTTTTGTGTAAGAAAAAGCTGCTTCTTGGTAATATTGATCAATAGCTTGGTTGTTTAAGTCAACAGCTTTCCAGTAAAATGCGGTCATTTGTTTTTGATTTTTTTGAGCTAGCCGAGCTTTATAATAAACAACTTTTCGTCTAGCTTCTCGTTTAGCCTCTCCTTGTTCTAATAATGATAAAGTGCTAAAAAGTGCTCCTTCATGATTTCCTGAGTTTAAGTCATTTAAAGCAGAATTTAAGGTAGTTCCAACTTGGTTTAGGTTATCAGCTTTGTTTTGAGATTGAAGGTCAGCAATGGCTTTCATATTCTCATTGAAATTTTGCAGTAAGGCTTCAGGTGTATTGGCTTGATTTAATTGGCTGTAATTTTTTACTTGGTTAGCATAGGCTTTAGCAATTTCGACACCTCTATATTCTAAATCTTTTGCATTGCTGTAATTAGCAAAGCGCTGTTCCATTTCTATTTGGGTGGAAGTTTTAGAAGATGCTGAATTACTTGAATTAGAATTCCCTTTTTTGCAGTCACTAACTTTGTAAACACGCGGTACATTTCCATAGGCGGAATATTCTTTACTTATAATTCCTCTAGTTGCATTCATAGCATTTACTAGTTGAGGAATTTCGGTTTCAGATAAATTCTCAGGAGATTCACATTGACATTTGTATGCGTACCATGTTCCAAACTGAGTCCAAGCTTGTATTTTTTTTCCACTGCTTGCATATTTTGTAGGAGACCAATTATCTTGAGCATCTTGTATTTTATCTACATAATCTTGTGCTATATTACATTGCTGGGAAGTAGCATTTTGACTGATCAACAAAAAGAAAGAAATTGTAAAAAAGAGTATTTTGTTCATATTGTTTTTTTATGTTTTCCAACGTACTTGTCAGTCACGTTTTAATACTTCGTAGCTTTTGCTCTCGCAAAACGTGCTCAGTACAGGTGTTTCTTATAATTTGTTAAGCGAAGGTATCATTTTTTTATTGAGAAAATTAAGAGAGCTTTTTACCTCACTCTAATCCGCTGCTTTAAGCGTAAAATAGAGTTACGAGAGATGCCATTTAATCGGCAAAGTTTAGAAATGGAAGTTCCATATTTTCGAGCAATATGCCCTAAGGTATCTCCACTTCGTACGCGATGGTATTTAATGGCACTCATTAATTTAAGTTCATCCTTATACCTAAAATTGCAATCCGAAATAGTTAGCGTATCATAATGTGTATCAAAATTCTCAAAAGAAATAATATCTCGTGGGTCAAGAGCTTCATCAAAATAACGGACTTCAAAATGAAGATGACTACCATAAGAGTGGCCGGTATTTCCTCCCAAACCAATAACTGTACCTGTATTAATTACAGAATCAATTTTTACCAAACGTTTAGATAAGTGTGCATAAATGGTTTCTAAACCATTGTCGTGCCTAACCACCACCACGTGACCGTAGCTTTTACTGTAGGTAGAAATTCTTACTTTACCATTAAAGGCTACTCGAACGGTATCACCAGTTTGCAAATTGATATCCATGCCGTAATGGTAACGCCAACCACGTTTTCCAAAACCAGAAGTTATGGGTCCAATAACCGGAGGAGTATAATGATCACAACTGTCATTTAACACAATATTAATACTGTCTTTAACACCCGAAAAATCAAATTTCCGTTGGTGAATATCATCAGTTATCCAATCGTGGTAATAAACGGTGTCGGGTAAATAGTTGTTGATAGAATCAATAAATAAATCAAAACGATTAACAAATACTTTTCCAGTCTTCTTTGGAGTAGGAGTTGCCTTTTTTACGCTTTTTGATGGCGCTTTTTCTGAAACAATAGAATCGTTATTAATGTTGTTATTACCTTTTGAGGTAAACACAAATAGTCCTATTATTAGTGTAGTGAAGATAAATTTCATTACCGCAAAAATACTGATAAAATAGGGGAGTTATAATTGTTTTAATCATAGTCCTTTAACCAACTTTTGTTTAATATTGTGGCAACTAGCTAGCCCTCGTGAAAAAAACAAATTTATCATATATTATACCTTTATTATTGATGCTGTTCACATTGAGTGGATGCTTCGAAATTATTGAGGAAATAACCATTTATCCAGATGGGAAAGGTAAAGCAGGGTTAACCGTTAATTTAAGTCAAGGAAAAGCAAAATTATCGTCTATTATGCTAATGGATAGCATTAAAGGAAATGCAGTACCAACAAAAGAAGAAATACTAGCAGAATTAGAAACAGCTAAAGAAATTGCAAATTCTACCCAAGGATTACATAATGTGAGTTTAACAGCCAATTTTGATGATTTTATTTTTGAATTAACCTGCAATTTTGATAGCGTAGAATGTTTAAACCATTTTGTATATAATTTAGAAAACTATTATACAGAAAGAGAAATTCCCATCAAACAATTATACTCCTTTAAAAAGAACATCTACCTTAGAAATGCAGATTTTTTAGTACCTAACAAACATAAAAAAATGATTGCCGAAGAAAAAGGAAACTTGTTAAGTGCCAAATACATTTCTATTGTTCGTTTACCTTTTGAAGTAATTGAAATGAGTAATGAAAAAGCAAAATTGGCAAAAAATAAAAAAGCTGTAATGCTAAGAATAGGAGGAGATAAATTACTTGAAAACACCAATACTGTTACCAACAAAATAAAAATTAAATCATCATAAATGAAAAAATCAATTTTAATTGCAGTTGCTGCCTTAGCAGGTATTACTGCTTTCGGACAAAATCTTACATCAAAAGTTCCTGCTGAGTCACAATATGTTATGACCATCAATACACCAAATATTTTATCGAAAATGTCGGTAGAGGAAATGGAAGAATTACCAATGATTAATAAAGCTGTTACGGATATTGTTAAAGGCCGAAAATATTATGATGATTTTAGTGAAGAAGACCGTAATTTAAAATTAAATGATTTAGGCTTTGATTTAAATACTGCTTCATACTTTTTTATAGAGTCTAATGACAGTATGACTTATTTTGGGTATTTATTACAAATTAATGATGTGGCTAAGTTTGAAGCATTAAATGATACGAGTATGCATTTTGTAAAAAACACCAAAAAATTAAAAATTAGAGCAAGTGCTAGACAAATAGTTGCATGGAATAATACTACCGCTTTATTTATTACAAGCGATGGTAATTCTGATTACTTTAGAAATCATCCTGAGGTTTATGCTAGTTACGGGTATGAGGTAGATACAACTGATTACGAATACAACTTCTACAATTTTTATAAAGAACAAGCTGAAATAGAAAGTAAATGGTTAGCCGAAAAAGCTACTTCAGTTTTTGCTAAAAAAAGCAAAAAGAGTGCTAAATCTCCATTTTTAGCTGTTGCAGATAACAACGCTGCACTAACAATGTGGGCGAGCCCTAAAAAATTATATAACCAATATATGGGGGTTTTTACAACTGTTACTAACTCACCATCAGTTTTTCCTGGTGGAGATATGGTGTATCATTTGTATTTAAATGATAAAGATGTTACTTTAAAATCGGCAATGAGTTTAGATGCTGAGGAACGTAAAAGCTATGAAAACATTTTTGGTAACCCTTTAAATCCAAAGTTTTTTAATTATATCGATGCCAATAACAACTTGTCTTACTATAGCTACAACTACAGCGTGCAAGGTGTGTTAGAAGAGATTCCTCACTTTATTAATAATTATTTAGGTACTTCTTTCGAAAAATGGGGAGTACAAGAATCTGTAGATTTATTGTCTGTTGTATTGGATGAAGAAGCTATTGGTAAAGTGGTTTGTGGTGATGGAATTATGGTGTTAACCAATATTACTAGCAAAGAAGTTACTTATACTGATTATGAGTGGGATGAGGATTATATGAATAAAACAGAAGTTACTAAAACTAAAGATGAAATAATTCCTGAGTTTTTATACATGCTTTCTACTAAAGATGAAAAATCGGTACACAACATCTTTAAATTATCTATGAAAGGAAATGATAAGTTGATAAAAGAGGATGGTTTTTACAGTTTAGATATGTATACCAACGCACCATTTAAAATGTATTTTGTGGTAAGAGATGGTATTGTGTTTATGTGTAATACTGAAACTCAATTACAAGCGATTTTAAACAACACCAAAGTAACTGCTTTAAGTGCTGAACAGATTGCTGATATTTCATCAAAACCTTTTCAGGTGTATATCGATGGACCTCAAATAGTGGGGCATATTCCTGTACCTAAAGAAGATGCTTCTAATGCAGCAAAAACTAAAAAAATGATGGATAAAATAAAAGAAGATGTTGGCTCTTTTGCTTTATCGCAACAATTAGAAAAAGAAGGTTTAACCTTTAAAGCTGTTTATTCTTTTGAAAAAGATGCAAGAAATAGCTTAAAATATTTCATGCATTTCTTTAATGATTTATACGAAATAGAAAAAGGAGACCACTAAATTGGATAAAAAAACATTAATAATTATTCTTATCGTTTTTATAGGAAGCTTTTCTGTTACTTATTTTTTAATTAAAAGGAGTAAAGCAAACAAAGCTTTAACGGTATCGGAATACATTCCAATAACAAATGGAGTAGTAGGTGCAGTTAATTACAATGGGCTAGAAGCTATTGTGATGAAAGAGATGTTTCGCAATCCAAGTATGCTGATGAAGCTTAAAAATGACATGTCTGAAAAACAATTGTTTGGAGATGTTATGGCAGCGGTTATTAAAGGCGGTTTAGATAAAGATCAAAAAATTATCTTCTCTTTATCTCCTCAAATTAAAAAAGGAAGTTTTGTGCTTATCGCCATTACTGATGAAGAAAGAATTCAAGAAAACCTGAAAAACCAATTAAGTGCATACAGTGGTAATTCGTTAACACTTAAAGAAACATTTATCGCTAACTATTATCCTAAAGAACAAATGGGAGTAGTGCTGAATAAGGATTTTTTATTGGTATTAGCAGGGAATGAAAAGAATGTAACTACTACTTGGAAGGAGATTACTACGCAAACCAATTGTTATCAAGACTCCAATAAAAACATAGCTTCATTAATTGATAATGAACATCACATTTCATTTTGGACAGATAATAATACGTTAACTTCAGCTACAAATGAAAAAAAGAAGGATGAAGTAATTACACACATTGATTTTTTAGATGGAAAATTAGATATTTCAGCAACTGTTAACACTGAAAACGTATATTTTGATAATACTGCTAGTAAAAGATTCTCTTGCGATACCTGTGCACTTTCATTTCATCTTAATATGAAAAACGTAGCAACTATTCCTACTTTTTTTAATGACAGTATTAATCAAAAGGTAGATTCTGTAACACAATTATTAAACATCAACTACTTACAGTTTTTAGGTAATAGTAATGGAAAATTAGATTTTACAATTTTAGGTAAAGGAGAACGATTAGAAAAAATTGTTTCTTATGAGTTTGATGATGATTTTAATAAAGTAAAAGTTGAAAAAACAGTTGCTACTCCTGTGGTAAATTTTGTGATGAATTTAGGAGAAAAGGACAAAGAAATGTATCAGTACTTTAAAAATCACAACATTATAAAAACAACTAATAAGGAAGAGTTATTAATGAATCCTTTAGGAAAGTGTTATGTGAAAACGGAAGCTAATCAGTTAATGCTAACTTCTAATCAAACACTTTTTAATGCTGAAACAATTACTGATGCCAACGGTTTTTATTTGTATGCTGATATTAATAAGGTTATTAATTTATTATTTAAAAAGCCAGAGGAGCGCTTTAAGCAATTTGAAAGAATTAGAGCAATAGCGAATCAGAAAAGTAAAGTAGTTACTATTAACCTAGAAATTACTACTCATAATTTAGATAAAAATGTTTTGTTTGATATCGCAGGAGCCGCAATTCAAATGAAAAAATAAACTACGATGCATTTTTTAATTTATTGATCATTTCTAATCTAAATTTTCTGTGATGAAATACTTTTTTCAAACTTAGTTAATAAATTATTTGTTTGAGTATTTAATTTTTTCTTAAAAAAAGAAGTCCACCCTAATAAGTAACCACTAAAACCTAAAGCTTGCTTAGACCAGTTGTATAGGTTGAAATAATCGGTATGTTTAATGATTTTACCATCTTTAAACTCGAAATGAGCAGTAATTTTGTTGTGCACTTTTCTACCTGTTTTAGAAAACGTGTAATGTGCTTCCCATTTAGCCGAACCACTATTTTTATGAACTTGAATATCAGAAAAAGTAACGTTAAAACTTGCCTCTTTTTGGCTGTTGCAAAGCATACACCACATGTTTTTAGCCTGTTCGCCTTTTAAAATTCCAAAAGCAGGGTCTTCAAAAATAATATCATTATGGTAAAGCGAAGCCATTTTTTCTGCATCTAACTGATTAAAAGCAGTGTAAAATTGAGTTATTACTTTTTCCATTTAATAATTATTTGATTCAAATTTATTTAACATTTTAATAGACGCTTCATCTCCTAGTTTAGCAGCCTGAATAAAATACTCTTTTGCTTTATCAACCATTAATAATTTTAAACAACATACACCAATATTATAAATAGAACCTAAATCGTAAGGACTTCTTTTGAGTGCATTTTTAAAATTAGATTTTGCTAATTTATAGTCCTCTTTATTTAAATATTTAATACCTAAGTTATAATAATATTCATTATCAACACAGTGTTTTTTGTGGTCATAATCTATAATGATAGTTCTAGTATAATACAATAGAGGTTCTTTTTTATCGATGCCTTTATAACTCTTTCACTTTTAACTTTACTGCTGTAAGCTGATGTGTGTACTGTTTTTACGTCAAACTTTATGTAAACATTAAAGTTAATAGATATATTTTTCTTTTTATAAGGATGCCACGTTTCATTAAAAGACATTATATCGTTAATTACTAAACTATCTAAATAAGGGTTTGATTTTCCTTTAAATATTTTTGCAGATGTAAGTTTACCTAATGTATCGATAGCAATAGCAATTTCAATTTCTTTAGTTAAACATCTATCTAAGGGTAGTTCTCTAAATGTTTTTGCCAAGCGTTCAATTGTTAGTGTATTTTTATCATAAAAAAGTTTGAAATCTTCAATACTATCAATTTTTGTTATCAGTAGATTGTTATCAGTTTGTTTTGGTTTTATTTTAAGTTTTGAGGTGTAACAATTTTGTGCAATTCTATTTTTTTTCATTTTCAAACCTAATTCATCTGCTTTAAAAATGTCATTACAACCATCATTATCATTAAAGTTAATTCGAGAAATTCCACGATAGTAAAACATTTCTGGATCTAAAGAGTCAATTGAAATTGCTTTAGTAGTAAAAATGATGGCTTTATTATAGTTTTTCATATAATAATAAGAAATTCCCTTGTATTTGTAAGCCACTGCGTTATTCGAGTCTATTGCGATAGCTCTATCGTAATCCTCAATATATTTAAGGTATTTTTTCTTTTGGTTAGACCTATTTCTTGCTATACCTCTGTAAGCATAATACATCGACACATTATTATCTTCTTTAATAGCTTCATCAAATTCGTAGAAAGCATTGAGGTACATTTTTAGTTTGAAGTATGTTCTTCCTAAATTATAATAGTAATCGGCTATATTGTCGTTATAAAAAATAGCAGAATTAAAATCATCTAAAGCTCCTTTATAATCTTTGTTTTCATACTTTATTAATCCTTTATCATTGTGTATTTTGGCTTTTCCTTGCGAATAGCTGTTTGTTGATAAAATAACAAATAGTAATATGAGTATTGATTTTATTACTTTTTCCATTTAGCATCTCTCCAAGCTTTTTGTTGGTCAGGTGTTAAAAAAGTCCAAGCAACAATTCTACTTGTTTTATTTCCTTGTCCCATAGCAAGAGTTTTTATATCTACTGCACCTTCGTTTTCTAAGGCATTTTGTATGCTTTTTAAATTACTTTGTTTAGATACCAATGTAGAGAACCAAAAGCAATTATTGGCAAATTTTTTACTCTCTCTAACCATATTTCTTACAAAACGGTTTTCGCCACCATCGCACCATAATTCGGCATTCTGACCACCAAAATTTTTAATAGCAGGGGTATTGCTTTTACCTTTAAGGTTATTTACTTTTCGTTGCGTGTTGGAGTTGGCTTCTTTTTCTGAAGTATGAAAAGGAGGATTGCAAATGGTTAAATCTACCTGTTCATCTTTACTTAATACTCCATAAAAAAAATCTTTAGGGCTCTTTTGTAACCTCAGTTCTATTTTATCTTTTAGAGATGTATTCTGTTCAATAATTTTTTGAGCATTATTTATCGCCACCTCATCAATGTCTGCACCAATAAAAGACCAGCCATATTCATGCGCTCCAATAATTGGATAAATACAGTTGGCACCAACACCAATATCTAAACAAGTAATATTTTTTCCTTCAGGAATTTTGCCATAATTACTTTCACCTAAAAGTTGAGCAATATGATGGATGTAATCTGCACGACCAGGAATAGGAGGGCATAGGTAGTTTTTAGGGATTTCCCAAAAGCTAATGGCATAAAAATGCATGAGTAAAGCTGTGTTTAAAGTTTTAACAGCTTCAGGGTCAAAAAAGTTAATGGACTCATCACCAAAATCATTCTTCTTTACAAAATTAGATAGGGATGGGAGGGTCGCTATTAACGCTTTAAAATCATAGCGTTCACGATGTTTGCTTTTTGGGTGCAACTTCGTTTTTTCTTTGGGGTGTTGTCTTTTTTCTTTCAAGTGTTCAATAACTTAAATGTATAGATATATGCCTGAAAATATAAAATCTATATCTTTAGGTTTGTAGTTGAAAAGTGATTGCTTATCAAAAATTACTTCTTATCCTTTGTTTGCTCTTTAAGCTTATCTTGGTATTCAGGAGTTCTTTTGTCGGGCATAACTCCTCTTTTATGAATGATTAATCCATTTAAGAAATTACGTAAAATTTGATCACCACATTCCATGTATTTAGGGTGTTCTTCGTTTCTAAATAAAGCACCTAATTCACTTTTAGAAATTTTAAAATCAACTAAAGCCATGATTTTAACGATTTCATCATCGCGTAATTTCATTGCTACTCTTAGTTTTTTAAATATGTCGTTGTTTGTTAAAGCCATTCTACAAAAGTAATTAAAGTATACCTCCAAAAAGAGTAGTTTTGAATAAAATAATTAGGCATGACTATTCTCGAAACACATATTGTCCCAAAAGGAACGGAAGAGATACGTTTGTATGATTATGCAGCTCAAATATTTCCGAATTTACCTTCCCGTAAAGCCATAAAAAAAGCAATTGCTAGAGCCGAAATATTGGTAGATGGTAAAACCTCTTCAACAGGGCATTGGGTTAAAGATGGGCAAGAGATACAGTTGTTGGAATCTGATGTAAATCCACCTAAAGCATACGATTTAGTTTTGGAGCTTGTTTACGAGGATGATTATTTGGCAGTTATCAATAAGCCTGCGGGTATTCCTGTTAGCGGAAACCAATATCGAACCATTCAAAATGCATTGATAGATAACATTCAACTATCTACTCAAAAAGATGCCTTGAGATGGGTAAAACCTGTCCACCGGTTGGATAGCCCTACTTCGGGGTTATTAATAATTGCTAAAACAGCCAAAGCCTTAGTTAAATTAGGACAATTGTTTGAGCAAAAACTAATTCATAAAAAATACCAAGCCATTGTTATTGGCTTACCGCATCAAAAAGGAATAATTGATACTGATATTGAAGGGTTACCTTCTCAGACAGCTTACGAAGTGTTAGAGACTGTTAAATCATTAAAAAACGAACAATTAAGCTTGTTGGAGTTATCACCAAAAACGGGTAGAACTCATCAAATAAGAATTCATTTGTCTAAAATGGGTTTTCCGATTATGGGAGATCAATTGTATTCAAAAGATGGTGAAGTGTTTATGGGAAAAGGCTTGTTTTTGTGTGCGATGGAATTACAATTTAAGCATCCAATCACTAACGAAAATTTAGTTATTAAAAATAAGTTGCCTCACAAATTCAAATCACTTTTAGATAGGGAGCAGCGTAGGTGGGAAAAATATAATAAGTAGATTTATTTTTTCTTTGTAAAATCAAGAAATATCGTCATTGCGAAAATTATAAGCGTTAGTGCATAATTTGAAGCAATCTCAAGTTAATAATGAGATTGCTTCTTCATTTCGTTGCACTCCATTTATCGTAATAACGTAATTTATTGATTTTTAGATACCTGAATATAACGCTTAAATAAAACTCATTTTAATAAGTAAATTTATTTTTTCTTTTTATTCATTTTTTTCAAGACCCTATCAGGTACCAATGTTGTAACTATTCCCGACATAATAGATTTCCATAAGTAATTAAAAGAACTTTTATTTTTGTTTCTTTCTGTATAGATTACCCCTTGTTTGTAGCTCTTTTTGCGTTTTACATTGTTTTGCTTAATAACAGTATTCACTAACATAGAAGAAAAACGGTTTTTCTTTTTAGTATCTTTTTGAGAATATAATTCCATTTTTAAATGAGTATACTCCATATCCATTTTTCCTTTACTGTAATCGTTATTGGCATAATAATGAAAAGAAACATATTGGATTTCTCCAGCAATAATATTCACATTAAATAAAGGATTTAATACTTGGTTAAAAGTAGTGGCTTTCAAGCGTTTTACAGTTCCATTAACCCAATAATCATCATTTTTGCTTGTTAAATCAATTTTCATATTAAACTTAGCCTTTCCTTTGCCCAATATTTTTGTTGATGCTTTTACCAACATAAAATTATTTTCTTTAGTAATGTTTGTGTCCGTAGAAATGCCTGTAATAGCAACATTCATGTCTTCAAAAAACAAATTACTTACACGTTTGGTTTGTTTGCTTTTTTCGTGAATATTAATGTTAGCACTATCCATTATTAAGGTGTCAATAGTAAAAGCTAGAGGTATATTTCGAAGAGCAGTTGCCCATAATATCTTTTCTTTTTTAGGGGGGAATGGTTTATTTTTATTATTGTATAAAACCAAGTGGCTATTCATCAGTTTTGCACTTTTTATGTGTATTTCTCCATTGTATTTGAATTTTTCAAAGTCTAAACCCTCAATTAATAATTTTTCGGCATCAAATTGATATTCGCCAATATTAAATTTATTTAACTTTTCTAACTCTTTATGTGTGTATTTTGGGATTAATTTAAAGCTGTCAATTTCAAATGAGTTGGATTGAATATCAAAAGAGATATTCTGAGATTTAATTTCATATCGATCAGAAATGTCCATAAACAAACCCGAAGAGAATGCTGAAATGTTTTTAAAATCAAAAGGGAAAGGCTTTTTAATAGTTTCGGGATCTACATAACTTTCTGTAAGTTCAATGTTAATATTTTCAATTACAAGGTCAGCACCTGTTTCATTAATTTCTTTAATAGTAAGGTTGGCATTTTCAATTTTTAAAATACCCAAATAAGCAGAAATAAATTTATCAGATAAAGTGCTTGTTAACACAGTTGTTGTATCTGCTTTATGTTTTTCAGCATTATGAAGTACTGTAAAAGAGGGATTGATTAATCTAAATTGTTTTAACTCTATTTTTCCAGTTTTAAAGAAGGTTTCAATTTCAAACTCTTCAAATAATATTTCTTCAATAGTAAAATCACCAACCATTCTTAAATCATCCTCAATGTTTTTAACCGAATTAAGGGCAAACTCAGTAGGTTGAACACTGATGTCTGATAGTTTGATGGTTCCGCTTACTAACTCAATACTAAAATCTCCTAAACTATAATCGTAAAGTATGTTATCAGAAGTATTGATAAGCTCACTTAATTTTGATTCTAATTTATATCGAATAAAAGTGTTGGCACCAAAGTAAACAGTAGCAACAATAACTATAAGCGTAATAAGTAGGGTGTATTTTATTTTTTTTGAGATGGCCATATAATTATCAAATATAACGCTAATTAGTCGAACCTTACCAACTCTCCATTTTTGCTTACAAGATAAAAGTTGAATTACAAAATTAATAAGGCAAGAAAATGATTTTTCAAATTCTTCTTTGAGTTGTTTCATCATTTTCTTTAAGTTCCA
>Ga0256845_1000350_pt1 | contig 44369 bp, 39 predicted proteins | sample RiftiametaG_FD_189101 | JGI IMG/M metagenome (GOLD analysis project Ga0256845, IMG submission 189101) | Tube worm associated microbial communities from hydrothermal vent at the East Pacific Rise, Pacific Ocean - Riftia | ecosystem: Host-associated > Annelida > Integument > Unclassified ...
CGTGTGCAGAGCATTCGTGTGCAGAGCATTCGTGTGCAGAGCATTCGTGTGCAGAGCATTCGTGTGCAGAGCATTCGTGTGCAGAGCATTCGTGTGCAGGGCATCCGTGTGCAGAGCATTCGTGTGCAGGGCATCCGTGTGCAGGGCATCCGTGTGCAGGGCATCCGTGTGCAGGGCATCCGTGTGCAGGGCAATGATGTAATTGTGTTATTTAAAATGCAAATCCGATAACAATCGGTATACCAACGCCTCTGGAAACAAATCTTTCTTTTGCTTTTTTATTATCAGTATTCAACGTTCGATAACTTAGGCGAACGCCGATTTCCAGCATAAAGTTACTGAATACAAATGTACCGCCCACTTCAACACCAAAACCATAAATACTGCTCTTGAACTTTTCTGTTGTTTTATAATACGTGCCGGTTGCATCATCGGTTTTTTTAGTTTCATTTTTTACAGTCATTCCGCGATAAAACACATGCGGTCCGATAAAGGCGCCGGAAAGATAGTTCTTCATAAAATAATAACGAAATGGGACATGAACGGTATATCCACTGACATTATCCCCCAACCTTCCAAGACCGATAGTATAACAATAAAGATCGATACGTGCACCGGTAACAAATCCCCGCGTAAGTGCAAACATCCCTTGTATCTGATAATATCCCGCAAGTGCCGATATTGGATGTATACCGATACCAACTCGATATATTTCATCCTGTTCCTGTGATTGTATTTGCGTTTGTGTCGGTGATTGTTCTTGAATCTGCGGTTGTGTCTGAGCAATAACGATTATACTCATCATTGCAATCAACAAGACTACTATACCTATTCGTTGATTGTTCATACCTACATCCTCCTTCTTTAATAAAAATAAATTATCAGCACACTGTTTTATTGTCAATATATACACAACGGTTGCGGAACACCAATAATTTCATATACACTTTTAGAGCATGTTGTCTTATCAGTTTATCAGAAATAATAAACCCCTTCTGCAGTAATTACACAAGACAACAATGAGTCCTGCATTGCAGTATCAACACAAACAGATGTACGCATTGCATTGTGATTATTCTGTATAACAATAATCATAATATTGTATCGAAATTTTTTAAAATAATTACTAAAGTTTCTAACCCTTTTTACCGAAATTATTGATAAGCCGACAGTATTATCTGACGGCTTATAATAGTAGCTTAATTTGGATAGCGTCCCTTTCCAATATACTACTATGATTGATTATCATGGTATAGGCGTCGGTCCCCAACCAGACCGACGCCTTATTTTTAAAGCGCCGATGAATTCTATCGTCACTTTTAATACGTGTATCGGGATAATGCACGGCAGCATAATTCATCATCGTCCCCGATATGACGTTCCCCGCAAACGATAACCGCAATAGTATCAAAAATAAAATTATTGTACAAGTGTTTTATTGGTAATATTTATAAAATTATGATAGGTAATTCCTCGGTTTGTATACACTTCATTTCCCCACTGAAGCGTAAATGGTATAGAATATTTTTTCGGTGCAATAGTTTTATAATTTTTTCCATCATACATAATCTTTGTTCGTGCCGGTCCGATACACCATAACTGTGCATTACGTGATCCGATATAAATAATACCATCAACAATAATAGGGGTTGAATAAATTGGTCCGCCGAGATTAATACGCCACAACAATGTTCCGTGTATTGCATCAAGACAATACAGCCAGCCGCTTTCATCACCGAAAAGAACACGGTTGCTGACAACAGCTAATGCTCCCCAAACACCATCAGCAGTTTTATACCGCCAGAGTTCTTTCCCTGTTACCGCATTCAAGCAATATGCATACGCTCCATCACAGCCGGTATATAATCGTCCGTTATAATATGCCGGTGTTGAACGTATTTCACTGACTGCATGCCATTGCCATACTACTTTCCCTGTACGATTACTGAGTGCAAACACCATACCGCCTTCCGTTCCGGTAAAAAGCATATCACCGACAATAACCGGAGAACAGTCAGTATCCGCGCCGGTCTGAAATGTCCAGATTTCTTTGCCGGTATATCGATTACAACAGCTTAATTTGCCTGCACTGTCCGACACGGCAACAAAATTACTCCATACCGCAGGAGACGATTCAACTTTATCGGTAAACGCATAACGCCAGAGACATTTTCCTGTTGCAGGATTAAGTGCAACAAGCGCTCCTTCTTCAAGTCCGACATACAGTATATTGCCGAAAATACAGCATGAACTGTCTACATCCGCGCTTGTCGGATAGTGCCAGAGCAGTTTACCGTTTGTTGAAAGACAGTATACATTGTTATCGCGGCTGCCGCCGTAAATTCGGTTTGAATAATACGTAACTGATGATTTAAATGAAAACCCCGCCTTAAAATCCCATTGTTTCTCACCGGTAACTGCATTAAAACAGTACATGCGTCCGTCAAGTGCAGTTACATATAACCGATCATTAAAAACCGCCATTTGTCCTGACCAACCGGTTCCCTGCCAATACAATGTGCATTTTGTCGGGCGATGCTGAACTATTAATTCTGTACGATAATACCAATACACTTCCGGTATATCCGGCGGAGTTCCGGTGCCGTAAAAGGTATGATACGGATTGCCGCGAAACATGATCATCGTATTCGGTGACCACGAAGTATTACGATACTGCTGATGTTCGGGTAATACCTCTGCTTGAATAATGCCGTCATGATGGCGTACTGTTTCGTCATTTTTACAAAACATTAATAAAAACGCCGTCATGATAATAATCGCAATTATCATGTATTTTTTTAACGAAACATAACGAGAATATGACATAATAGTTTTATACAAATTGCCGGTGTGTTGGCGGCGGGGGTGGTGGCGGCATAGAAAATACGGCATTATTATTCGATTCCTGCTTTTTTTCAGGTTTCATTGCGGTATCACTTTCTTTGTCTTTGAAAAATTTATACTGAATAAACACACCCAATGCCGCAATGGGAAGTCCAAGCCAGATAACCGGAACCCGAACGGCAAGAATAAAAAGATAGCTTCCCATTATTGCTGTATACACAACTAATGCTTGTTGATATGCCCATGCCAGTATAACGCCGATTGCGATACTGCTGAATATAAGTACAGCAGCATTATCAATCGTTGTAAAATGGAATAATGCTAAATACCCGAAAAAAGCACCTAATGCAATAACAATTACATTGTGTATAAAAATACACAATAATGCGGCAGCAATCCCCGCAGCAGCACCGACCGGTATTGTCCATACACCTAATGCTGCTGTAAAATGCGATTGTACAAGTAATATACTGAAATACACCGCCGGAACGGCAAGTGCATAATAATATATTTTTCGTCCGGCAAAAGCGATTGATATACCCAGCACTGCCATTATTATTTGCAGAATCAATGCAGAATCGGATACCGTATATACGATACCGGTAAACCACTGCTGGAAGAGTTCACCAATACCTTGTGCATCAAATATATCAAAAAATGATCCCCCCGCATTGCCGCCCTGTTCAGCAGCATACACAAAAATTGATCCGGCAATAAGAATTGCAAAAAATACTCCGATTGAAAGAAACCACTTTTTAACTATCGTCATATTTTGGTTTGGTTCAGGTAATGGAGGAAGCGATGCCGGCGGCTGCGGTCTATTCTGATTATTCTGCGGCACCGGCGGCTGTGCATACAATTCATTGTGATATGTACCCGAGGGATACGAATAATTACCGGTATTATGGGCATAATAACCGGATTGAGTATCTGTTGGAATATTCATTTGAGCGCGTTCATATTCTTCATACTTCATTGCTTTTTCAATAAGCATATCTAATTCATTGTCGGTAAATGCACGTTTTCGTTTTATCGGCGCAGTATTTTTTTTTCCAAACATAAACATATTATACTCTTTTTTACAGAATTATATAATTACCTGTTTCTAGTACATACTGTCGGCACATTTTTGTTTTTTATAAGAAATAAACATCGGCATTCCACTAATTACCGTAAAAAATATGCATTCTTGTAATATAATTACTATACAACAATACGTCGTTTTCTGAGGGAGACGAAAACACCAATCTAAAGATACTATTTACTCATTTCTCTTTTAGAATCTTCATTTTCATTTGACCGGTCATTCAAATGGGGAAGTATTAATTTTCCAGGCAGTATCTTCATGTACCAATTCAATAGTACCGGCATGCTGCAGGCAAACCATTGCCGTACCGGCATTCGTATAAATATCGGTAATGGTATTTGTGCGTACCATTTCAAACAGCGGCGGCCATTCATGCCGATCTTCCGAAAATATAAGGAGTGCTCCGAACTTTTCTGCAGGGGTCATCGCATCAATAGTATTCGGTTCAATATCATGCTCAAACCATAATGTATCGCGAACATATTCCTGCGTATATATTGTTGTCATTTCAGTGATAATTTCTTCCCGTACCGGACGGGAAAAGAGCGCATAGACAGAATCGTATGATTGATGATCAAGATATCGTTGTAATTGAATAAGTGCTGTCCCGGGGCGTTCGGGAGGCGGAGAACAGGTTATATAGAATAAACTAAAAAGAAGAGCAATGACGTATAGACAACGTACGGAACATGCAGACAATGACCAATCCTTACGGCAAACGGACAACAGCGCGGCGAACACGTTCATCCTTTAAAAGACTTTCATGGCGGCGCATAAACTTTTCAATACGGCGCATCGCCTTTATATATCGTTTCCGAAAACGATACGACATATCAGTAAAACTGTTTTCAGTGCGGGTATACTGAATTGCTTCAGCACGGTTTTTATTAATTATATCAAGATTGTCATCAGCAAAAGCATTTATTGCCGCAGCAAGCTGTTCAGCGGAATGAGCATGATGCCAGAGCATATCACCATATTGTTCAATAAATTCAATTTGCTGTTCAAATGCTGTTTCGGTTACCTGTGCAGCGGGATTGATATCATTTTTTGAACAGGATAGTATTCCGGCAACCATTACGCAGACAAGAAAATACAATAACGGATTATTCCGTAAAAATCGCATACTCTGTAATTATTACATGTCCCTGCGCTTGTCAAGTAAACTCTTATGGAGTACACTTTCGCATATGAACGTTAATCATAATTCAAATACTATTCGTTCCTTGCCATCACGCCGACGGCATATTCTTTTTATTATTTCCTGCATACTTCTTATACTTGCAACCGGATATTTATTATATGTATCACTGCAGCGTACCATGCTCTTTGATCAGCACCGTTCAGTAACGTTTGCCATGATCGATAATGATTTTTATCATGCCTATCATCAATGGCAGACACCGCATAATCATGCACTCAGTAATTATTGCGCTGTCATGCATCACGCCGGACTGGATACTATTCTTCGTCCGCCGATAACGCTCGGCGATTTACAGCGAAATGGCATACTCACGATTATGCGGGGACGTGAATTGAATATGTACCATACTATTTCAAACATTCGTCCGGATTTAATTTATTGCACTGTCCGAGCGAATCAGGAACCTGACTGGCCGTTTATTCCTATCGAACGGAGAGTCATCGGTTCAAACATAATTGTTGGTTCAGACTGGTTTTATCAGGAATTGACGGATACCCCGCTCTCTCGCAAACCGCTCCCGCTTCCGTACTGCATGCGTAATACATTTCAGATTGTTTCACTGCACGATCGTTTTATTGTTCAAAACATTGATGGATATGCCGGCATTAGTACCAATAATTGCCTGATTATTGATTATTCAGCTCATCCGCAGCCTCGTGCAGATTGGACTCATATTGAACGCGTTTTCCGACCGGCTATTTCGCGTAATTATCCGAAGAATATATCACACTATATACGACAGGTAGTACGCGCGGTTCACGAACGCCGTGTCTCATTGATTATCATTCCACCATATACAACTCGATATGGTGCACTGTCTGCTGAAACATTTCTTCGCTCAATTACACAAAACCCTATTATTAAAAAACGCCGCGAAAAGACAACCGATACCACAGCAGCCGTTAAAAAAATTGATTCGCTGCTCTCATCAGCATTATATCTGCCGGTATTAATTATTGCATTTCTTTCTTTATCATTTTTTATTGCAGCCCGACAGCGTGCTATTGGAATTAATGGAAAATTATTAGTACTCATGCTTTCCGCCGTATTGCTCGTTATTGCGGCACTGTTTGCAGGTGAGCACATCCCGACAATTCCAATGATTGCAGTCCCGTTATTCTTCATTATTGCCCTACCGGCGCTGTATACATTGGAACTGCAGACCATTCCTGCTCTTGCCGCACACTCTGTTGTAAAACAAATTACAACAGCCGGTATACTTATTCTGCTCACTGTTGCTGCCGGTATTATCGCACGCAGTTCAGCATTCGGAATATATACCGATATCGGATATCCGCCATTTTTTGGTGTCCGATTATTATATATCATTCCTGTTGTTGTAATTATGTTTTTTCTGGCACGCACCTATCTGCCGTACGGTCATCATACAACTCTAACATTTTTTGATGTCGGATTACTGGCGGTGCTGGTAACCGCATTCGCTTGGGTGATGCTTCGTTCCGGCAATCATTCAATGGGAATGATTATTCCCGGTGAACATGCCATACGTAACTCTATTGAGCAAATATTACCGATACGTCCGCGTTTTAAAGAATTTTTAATCGGGTATCCTCTGCTTATCGCTGCCGGCGGTCTGCGCCGCCCATTTGCTCGGCTAACCGCAACTGCCCTCGGCATGCTTGGACCGCTGACAACATTTAATTCTTTCCTGCATATGCATACCCCGCTCTCATTGGTATTAATACGCAGCGGTATCGGTATTGCATTCGGCATCAGTATCGGCATCGTACTGCTGATAGTTTTAAATGCCCTTTCGGATGATTATGAGTAATTATATTATAAACGGTTTTCTCGGGTTTGGAAATTTCGGTGATGACTGGCTGCTTGAATCTGTTATTACAGACTTGAAGTCGATTGACCGGCAAGCCCGCTTTTTTGTTTTGAGTGCGAAAAACCCCATGAATCTTCCTGATACATGTACTGCGATCAATCGTACTGCTGTTGCACGATGGCGATCCGTATTGAAACAAACGAAAGCTGTTATAACGATCGGCGGAATCTATCAGGATGAAAGCAGCCGCCGTTCATTATTGTGGTACAGATTTATACATTACTGTGCTCGTCAAGCATCAGTACCAATAATAGATTACGGTGTGGGAGCAGGACCGCTTTCACGATGGGGCAGGCGTTGTACAATTAATGATTTAAAGCAACATACACAGGTCAGTATACGTGATCAGTATTCATTACAATCACTAACTCAGAACAACGATACAATCCCTTCAAATATAACAATCGCACATGACATCTGCATTGGCCGCACTATCCCGAAACAAAAACAGCGGCATATGATAATCTTCAATCCCCGGCTTGACGGCTGTTCTGCAGGCACGATACGGTTATATGCTGCATTTTACAGTCATCTGCGCCGATATTTCTCCGATTTCGGGCTGAATGTTGTCTTGTTATGTAATATGCATGCTGAAAAAAAAATTAGTAAATTATTAATAAACACTTGCGATAATGCCGGTATTGTATGGTATACTACTATAAAGAGGCATTTGTCTCTGATAGCGGCATCACCTATGATAATCACCGGACGATATCATTCTTTAATAGCCGCAATAGCAGCACATGTTCCGGCAGTTGCTTTAAACTCACCGGAAAAAACCGCGGCATACGCACATATGCATGCTTTGCCGGTTATCAGTATTAATAATACTGTTTCTGCAGTAAACAGAACTGCCGTAAACCGCGTCAAAGAATTATATCGTAACCGGCAGCAGCTGCAGCGGACAATGAAGCAGCGGAATGCCTCCTCGTATGCAGTATTGCGTAAACTGCTCGCTCATGCACTCAAGTAAGAGAGGAACCTTTCTATGAAACATTCTGATACGAAACTCCGTAAACTGATAAGCAGAATTATTCAGCGGGAACGACTTCGCTGGCTTTCAATAATACTTGTTTTAACACTTATTATTGGCGCCTATGTCATTGCGGCCTATACACCGATACTCTCTGCAACAGACTATGACTTTATTCGTCCGGTTAACATCGTGTTCAGTTTGATACGAACACAATTTGTCGAACTTATTGATGAGGAAGAATTAGTACTGGGTGCGGTTGAAGGCATGGCAAAACGACTGGACGATCCCTATTCAGTACTGATGGATGACCGGCAATATGACCGTCTGCAAACGGTTACGAAAGGACATTTTTACGGCGTCGGAATGTATATCGGGATTCGCGACGGTATTTTAACCTGTATATCACCAATAAAAGATACGCCCGCATATCGCGGCGGGATGATGAGTGGTGATCAAATACTGTATGTTGAAACAAACTCAACAAAAGGGTTTTCGGTTGAACAAGCCGCTGACATGATAAAGGGTAAAAAAGGCACTGAAGTAACGCTCGATATTTATCGTCCGTCAGTTAACGAACGCATGAAGATTACTCTTATGCGTGATGATATAAAAATTAATTCAATAGAATCAACCTATATCACCAATGAGAAAATAACATATGTTCAAATCATTAACTTTGGCAATGATACTGCCGGGGATTTATTTAAAATTGCGGAAAAAATTGATGCAAAAACATCGAAAGGTTTAATTATTGACGTTCGCGGCAATCCGGGAGGATTGCTTGCCGCAGCGGTACAAATATCGGATATGTTCTTAAAACAAGGAACAATGATTGTCTATACAAAAGGACGCACTCCGTCTGCAACCTCTGAATACCGTGCCTCATCGCTTATGGTTGCGGAAAAACTGCCTATTATTATTCTCGTTGATAACGGCAGTGCTTCGGCAAGTGAAATTATTACCGGTGCACTTATGGATAATAAACGCGCGCATGTTGTCGGTATTAAAACATTCGGAAAAGGTTCCGTGCAGCGCTTATTCCCGATTAATCCGCCGAAAGAACAGCCTGCATTAAAACTGACAACTGCTTATTATTATACCCCGTCAGATGTCTGTATTCATAAACTCGGTATTATGCCGAATACCGTTATTTCAAATCTTGAAATGAATCCGACAAATGTAAAACATATGCAGCAGCTTTTACAGAATTCAAATTACAATAACTGGATTAAAGGCTGTCGAACACTTGATGAAAGCATTACATCAAACTATTATACAGAACACATTACAACTGAATATACGAACGTTTCATACGCAGAGTTTGAACGATTAACCACAATACAGCATCAGCGATGGTTTGGTTCACGTCATATTGATACAAAAAATGATCTGCAGCTTGCAAAAGCAATCCAAATGCTCCATGACGGTAAGGTGCATAGTCCGTACGACGAGTAATTGTCAGATATTTTTGTTTTTTTTGTGTTTAATAACAGAAGAACACTGTTTCATACTTTGTACAAATATAAACCGATTATCCTGTACTGAAGCGCAGTGCTGCAGTATCTAATACCTGCAAAGCTTTTTCTTTGCCGTATAAGGTAAGTACATAATCAAGTTCAATCCCTTGTGTGCAACCGGTTAACAGTATTCGTATCGTCATATAAAATGCTTTCCCTTTAACACCGGCAGCGCGGGAGGCTGCTCCCAACAATGGCTTTATCATGTGCAGCGTAAGCGGTTCGCTGTCCTCGATTTCCGCACGCAGAATATTACAAATCTTTTGTGCTTCTTCGGGAGAAACATATTCCATCATTGAATCCCATTCTTTCCATATTGGCTCGTGAGCAAAAAATATTTGCGCATATTCAGGCATATCCTGAATAGAAGCACAATATCCGCGTGTTGCGGTAACCAGCATTTCCAGCCATTCCCGTGAGTGCTGCATTGTATTAAACCCTGCAATGCGATATGCCTCAATAGTTCGATCGGTAATATCAGCAATAGGCGCTGCTTGCATATGCATATGTGCAAGGTGGCGAAACTTTTCTTTATCAAATACCGCATCGCTTTTCGCACACCGATGAAGATCAAAATGACTGATAAGCTGCTGTGCAGACAGAAACTCTTCTCCATCCGGGGATGACCACCCTAATAATGCGAGATAATTCATCAATGCCTGCGGTAAAAACCCCTCTTTCATATAGAGCAGCATATTTGCCGCTTCATCACGTTTTGATAATTTTTGACGGGATTCATCAAGGATAACCGAAACATGAGCATACTGCGGCGGCGTTAATCCGAACGCTTCATATAATGCAATTTGTCGGGGAGTGTTTGACAGATGTTCAACCCCGCGAATAATATGTGATATTTTCATTTCATAATCATCAACAACAACGGCAAAGTTATATGACGGCGATCCGTCCGACTTGCGGATAATAAAATCACCGATACGGTTGGTATCATAGGTAACCGCACCGCGCACGATATCATTAACCGTAATAATTTTATCAGGCATACGAAACCGAACATGGGCAATACGGCCTTCAGCTTCAAAAGCAGCACGTTCATCATCAGTCAGGTGTGCACAGCGCCGGGAATAAACCGCCGGCAGACCGGCTGCCTTTTGCCGTGCTTTTTCAGCGTGTAATTCTTCATCGGTATCATAGGCATAGTATGCTTTATCTTCGGCAAGAAGTCGGTCGATATAGCGATTGTAAATATCACTGCGCTGTGACTGAATATACGGTCCGTACGGACCGTCCTTGCCCGGACCTTCATCCCAGTCAAGCCCGAACCATGTTAATGCAGTAATAAGTCCGTCAGCGGCTTCCTGTGTAGAACGGATTTTATCGGTATCCTCAATTCGCAGAATAAATGCCCCCCCATTATGACGGGCAAATAACCAATTAAATAATGCCGTACGGGCGCCGCCGACATGTAATGAACCCGTCGGAGACGGGGCAAATCGAGTACGTATGGTTTTTGATGATACTGTATTCATACCGCTATGATAGACCCGTGCACGCATTGATGCAAGTATAAAGTATTATTAAAATAATCACTTGCCTCACTATGAACAATGCATTACAGTACGCCTGCTTTGAAATATACAAAACGACAACACTATAATGTTATACTATACAGCGGTATAATCACAGCGGCTTTTTTTCTTCTTTCCGGTAATCACTATGCACCGCGCCCGCAGAAAATGACTTCATTGGTACCATCCGGTGTGGTTGCGGTCATTTATATGCCGGCACCGGCCGCAACGTGGACGACGATTAAAAAAAACCCGGCGTGGAGTTATTTTGCGAAAACACAAACCGGGAAACGATTTATTACAACGTTTGCATCTAATTTTCAGCAATTTTCATTCATGGGATACAGTACGAAAGACATTCTTCAATTATACGGACGGGACGGTATCGCATTGTTTTGGAATATTAATGCAGCAGCACCGCGTTTCGGATACGTCTTTTATATCGGCGGAAAAGAAGAAAAGGCAAAAAAAGTAATCCATGTAATACAGGATATGGCAATTATCAATAAGGTGTCATTAGAGGAATTTCAATACGGTAAAAAAAAGATTACTGTTTATGGGATTCAGCAAAAATTGTATATTGCACAGCATGGGTCATATCAGTTTTGGGCAAATTCACGAACAAACATAATTCAAATGCTCAACCGTCATACCGGTACAGCACCGCAGCCTTCAACTCGCTTCATGCATGCACTGCAGAAAATTGACAATCATAATGATATACAAATTGCACTTGATATATCCAATGCTGAGGTACAACGCCGCCTCTCTGCATTATGCGGCAATGCCCTTGAAGATGACTATGCATATGCGTACGGATACCTGAGTATACAAAAACGTATAAAGCTGTTTTTAAAACTATACCGTAACGGAAAAAGTTTCTCTGCCGTACCGGCAGGATTAAAAAACTCTGCAACACTGCAGCGTTTTGTTTCAAAAAATATATATTTCTATCAGCAAGTTGATCGTACGCCATTACGTATTAATCAAACAAAAGCATGGAGCGCACTGCGATATCCGAAAATAATCACCCCCGGCAGTATTACATTGCTGACAAAGCCGCAGCAGTCCATTGCGGAAGAAGGACGTATACTTATGGAACGGCTGCCGGTAACAGAATGTGCATGGTTATTCCGGCGGAAAACCTTTACTGATAAACTGATAGTATTGGGAGTACTGACGAATACCTCCGTATCACTATCGAAAAAATTATTCGGTGTAGAAAAAAGTGCTCTTGCAGTTTTCGCCTATGACGGGTATACCATATATGCACAAAAAAATAATCCCGAATGGTATTATTGTAAACAAGGCACGGTTGTGCTTCTATCAAAAAGCAAACGCGAAATTCAAACAACGATGGCGAATTATTTTGGAAATGGTATTCGATCGACAAAAACGTATATGAATGTCTGGCAAAATATTGCGAAGAAAAAGATTTGGTTTACCTATTGTTATTTACGCACAACAATTTGGGACACCTATGCAGCCAGTTCAGATAAACGGGAACGCTATCTCATAGCCCCCTTTTCAAAAGCATTCGGTGTATATACTTTTTTTGCGGAAACCGACAGCACTTCGCTAACCTTACATGTTGAAACATGGCGGGTAATACACTAGAGAGCTGATATTATGAATACATTGAAAAAAGATATTATTGAAATTCTTGAAGCAGCGGTACGAACGGCATTACACAGTGAAGCAGCACTCATACCGCCTGACTTTACCGTACGACTTGAATATGCGCGGGTTGCTTCCGCCGGTGATTATGCGGTAACGACAGCACTTGAACTCGCGAAGCCGCTGAAAGATAATCCGATGAAAATTGCTGAACGTATTGTTGCTGCTCTTAATGATCGTGACGGTATGTTTAAACAAGTAACAATTGCACCGCCCGGATTTATTAATATCACCCTTGCAGCAGATTTTCTGCACGATATGCTTGAAAATATACTCGATGAAAAAGAGCACTATGGTATTTCTCCGGTTAGTAATGAAGAACGAATACTTGTTGAGTTTGTCAGCGCCAATCCGACCGGTCCATTGAATATTGTCAGTGCCCGTGCTGCCGCCGTTGGTGATACGCTTGCACGTATTCTCAGTGCAGTCGGATATCACGTGCGTAAAGAATATTATATTAATGATTACGGCAATCAGGCTCGTTTGCTTGGTGAATCAGTGTATGCACAGGTGCAAACACTGCGCGGTAATCCAACGCCCGTCCCCGATGATGGATATCATGGTGAGTATATTCGTGATATTGCTGAATCCCTGCTCGCTGAAAAAGCAGATATGCTTACTGTCTGTGAAAAACATGCTGATTATATTTCAGTATGCGCAGACTATGCGATTGATATGAATGTTGAACAGCAAAAGAATGTACTTGCCCGATATGGTGTTGTGTATGACAGCTGGTTTTCGGAACGCCGCTCACTGCATGAAATCGGCAAAGTTGATGATGCGTTTGCATTTCTCCAAAAAAACGATTTGTTATACGAAGAAGAAGGGGCGTTCTTTTTTAAATCAAGTGAGTATGATGACGAAAAAGATCGTGTTGTACGGCGTGCTGACGGACGGCCAACGTATTATATGGCGGATATTGCATATCATATTCATAAGTATCATCAAGGTTATGATCGCCTTATTAATATTATCGGACCGGATCACCACGGATATATTGCACGGCTTACCGGTGCAATGCATGCACTCGGACATCCGCGTGAATCATTGGAAATGATTATCTGTCAGCAGGTTAATCTTCTTGAAGATGGTCAAAAAGTAAAAATGTCAAAACGTGCAGGAAAACTGACTACCATGGAAGCATTATTGGATGAAGTCGGCAGCGATGCTGCCCGTTATTTTTTCTGTATGCGTTCAATTTCATCACATCTTGATTTTGATCTTGCATTGGCAAAGAAAAAATCTGATGATAACCCGTTGTTTTATGTCCAATACGCACATGCCCGTATTTGTTCGATTTTTCGACAAGCCGCAGAGCGCGGTATTCGTCTTCCTGAAAAAGGTGACCTCTCTTTGTTAACCGCACCGGAAGAACTCAATCTTATCAAACGTCTCTGTGCATTACCTGACGAAATTGTTACCGCTGCCGATAATCGTCAGCCGCATATTATTCCTACCTACTTGGAATCATTAGCCGCTGATTTCCATAAATTTTATACTGAGTGTATTGTTATCAGTGAAGACACCGCATTAACAACAGCACGCCTGCTGCTCTGTCGCGGTGCACAAATCGTTATTGCCAATACACTTAAACTAATGGGCGTATCAGCGCCGGAGCATATGTAAATGTATGGTTCTGATCCGGAACAACCGCTGAGTGTTTCACAATGTACACACGAAATTAAAAACCTGTTTGAAACGCATTTTTCCGGTGTATGGATTAAAGGAGAAATATCCGGTCTGCGTCCTGCTTCGTCGGGTCATTACTATTTTTCGTTAAAAGATGAACAGGCGGTTATCAGTGCAATAATTTGGCGATCAAAAGCACTCCGGCTTGGTGTGCAGGATTTAAGTGAAGGCGTTGAAGTAACGGTATTCGGCAGAATTGACGTATACGCACCCCGCGGCGGTTATCAGATAATAATTGAATCACTGATACGCGGCAGTACCGGAACATTATATACCCGATTTTTACACCTGAAAGAAAAACTTGAATCTGAAGGTTTATTTGATCGACGCCGTGAAGACGAAGTCCCGTTGTTTCCGCGTGCGCTCGGAGTGATTACCTCAGCAACCGGAGCTGCTGTTCGTGATATTTTAAAAGTATTAAACCGCCGGTGGCCATCTCTTCCCGTATATATATATCCGGCTCAAGTACAGGGAACTGCAGCTGCTGCAACTCTTATTCGCGGACTTGAAGTGCTCAGTCACCGCCCGGTACCTGAATGTTTCGGAGATCCGGTTGATTGTATTATTCTTACCCGCGGCGGCGGATCAATAGAAGATCTATGGTGTTTCAATGATGAAACACTGGCACGTGCAATTGTCAATTCACCGCGACCGGTTATTTCCGCTGTCGGGCACGAACGAGATTTTACCATTGCTGATTTTGCAGCCTGCAAACGTTCCGCAACACCATCTGCTGCTGCTGAAATCTGTATTCCCGAACACCGTTCCATTGCCGCTACCGTACAAAATTACATCCGTAGAATTACCAGCTGGTGGCATAATACGCATGAACGGCATTTAAATAGTCTAAACCATATGACTGTACGACATCTCTCACGTTCATTGCTGGCGGGGATTGATTCAAAACTCCTGCATCTTTCAACACAGCATGAAAAACTCGAGAAATGGATTACCAAACGATATGCCGTTTATCGTGAACGATGGCTGCGTGCTCATGAACGTCTGCAGGTTCTTTCACCGCAAAGCATACTTGACCGCGGGTTTTCAATCACCTACGATACTCATGGGTGTATCATTAAAAACGCAGCGGCGGTTGCTCCTGAGAGTCCGATATCAGTACGCTGCGCAGTCGGCACACTTAATGCCCGTGTTACAAAAGTAATACAGAAAGAAAAGAAATGACCTCATCAAAAACAAAATCAAAAAAGCCTGAGCGATTTGAGAAAAAACTTAGCCGCTTGGAAGCAATTATTGAAAAACTTGAAGATGGCAATCTCGATCTTGAAGATGCAATGCAACAATTTGAAGAAGGGGTTGCACTTTCTGCCGAATGTCAGGCATGGCTGGAAAAAACCGATAAAAAAATTCGGCGTCTTCTTGATGCACAAGGAATTTCCATTGATGCTGTTGCCGAAGAGGATTTTGAAAAATGACTATTGGCCGCCGAAAAGAATTAATACTCCTTTCATTACGTATTATCGGTGCGGCAGCAGTCGGTGTTTGTGCTATGTACAGTGCATGGCAGCTGCGCTCAATAACAACTTTCGGGATATTTACGAATCTTATTGCACGTTCAACGATGCTGAACTTTTGGGAGTTTTTCCCTGTTATTGCTATCGTACAACCGGGAGTTATGTATTTTTTAAAAAATCATCGTTTAACTATCCGGCATAATTTTTCATATGTTATTATTAATATACTATTTGCAACCTTGTTAATAACAATGGCGCTTGTTGTATTTGCTTATTTTATCGGTCAGGTTATTTGGTCGCAGCGTGATGCACTTGCATTTCGTTCGGTATTAGTTATTTTTACACTGAATAATGTTGTTTTTCTCACCATATGGTCATTTATTCTGTCAATGATTTCAGGAGTCCCGCGCAAGAATAATGTTCTTCTTGTCGGTACCGGGCCCATTGCTGATGATATTATCAATGAAATCGAAAACGACCGCTGGCTTGGCATGCGTATCATTGGAATTGTAACGCTTTCAGCACGTTCACATAGTAAAAAATACAAAGACTATCCTATACTCGGCTCAATAAAAGATATTCCGAAACTTGCTAAAAAATATACGTTTAATGAAATTCTCATCATTCCGAAAGGCAGCTGGCAGGATACGCTCATTGATGCAATATCCGAAGCTGAACGGATTAACACGCGTATTATGGTTGTTCCGTCAATATACGATATTCTTATCGGTCAGTTACGCGAAGTGCGTATTCGTGATATACCGCTTATGGAGTTTTTACGTGAACCGGATGATCTTTTTTATCGCGCATATACCCGTATTACCAATATTATCACTGCCATTATACTGCTGCTCTGTACACTGCCGCTATGGATTATTATTGCGGTTCTGATAAAACTTGATTCTCCCGGACCGATTTTTTATACCCAAACCCGTGTTGGCCGTAAACAAAAACTGTTTGATATTATTAAATTCAGAACCATGCGGGCAGATGCTGAAAAAACATCCGGTGCGGTCATGTCAAGCAAAAATGACCCGCGTATTACCCGTATCGGACGTGTATTACGCGTATTGCGTCTTGATGAATTACCGCAGCTGATAAATATTATTAAAGGAGAAATGAACTTTCTTGGTCCGCGTCCCGAACGACCGAAGTTTGTTGCACAATTTAAAAAATCTGTTAAAGGGTATAGCGAACGCTTTAAAATTAAACCCGGGCTGACCGGATTGGCACAGACACACGGCAATTATACGACATCACCGGAAAATAAACTTAAGTATGATTTGGCATATATTTATAATCATTCTTTTTGGCTGGATATGCTCATCATTTTTGAAACCATTAAAACAGTTATAACCCGTCAAGGAACATAACGAAAGAAAAGCTCATGACATCACCGCTGTTTGAACCATTGATACAGTTCGGAAAACAATTATTGTCATTTGCTCTCCCTAATTACTGTATAACATGCGGCAACAGTCTTTCAACCAAAGATACCGTTAGTGCTTTTTGTAATACGTGCTGGAATAAAATTCGCTGTATTACCCCTCCGCAGTGTTTGTACTGTGGGCGATCGCTGCAGCGCGCATCAGTTATAACCTGTGGCGACTGCAAAGAACGAACGTTTTATTACGATACAATATATGCAGCCGTGTGGTATGATGAGTTCGTACAACATGCAATCCATCTCTTAAAGTTTGAAAAACGGGAACATCTTGCCGCACCACTGGCTGATATTATCGTCAAACAGTATCCGCAGCCGCCCGCCGTTGATGCGCTGTGTCCGGTGCCTTTGCATCCCCGCCGCTATCGGGAACGGGGATTTAATCAAGCGCAGCGCATTGCCCGTCAATTAAGCCTTCGCTGGGGAATCCCGTGTATTACTCCGCCTGTTCGGCGTGCACTGAATACCGAACCGCAATCTCTATTAAAACATAATGAGCGGAAAATGAATCTTCGTAATGCCTTTGCCGTTCGCGGTGAAATGATCGTTACGCCACCACCGGCGCGAATTGGTCTCGTTGATGATGTCTTTACTTCGGGTGAAACAGTAAACGAATGCGCACGTATTATGCGGCATATTGATGTCAGCTACATTGCGGTTATTGTTGCTGCACGGGCAGTTGTCGTATGAATTATACCTTATTTGTTATGCTCATCGCCGCAGCGGCTATGTTCGGATATAGTATGTTTTTCGTGATACGATATAACCGCTATATACAATTTAAAAAGAAAATAAATCTTCTCCGCTTTGGTCTTTCGCAAAAAGCAGTACTGCAATTGCTTGGTTCACCGAATAATAAACAACGCCGGCAGACTAAATATGGTCTTGAATCACTCTGGGTGTATCGAACGTTTCATGGTCATAATGAACAGGCGGTTGTCATTACATTTGTGCAGGGGAAAATTGCGGATATTGATACAACTCACAGCAGTTTATATCGCTGATTATATATTGATATTGTATATCGTATGTATACACCACTAAAAATAAACACATCTGTATACGCCGAATAAAAAAAATCGTACAACAAACTATCAAACATTACCATAATACCGCCGATCACCAAAAATAAACTTTCGTATATAAAACGTACTGATATCCGGCGAGGAAAATTATATTTCGGTTATATAAATTGTAATTCGTTCTTCTCATCTTTTATGTTTTATTATTTAAAATCATCCCGGCAGGTGCCCCGATATTCAATCGCCCGACATATACAATATAATATAGTGCTCTCTGCCCGCAAGCAATGCAAATACAATATTGTTGTTTCTTAAAAGCCTTATCAGCTGCAGCACATAGTATCAGGATAATACTTGAGCAACACGGAAAAATACTTTATACTTTCTGTTTATCCGTCAGTCAGTAGAGGAGTAAATGAAATAATGAATAAAACGTTTATACTTGATACCAATGTATTGGTACATGATGCTGATGCTTTGCATGCATTTGATGATAATACCGTTGTCATTCCACTCATCGTCATTGAAGAACTTGACAATATGAAAAAATATCATGATCAAAAAGGGTATACCGCGCGCCGTATCTCTCGTTTAATTGATTCATACCGACAAAGCGGTGCGCTGAATATCGGTGTGCCGCTGGAAAACGGCGGGAAATTACGGGTTGAAATGGGAGCGATTGATGTTCGTTTACCCCCCGGTCTTGATCCAAATAAAAAAGACAATCAAATATTAAAAATCGCCGCATATTATCAGGAAAAATATACACGGGAGAAAAACGGCAGGAAAGTTATTTTTGTCAGTAAGGATTTAAATCAGCGAATAAAATGTGCTGCTATGGGAATTGAAGTGCATGATTTTGAATCAAAAAAAGTCGATATTAATACCTTATATTCAGGGTGGCAGGAAATATTAGTCAGTAAGGATATTATATCAGCATTTTATAAGCATAAAAAAGTCCCGTTCAATCATATCAGCCAAGAAGATGAAGAAGCGATTTATCCGAATAAAATGTACCTTCTGAAAGATGAAGCAAACTTTGCCAAAACGGCTCTCGCGCGACTTGATGAAAACGGCACCGAACTTATTCCGCTGCAGTATCAAGGTGAAATAGTATGGGGTATTACCGCACTAAATATGCAGCAGCGTTTCGCATTTGAATTATTACTTGATGAACGCATATCATTGGTATCCATGGTCGGACCGGCAGGCACCGGAAAAACATTATTAGCTATTGCATCGGGGCTGCAGCAAACAATGGATGAACAAAAATACAAAAAAATACTGATATCGCGTCCGGTTATACCTATGGGAAAAGATCTCGGATATTTGCCGGGTGATGTTGATGCGAAACTATCCGTTTGGATGCAGCCGATATTTGATAACATTCATTTTATTATGTCACAAACACAGGAAGAAGATCATTCAGCAAAAGATACTATTGATAAAATGAAATATTTCACCGAAAGCGGACTCATTGAACTCTCTGCGGTAACGTATATTCGCGGGCGGTCTATTCCGAAACAATTTTTTATTGTCGATGAAGCACAAAACTTAACGCCGCATGAGATAAAAACCATTATTTCACGTGTCGGACAGAATACAAAAATTATTTTAACCGGCGATCCGTTCCAGATTGATAATCCGTATCTTGATGCTGAATCAAACGGGCTTTCATATTGTGTTGAAAAATTTAAATCCCAACGTATTTGCGGACATGTAACACTCACAAAAAGTGAACGCAGCCCGCTTGCTTCACTGGCAGCTGACCTGTTATAATGCTTTATATACTGATGTAAGGAGAATTATACGTGCTTCTATTTTTTATTATTGCCGGCACTCTGCTTGTAATCGGAATACTGTTTTTTATTATATCGTTACATAAGAATACCGGATCGTTTATGCAGATTAATCGTCTCCTTGAACAGGGAAACCGAACGAAAGCAAAGAACCTGCTCAGTACGCGTGTCTCAACAACTCATAACAATCCGCAGGCACAATGGCTGCTTGCACAACTTCATTATCAAGATGCGGAGTTTGATTATGCACTCGTTCAAGGGCGCGCGCTGTTGCGCAATACATCGCTGCCGCCGGAAATTGATATAAAAAAAGTACATGCCCTCTTAGTAAACAGTTATATAAAAAAAGAACAATGGGATAATGCATTAACGGAATTAAAAACCATACAGGAAAAATTAGGCGCCGATTGGGAATTGATGAAAAACTTCGGGGAAATCCTTATTTGTAAACATGAATATTCCGAAGCCTTGAAATATCTCGGACATGCCGATCAATTAAAGAAAAATGACTCTGATATTCTTGCCCGTCTGGCAGAATGTTATTATTATCTTGGACAAATTGACAAAGCACGAAGTATTCTTGAAACCGTTATTCAGCTCGATAAAAAAAACGGGCTTGCGCATTTTCTTTTAGCTGAAATTTATAAAAATAATAAATCCTGGGACGGCGCTATCAATATGTACCGTACTGCATTACACACACCTCGCTACAAACTGCACGCCTTCTATGGAATAGGCTATGCATATAGTAAAAAAGATATGTATACCAATGCAATCACCGTCTTATCCGAAGGATTGGAATATGTCGAACATCGTATTCATTCTGCTCGTGAAGAACGACTGGCTTCAACACCAATTGTACTGGAAATGCGATACCTTCTTGCAACAGCATACCTGCAGGATAAGGATTATCAGGGGGCGATAGACCAATGGTATGAAATCAGCAATATCAATCCGGACTATAAAAATGTAAAAGCATTATTGCAGGAAAATAAACGGCGCGGGAAAGATCGTATTCAGGATTATCTGATTGCAAAGGATCTAGAATTTAATAAAATCAGTAAGCATATTATTGAATCATTGGAATACACAATACTGAATTATTCAAATATTGATAAAGAAACCATTGTTGCAGAATGTCAAACAAAAGATATTAAACTGAATAAACTCCACAATGTCTTAATCGTCTTGAAACGACAATTAACGCCTATTGGTGAACGGCAAGTCATTGATGCGGAACGAATTATGCAGCGGTATTCCGCACAGGAAATGATTCTTATTTCTCCGATTGGTATTGCACCGACCGCTATGCGCTATGCGCTTAAAAAGCCAATTCAATTCGTCGGGAAAAATCAGGTTATGCGCTATATTAAACACTACGAAAAAATGCGCGGACAATAAAAAGAGAATAGTTTAAATATTTGCATTTACAGTATCTTCATGCAAAATAGCGATAATGCGATTTTAGGAGAGGGGAGGATACTATGACCAATAGTACCGTTCCAATTAATAATATTGTTATTGTATAATGATACTCGGAGAAATACTTTGTTTTATAGTTATCCGACCGGCTGCGACGGCGGTTTTATTGTTCCTTAATGACATGCGTTATGATAAGTGGCACCATACGGTTATTCGACCGGCTGCGACGGCGGTTTTATTGTTCCTTAATGACATGCGTTATGATAAGTGGCGCCATACGGTTATCCGACCGGCTGCGACGGCGGTTTTATTGTTCCTTAATGACATGCGTTATGATAAGTGGCACCATACGGTTATTCGACCGGCTGCGGGGGGGTTATTGTTCCGTCAGCAATTAATTGCTGATATTTATCAAAATCAAACTGAATAGTACCCTGCGGGCATTTTTTATAGCCGGCGGCATCTCCGGTAAATGTATTCGGATCAACGACAGCACAATTGTCAATAACCTGACAACCGTTTCCATCAACTGCTTTTTCACAAATTTTACAGCCGGTGCAGCCGACAGTACAATATTTTCGTGTAACCCCGCCTTTATCTTTTGAGATACATGCAATAACCTGATACGTTCGCTGTGCCGGCATTAGGGTAATAATATCACGCGGACATGCTTCGACACATTTATTACAACCGGTACATTTTTCTTCAATAACAACAGGAAGCCCGTTTTCATTCATATAAATAGCATTAAACTTACAAACGGTAACACACGTGCCGTACCCCAAACAGCCATATGAACAAACTTTATTGCCGCCGGTAAGTGATGCCGCCCAGCAATCTTTCGGACCGGTATACGGACCGTATCTGCGGGCTTCAGCATGCCCGCCCTGACAACGTACGACGGCAATCATTTTTTCTTTTACCGCTGTTTCAATACCGAGTATACGAGAAATATCATCCAGCGTTGATTGCCCGCCGGGAGCACATAAATCAGGAGCAGCGCCATTTTTAATAATCGCTTCAGCATATTGCATACATCCGGGATATCCGCACGCACCGCAATTAACATGGGGCAGTATTGCTTCAAGCTTTTCTATTTTCTCATCAACCGGAACATGCAGTTTTTTCGAGGCGAAGGCAAGACCTATCCCGAATAATAATCCAATTAATCCAATAATGAGAAATGCAAATATAATAATTGTAACCGGATCCATTATTACCTCACCTATTGTAAACTTAACGAACCGAAAGCACTAAAAATCAATGCCAGTAATCCGCTCGCGACAAATGCAGCAGGAGCACCTTTAAATATTGCCGGTACCGGAGCCCGATCAAGACGTTCACGAATACTTGCCATAAGAATAATTGCAACCGTAAATCCAATGCCGGCGCAAAAACCATTAAATGATGATTTCATAAAACTGCTGCCGAAATCTTTAACATTAATTAATGCAACTCCAAGAATTGCACAATTTGTTGTTATTAACGGCAGATAAATTCCTAATGCCTGATACAGGCTTGGACTAAAACGGTTTAAAAACATTTCTACAAGCTGTACCAATGTTGCGATAACAAGAATATACGTAACGGTCTGCATAAATTGAAGATTTACCGTTGTACCGAATACGATAAACTCCGGTGTAAGAAGATAGGTCTGTAAGAGCCAGGTTACCGCTGAGGCAATGGTCATAACAAAAGTTACCGCAAAACCCATACCGACAGCAGCATCAAGATTTTTCGACACTCCGATAAACGGACATAATCCGAGAAAACGCGCTAATACAAAATTATTAATAAAAATGGCGGATAAGGCAATGTACATATATTCTTTCATGTCTGTTTCCTCTTAACGATGTGCACGGGTATACACGGGAGTACCTTTTTTTGACTGTTTTAAATAATTTAAAAATGCCATGAGTACCCCGATAGTAAAAAATGCCCCGGCCGGAAGAATGAAAATAACCGCCGGCTGTAATGTTGGTATCACATCAATCAGGCTCAGTGCATATTCTTTATCGGTAACAAGGTATGTAATTGAGCCCGCACCCAGAAGTTCACGAATAATACTTATCACCGTGAGCGATAATGTAAATCCGATACCCATACCAAGTGCATCAAGAATCGAATCACCAATAGTATTCTTATTTGCGAACGCTTCAGCACGCCCGAGAATGATGCAATTAACAACAATCAACTGAATAAAAATACCAAGATTTGCATGCAGCTGCGATGCATACGCATGTAACACATAATCAACAATTGTTACGAATGTTGCAATAATAACAATATATGCCGGAATGCGTATCTTATCGGAAATAAATTTGCGCAGTACGGATATAATGATATTTGATCCTAATAATACAAAAATAACGGCAAAACCCATAGCAAATCCGTTAAACGCTTTATTCGATACCGCTAATGACGGACATAGACCCAGCATAAGTGTAAAAACCGGATTTTCTTTGAAAATGCCTTTTGTAAAAACATGTACAGGAGCTAATTCACTCATACATTGTGTTCCTTAATAGTACGGGTTTTTTTTGTACCGAAGACTTTCGGTTTAATATATCGATCAAGAAGCGGAACAAGGACATTCATCAGCAGAATGGAAAACTGAACCCCTTCCGGCATTTTTGATACCATTCTGAATATACCCGTCAATATTCCGCACCCGACACCGAAAATTATCATCCCCGGCAATGTAATCGGAGTGGTAACCATATCGGTTGCCATATACAATGCGCCGAGCATTAAACCGCCGGCAAGAAGATGATACAGGGGGTCCGCTTTAAAAATAAGCGCCATTCCCGCAACCGTCAGCAGATACATTAACGGTATCGGGACTTTAATAACACGACGATATACCAAATATATAAAACCGATTAAAAGCAGCAGCACACTGACTTCCCCGAGACAGCCCGGATGATTTCCTATAAATAAGTTCCAGTACATTTCCGAAGGTGCAGACCCTGCCGGTCCTGCAACACCTTGACCGCTCAGAACCGTTTGTATACCTTCTCCTAACGGTGTAGCACCGCTGAAAGTATCAGCAGTTTGTTCGAGCATCGTTTTCGCTGTTGTCTCCACGCTCGCTGATGATATACTTTCTGAAGCATTCGTCATGGCACGTCCCAGCCATTCCTGATATGCAGGCAAATGAAGAAATGCCGGGAGTTTCGGCAGTGTCCACCCGCCGGTCATTGGACCCGTCCATGCTGAATACACAAATACCCGTCCTGCTAATGCCGGATTCAGAAAATTATGACCTAATCCGCCGAATACATGTTTTACGATAGCAATTGCAAAAACACTCGCAATTGCCGGTATCCACAACGGAACTCCTGCATTCATATTAAACGCAATAAGAAAACCGGTTACAAAAGCAGAGCCATTCATAACGAAAGCAATCGGCTTTTTTGATACTTTAAGAATAATCATTTCCGTTGCAACTGCTGCTCCGATAGAAACAATCGTTACCCACAGAGTATCAATACCAAATACCATTAATGCCCATATCCATGCCGGAATCATGGCAATCATAACATCCCACATTATTTGCGGCAGTGAACTTTTTGACTTAATAAACGGTGATGATGACAACAGCAGTTTCGGTTCGGCCGACACCTGCGCCGCAGTATTGTTCATGTGTTCACTCATTACACCCACTCCTGACGCACCATTATTTTTGCCTGATTGAACCATTGAACTAATGGCCGATTACATGGACATACCGTACTGCATGCGCCACAGGCAATACAATCAAGTAAATTCGCATCCGTTTTCATTGCAGTCCATTGCTGCGACTCGGCAAGAATACTCATTTCACTTGGATTAAGCCCTGATGGACAGGTAAAGACACATCGCGCACAATGAATACAACTTGCCCATTTTGAGGATGGTAATGACGGCAATTCTTTTTTACTGAGAAATAAAATGCCGCTGCTCCCTTTGACTATCGGAATATCCAAATGCGGCACGGCAACCCCCATCATCGGACCGCCCATAATCACCGCCGCCGGCGGTGCGGTAAACCCGCCAAGCTGTTCAACCAGCTCACTGATCGTCATTCCAATTCGTATACTATAATTGCCCGGTTTTTTAATACACGACCCTGAAACGGTTACAATTCGGTCAATAAACGGTCGTTGTCGTATTACGGCATCATATATCGAAACAGCAGTCCCCACATTAATAACTACAACACCAATATTCATCGGAAGACCGCCGGACGGAACTTCCCGACCGGTAATTGCCTGAATAAGCTGCTTTTCGGCCCCCTGCGGATATTTAACCTTCAAAGGAACAACCGTTATCAATGCATCATCCTGCACCAATGCTGCTATTTTTTCTATTGCATCCTGTTTATTATCCTCAATACCAATATATATGTTCGTGCAGTTAAGAATTCGTGCAGCGATTGTAATACCGGTTATCATTTCTTCGGTTTGTTCAAGCATGGTTCGATGATCGCAGGTTAAGTAGGGTTCACATTCAACACCATTAATAATAAGCGTATCAATCGGTTTATCGGGCGGCGGATTAAGTTTGACATGCGTCGGAAACATGGCACCGCCTTTTCCGACAATCCCCGCTTCCGAAAGAGCGGCAATAATCTCAGCCGGCTCCATCGTCTCCCAGGGTAATGCTGATGATGCACTGCAGTCAGTTTTCCCTTCTTCTGCTGTTTCAAGAACAATACAGGGAACCATGCGGGCTGTTGCCGTATCTGTTGTATCAATTTTAGCAACCGTCCCGCTGACCGGCGCATGTATATATGCACTCATTATTCCATCAGCACGCGCAATAATTTGACCGACGGTAACTTCGTCGCCTGCCTGAACCATCGGAATAGCCGGTTTCCCGCAATGCATCTGCAAGGGTAATACTAACTTTTTGGGTAGCGGCAGTGTTTCAATTGAACGATGTTCCGTCATCTTTTTATAATGCGGAACATGTACGCCGCCGCCGGAAAATGTTTTCGTTTTTAACACCACAATAATGAATCCCTTTATTTATTTTCGGAATTTACGTTTTCCCGAAAAATTCCATTATACACCGTATAGGCTTCCATAACACCCGCTGCAATTGCTTTACTGGTAATTGTTGCGCCGCTGATAGTATCAACCGGAGCCGTTACTAAATCATTATATGTTTTTGAAGAAAATTTGCCGATGTACTTATCACGGTTTTTGCCGCTGAAAAGTTCTGCTCCGATTCCGGGTGTTTCATTCTGATTAAGAACGGCAATATCTTTAATACAACCGTTTGTGCCTATTCCGACAAGCATATTAATTGGTCCTGCATATCCGACCGGCGCTGTTTTAATAATGACACCAACATTGTGCCGATTGCCATTGCTTTCATACGTTGCCCAATACCCCGGATAATCAGTATTATTATTTGTAAAGACACATTCAGTAAACGAGACGCTCTCAAAAAGGGTTGAGAGACTATCCTGTAATGCAATTTTTTTATTTTCCTGAATACGAGTATTGGTAAAAGAAAACACAACTGCAAGCAATCCTGCTGAAAGTGCAGTAATAATAAATAGTTTTAAGCCTAATTTTAACATCCGCGAATGTCCGTCGTAGATTGTATACTCAATACCTGATTGGATACGACAGGTAATAAATACCGATGGCACTGTAGCAAATTGCCTCCCTGCTGTCAAGTTTACACTCACACTTTGTAATATCACAATAACACGGTTACCATGAACGGCAATGCACATACAAAGAGTGTATTATCCATTATTCATCTGCATTACAGAATTGAAGCATAAGAAATCAATACACATAGAAAATATACCGAGTATTATTATTAATAGGAGGAACACACTATACTGCGCGGCAACAATATAGGCAATAATATACATGTCTTTGTATCTTATATAAATCAGCACAATACTCATGTGATACCGGATAAACACTGATATTGACAGTACGGTATAATTATTGGTATAAAATTATAGGGTTAGAATTATACTGGGTACGATTACTTTAATTCAGGAGATGTTATTAATGCGATTACAGCAAAAGTTTATGTTGATATTCAGTTGTATGATTATAATACCATTATTGATCATTGGCGGAACAATAACTGTTTATACTATGGGGGCAATACATAAAATTGCCAAGGATCAATTAAGTGAAATTGCAGACGGCATATACAATATGTGCAAAACAAGTGATGAATTAATACAAACAAAAGTAAACAGTGATTTAAAAGTTGCACGCTATGTTATGAATAATTACGGGACTGTACGACTAAGTAAAAGTAAGAGAACGGTAACCGGCATTAATCAATATACGAAAGAAAAAGTTCGTTTTACCATTCCGACTATGAAAATAAATAATATATCATTATATCATAATTATACTATTGTTGATATGATTAGAAATCTTGTCGGCGGGACGTGTACAATTTTCCAAGTTGTCGGTGATGGCGATATTTTACGAATCACGACCAATGTTGAAAAGAAAAACGGAAAACGGGCGATTAATACATTTATTCCGCGCATCAATCCTGACGGCACTCCTAATCCCGTTGTGCAAACAGTATTAAAAGGTGATACGTTTTACGGAAAAGCCTATGTTGTCAATGCATGGTATTTAACGGCATATGAACCAATTTATTATAATAATACAATTGTCGGAGTATTATATGTTGGTGTCAAACAAAACAAAACGGAAACGCTAAAAAATGCTATTGCTGAATGTCTTCAAGGAAGAAAAGGGCATGTATGGGTTGTTGATGACAAAGGGAATTATATTGTTTCGAGGAATCGTGAATATGACAATGAAAATATTTGGGATCTTAAAGATAAAAAAGGTTCATATTTTATTCGTTCAATGATTACCAATACGAACGCTTCCTTTTTCCAAAAATATGACTCAATTGATTATTCAACCGATGATACAGTTACCCTCAAACCCGCTATTGCGGCGGTTCGTCAATTTCGCCACTGGGGTTGGACCATTGTTGCCAGTCGTGATTTAAAAGATTTTAATAAAAATATAATTGTTCTTGCACGATTATCAGCACTAATCGGATTATTAGTACTTAGCATCGGTATATTTGCGGCAATTTATTTCAGTAAATCAATAACACATCCTATTGTAACGTTAGTTGACGCATTTGAACGGGTAAAAAAAGGTGATTTAACCAATCATGCCGTACTACAGCGACATGATGAAATCGGCGACTTAGCGAATGCCTTGAATGATATGATAGAACGATGGAAATTAATTGTTGCCGGTGTCAGCGAAACAGTACAGCAGGTTTCTATATCAAGTGAAAAACTTTCAACGACAGCAAAAAATCTTGCTGATGGCGCACAAAATCAATCAGCAACGGTTGAAGAAACATCCGCATCAATTGAAGAGATGACAACCAGTATATCATATGTTGCAAAAAATGCACAGGAACAAGTTGCCGCAGTTACTGATATGACAGAATCAGTCGATGCAATTATTGCATCAATTGAAGCAGTGACGGCAATTGTTGAGAAAGTCAATCATGGTGCTTTAAATGCGGTGAGCATTGCCGATGAAGCAACTGAAACTTCAAAAGAAACAATACGGCGTATGGAAAAAATTCAGGAAAGCAGTACACAGATGACTCAAATTGTTTCTGCCATACGTGATATTGCTGATAATACCAGTCTGCTGGCATTAAATGCCAGTATTGAAGCTGCACGAGCCGGTGAAGCCGGTCGCGGCTTTGCAGTTGTCGCTGATAACGTTTCAAAACTGGCGCAGCAATCAGGACAACAGAGCAAAGAAATTCAGGCATTGATTGCAGAAAGTAATGAACGTGTTCGCAGCGGAGCACTCATGGTACATGATTTAGCTGATGCAATTGAGAAAATGAAAGAAGCGGCACAGGAATCAGTTGAATTCAGTGCAGTTGTTGTTTCGGAAACTGAGAAACAAACCGCCAGCGGAAATCGCATGAAAGAATCCGTTCGCAATGTTGATGATGTATCGAAAATGCTTTCAACAACGACTGAAGAACAGTCAGCAACCGCTGATGAATTAAGTAAAGCAACTGATAAAATAACTGAAATTTCACAGCACGTTGCAGCAGCCTCTGAAGACATGGCGGATTCAAGCGATGGGCTCTCAGAACAATCACAAAAAATGGTTGAACTGATATCGTTTTTTAAGTTTACCTAAATTTCAGAATATCACATATTCTGACGAACGTATTTATGTATACAAGAGAAAAAACAGAACCCGTTTTACAAGCGACGTATGACAGCGATCATTGCATGATTATCAAAAAATAGCCCTATCATTAATATAATACTGATACTCTTTTTAACACGATATATAACAAACCGCATTAACTATGACGAATAATTTCACCTTCGGTCATATACACAACATCTTCAGCAATACTGGTTGCATGGTCTGCAATACGTTCAAGGTTGCGGGAAATGGTCAGAATACAAATATATGCATCAATATTATCATTATCATTTTTTATTGCTTCTTTAATTGTTGTATGCATGTTTGAGTTTATCGTATCGACTTCATTATCAAGCAACCGAACTTCCTGTGCGATTTCACTGGATGATGAAATGAGTGCTTCAATGCTTTTTTTCAGCATCAGCTGAGTTTTTTCCGCCATAGTCGGAATGTCATAATTATCATACTGTATATTTTGCGACGTTAAAAATAATGTGCGTTTGCAAATATTAACCGCCAGATCACCAATACGTTCAAGATCATTATTAATTTTTAAAATACTGACAATAAAACGAAGATCAACGGCAACCGGCTGATGCAGTGCCAGTACTTTTAATACATGCTCTTCAACGTCAACTTCCATTTCGTCAATGTGCACATCCGATTCAATAACGCTTGTTGCTAATGCTGCATCTTTATCAATAAACGCTCGTGTTGCTTTCACAACATTTTCTTCAACAAATGCTTCCATTGATAAAAATGCTTTTTTAATTCGTTTTAACTCTCTGCTCAGGTGTTGTGACATAATTTTTCCTTTATCAGCCGAAACGACCGGTAATATAATCTTCTGTTTGCTGTTTATTCGGATTTGTAAAGATTAATTTCGTTGCATCATATTCAATTAAATTGCCTTCAAAGAAAAAAGCGGTATAATTTGAAACACGCGCCGCCTGCTGCATATTATGGGTAACAATAATTATGGTATACTTGCTTTTCAGTTCTGCTATTAAATCTTCAATTCGTGTTGTTGAGCGCGGATCCAATGCGGATGCCGGTTCATCCATAAGCAGAATATCCGGTTCAACCGCCAATGCACGTGCAATGCACAATCGCTGCTGCTGTCCGCCGGAAAGCCCCATAGCATTATTGTTTAATCGGTCTTTCACCTCACCCCATAATGCCGCTTGCTTCAGACTTCGTTCAACAATATCACTCAGAACTGCTTTATTGTTTTCACCATGAATACGAAGCCCATACGCAACATTTTCAAAGATACTTTTCGGAAAAGGATTAGATTTCTGAAATACCATGCCAACCCGTTTCCGAAGATTAAAAATATCAATACCGGAGTTATATATATCAATAGCATCAATATAGACTTTTCCGTTTAATGTAGTGCCATCAATAGTATCATTCATGCGATTTAGAGTTCGTAAAAATGTGGATTTTCCGCAGCCGGATGGTCCGATAAGTGCGGTTACCTTTTTGTGCGGAATTTCAATATTGATATCAAACAATGCTTGTGTGGTGTCATAGAAAAAATTAAGCTGTTCAACTTTGATTTTTACATTTTCAATTGTTGTTGTCATTGTTTTACCATTTATATTTTTTTCGATATCTACTGCGGAGCAGTATTGCTATAAGATTAATACCTAATACTATTATTAACAAAACTAATGCGGTGCCGTATTGTTTCGGGCGTACTTTTGCCGCCTCGGGATGCTGTGTTGCTAAGATGTACAAATGATAGGGCAATGCCATGACCTGATCAAAAATAGAACGGGGAAGCCGCGGTAAAAAGAATGCGGCAACCGTTAATAAAATCGGCGCCGTTTCACCTGCCGCACGGCTAATGCCTAAAATAGCACCGGTGAGTATTCCCGGGGTTGCATACGGTAATACATTCGTACGTATTGTTGTCCATTTTGTTGCCCCCAGTGCCAAGCTGCCCTGCCGAAATGAATGCGGCACTGAACGCAGTGATTCAATACTGGATACGATAATGGTCGGCAGTATCAAACATGCCAGTGTTAAACTTCCTGCAATAATTGAAGTGCCCATGCCAAGAAATAAAACAAATAATCCCAAACCGAATAATCCAAATACAACGGACGGAACACCTGCCAATGTTGTAATTGCCAAATGAACGGCACGAACAAACGGTCCCTGCTTGGCATATTCAGTAATGTACACGGCACTGGCAATTCCTAATGGCAACGCAATGACAATCGTTGTTATTACTAAACAAAGCGTCCCGATAATTGCCGGATAAATACCGCCTTCCGCACCGCTTCGTCGTGGAAACTCAGTCAGAAATTGCCAATTCAATGATCCGATGCCATGGAAAATTATATCAAATAAAACATAGCCGGTTACCAGTACAATTGAATATGCAATGATACGAAGTGCCCAAAATATACACTTTTCACGGATTTTTATATTATTTGTCTTGTCCATGTTGTAATACTCTTTGTGCAATCAGATTCAATAGAAACGTCATCAGTAATAAAACAATACCAACAATAAAAAGTGCCCGATAATGATGCGATCCAAACGGCACTTCACCCATTTCCGCTGCAATCGTTGCCGTCATGGTTCGGGCTGATTCAAGCGGGTTAATACCCAGCAAAGCAGCATTTCCCGTTACCATCATAACCGCCATTGTCTCACCGATAACACGCCCAATACCAAGCATCACCGCTGCGATAACTCCTGATAATGATGAGGGAATTGTTACTTTCCAAAGCGTTTGCAATTTTGTTGCTCCCAGCGCCAATGATGCTTCTTTATAGGTATTCGGTACATTACGAATAGCATCTTCCGATACGGAAATTATTGTCGGCATTGCCATAAATGCCAGCAGTATGGAACCGGTTAATGCAGTCAATCCCGAATCAAGATTGAAAACATATTTAATTATCGGTGATAATACGATCAGACCGAAAAATCCAAGTACAACGGACGGAATACCCGTCAATAATTCAATAAATGGTTTTAAAAACTCTTTTTCCTTATCGGATGCAATTTCGGAAATGTACACTGCCGTACTAACTCCAAACGGCACTGCAATTAAAATCGCAAAAAAGGTTACTAACAGCGAACCGGTAATAAGCGGCAGCAAACCAAAACTTTCTTTTTGGAAAGAAACGGGAGTCCAATGCCGGGCAAAAAGTTCTTTGAGTCCGGGTGCAAACGCAAACGGAGCTGCTTCCTTCCCGAGAAAGAAGAATATCAGTATAACAATGAGTATCGTTGTGGAAGCAGCACCGGTAAGCAGTATTTTTATTGTTTTATCTTTCCAATACAGTTTGCGCACTATTTTACTTTCACATATCCTGTTTCTGCAACTATTTCCTGACCATCCTGCGATAGCGCAAAATCAACAAACTTCTTACGAAGTCCTTCCATCGTACCGCTTACATATAAATGCAGCGGACGAGCAATTGAATATTTCCCGGATTGAACCGTTTCCGCGGAAGGAAGAATTGCAGGTGCAGCGGCAGTGTTTTTAACCGCAATAATTTTAACGTCATCCCCCGCTTCAAGTGCATACCCAAGTCCGACATATCCGATCGCGGCAGGATTTGCCGATACTTCCTGAACAATGGAAGAAGTCGCCGGCATTAATCGTGCTTGTGCCGCATAATCTTTTTTGTTGAGAACGCGTTTTTGGAAAAATACATATGTTCCTGAACTTGATTCACGCGACAACACAACAATGTTCTCATCAGGACCGTCAACGCTGTTCCAATTATTAACTGTGCCGGTAAAAATATTTTCAAGTTGCCCGATGGTTAATTCATTAATAGGATTTTGAGCATTCACGATTACCGCAATACCGTCACGCGCAACAATAATTTCTTTTACGGCAATGTTTTTTTCTGCTGCAAGCCGGAGTTCTTTTTCTTTTATCTTACGGGACGCTGCAGCAATATCCGTTGTACCGTTTAACAGTGCAGCAATACCTGTACCGGATCCGCCGCCAGTTACTGAAATATCAGCACCCGGGTTATTTTTCATAAATGTTTCAGCCCATGAACTTACCAAATGAACCATCGTATCGGAACCTTTAATACTAAGACTTGATGTGTTTGTTTTTGATGATGCATTGCATTGCAATAGCATAAATAATGAAACAAGTGAAAGCACACAAATCGTTAATAGAACTAAACCTTTTTTCATAATTTTCCTCCATAAATTGATTTCAATAATTATCTGATTTTTCTGTTATCAGAATATAAAATACGCATAGTGTATTGTCAATGTTCTTGCCTTGTTAAAACGCAACATATACCGTAAGACTCGGAATTGCATCAGTCATACCGTTTTTTGGAACAGAATCAGCATCAACAATATAATACCCGACCTTTACATTAGGCTGAAAATGGATATTTTTCTCAAGTTTGACATCTGTACCAATAACCGTATACAATTCAGCGGCATCCTTCACCGGCTTTGCATTTTTTGTAAACGCATCAATTTGTCCGTGTTCTTCGTAATACATGCGATAATCGGAACGAAAGAAGATATTCATGGAATCATTCATGCGGACAATAACCGGCAAAGAAAACAAATAAGTAAATCTATGGCGTGCTTTCTCCTGATACGTTGCTGATAAGCCGGCACGAAATGCCGTACTTTTCAGTTTTGTATCACCAAATCCGCAAAAAAACTGCCCGGTAAACTTCTCATCCTTCCGCTGAGCAACAATATCACCGTCAACATGACCCTGAATAGTAATATTTTTTACCGGTATATACGTCAGTGCACTATAGACAGTCTTATCATCACTTGACCATTCATCAACATTGCCTTTATCGCCATTACCAAACATAATATGATACTGCAGTTTTTTATTCAGCATTGTACCTTTTAATGAAACACCTAAATCACGTGAACTGCGAATACCGAATAAATCAGGGGCGGATTTTTCAACGGATCGATAGCCCCAGAATTTTTCCAGCAGACTGAATGTCGGCGGTGAAGAAATACCAATAACGGTTTCATTGTTTTTTTTGTATTTCCATTTCAAATAGGCATCTTTAATTTTTGGTTCGGATATCGCTGAATCCTTAAAAGCACTATGCCCTGCTTCAAACCGTATGCGTCCCGAAAAATCATCATTGAAACTACGGTTGAAAGTCAGATAAATACGGCGTATCTGAAATCCGTAACGACCGTCTGTTGTCGGATGTTTAAGTTCTTTATTTGCATTTAAATCTCCGCCGCTGACATTGGTTGATACTGCCGCCGCATAAAAGAAATCAAAGTATACTTTCCCTTTAATGGTTACTGATGATGGGGATGATGCTTTTTTCGCCGCCGGTGGTGCCGCCGCCGGTGGTGGTAATGCCGGTGCAATAATAAGGGCGTTCGTATCGCCGCTGCTGAGCGCAGGTATAGTATTACTGCTTTGTGCGAAAACCCATGACATACTGACAAGCACTATCATGAGTACAAACATTGATTTTTTCATTTTACTTTCTCCTTTTTTAATATTGTGTATATTTTCAATTCCTTCGTATCAATGATTACCGCATAATGATGACTCCTTTCCTGTTTTATTTCTCAGGAAGGTATCATTGCGGCGTTAATAAAATGTGAGAGAATTGTTAAAATTATGTTAATGTATAGTACTGCTCACAAGGGGAGTACGGGTCCTTGTAAGGGATCACGGAGATCCATAGGAAGACAAAGTGTAAAGGTGGTGCCGACATTAATAGTGCTCTCAACGGAAATAGAACCATGATGCTTATGCACAATATGTTTCACAATCGCAAGACCAAGACCGGTACCGCCCAGCGCGCGGCTGCGTGCCGTATCAATACGATAAAAACGTTCAAATATTTTATCATGATATTTTTTCTCAATCCCGCATCCGTTATCACTGATACGAAATATACAATGTTGTGCAGAGCGAACGGCACTAATATTAATTATTCCGTTTTTCTCGCTATATTTCACGGCATTATCAATAAGATTAATAAGCGCATGATCAAAAAGCGAAGGTATGACGGAAAGCGTAATATCATCACAGTCAACCGCAACGACAATATTTTTATCAGTAATTGCGTTTGCACATACCTGAAGCGCATTGGAAATAACATGCGGAAGAAACACCGATTTAAAATTATTTTCAGTACGTGCGGTATTACTTTGTTCAAGTTGAGACAATGTCAGCAGGTCATCAATAATACTGCAAAGCCGTTTACTGTGTTTTTCGATAATATGCAGAAACGACTGTGCTTCCTGTTTATCATCAATAACACCATTCAACAATAATTCAGTATACCCGCGTATGGACGTAATCGGTGTTTTTAATTCATGTGATACATTTGCAACAAACTCTTTTCGCAGTTCGGTTAGTTTTTTTAAACGAGTAATGTCATTAAAAACTAAAAGTGCCCCGATAGTTTCAGCAACGCTATTGCGGATAACACTGCCGCTGATATGAATATGTTTAACCGTTTTCAGATATAGAGTGATTTCTGATTCAACCGGTGAAGAGCTGTGCAGTGTTTTTTCCAAAAAGGAATGTATCTTCGGATATCGAATTACTTCAACGATTGGTTTATGCAGTGTGTTTATTTCATCAATATCAAATAATTGAGCAGCAGCGGTATTTATTTTAATAATATTTCCCTGTACATCAACGGCAATTAATCCGTCATGCATACTTGTTACAATAACATCTGATTCATTGCGTTCGCGAAGTATGGTATTAATACGATGCTGCAGCTGTTTTGACATATCATTCATGGCAGCAGCAAGTCCGTCTATTTCATATATCCTATTATGCGGTAATTTTGGTGAAAACTCACCAAGCGCAAACCTATCCGCCCCTTTTTTAATCTCTTCAAGTGAACGGCTGATATATCGAGCACTTCGATAACTTATTACAAATGCCAGCAGAACTATAACGATGACTGCAATACCAATTTTCCGATACATCGCTCGTACGACGTCACGAATAACTGACACGGGAAGCGCAGTCCTGACAATACAATATATCATTCCGTTTATATAACAGGGCACCGCCGTATACATCATATTCATCGTTAAGGTATGACTGTATCTGACCGCAACCCCCGTTTTTCCGTTCAATGCCTGCAGTATCTCCGGTCGTGTGGCATGATTATCCATTTTATCAGGATCTTCATTGGAATCAAAAAGAACGTTCCCTGTTTTATTAATAATGGTAATACGCGTCGGAAAGTTTTGGTATGCGTATATACGGTTCGAGAAGACATCCGTTGTTTGTATTGCTGATATATCGTGAGCTATCTGTACAGCGTATTCTTCAAGATGCTGTTTTGTTTGCTGAAGATACATTTTTTTCATTGCATCTAATGAAAGCAGCGCCAGCGCACAGACAAAAATAACTGTCGGAATAAAAATAAGAAGAAGCAATAATCGAAATATTTTTATTTTTTTTGCAATCATTGTTCATCCGTAAATCGATATCCGATGCCATGTACGGTATTAATATATTTTCCTGCCGTACCTAATTTTTTTCTGAGACTGACAATTTGAACATCTATTGACCGGTCAGTTACCGGGTAGGCGGATCCATGTACTGCATTAATTATCTGATCTCGTGTAAATACCCATCCGGGATGTTGAGCAAGGTAATATACAATAGCAAACTCTGTTTGTGTTAATGGTATTATACGATCATGTACTTTTACTTCATGCCGTCCGGTATGAATAGTAAGCGTCTGTATTGAAAGTATTTCAGTATGTATTCGTTCGGAGCGTTTCCTTCTGCGAAGAACTGCATGAATACGCGCATTGAGTACATTCGGACTAAAGGGTTTCGTAATATAATCATCAGCACCGGCTTCAAGACCGGCAATAATATCTGATTCTTCACTTTTCGCCGTAAGCATTATAATCGGAATGCCCTGCAGAAGCGCATCACTTTTCATGTGCCGGCATATTTCCAGCCCATTGATTCCGGGCAGCATTAAATCAAGCAGCACAAGATCCGGCATACTGCGATGAATACGATCAATAGCTTTTAATCCATCGGCAATACCCGTTACTTTGAAATGTTCTTTTTGCAGGCTATACACTATTAGATTGCGAATATCTTTCTCATCTTCAATAATAAAAATATGCTGTTGCTTCATAATGACATACTATAAATAAAAATCAGGGTTTTCATAGTATCAAAATATTAAAAATTTGTTAATAATTGTATGAAGAATATACCGTATAGTGCTCTTGTCTATCATACTACCGCAAGCGACGATGCCGCTATATAACGTATTGTCTTATATAAATTATAACAACATATTAGTTATGCAATACTGCGCTGCGTTCATTCAATACCATGGGTATGCAAGGAATGAATTGACGCTGCAGCGTTCACTTGATACAGTCATTCAATGAAAACCATACCAACGCCATGGACAGGATTACCTCTACAAGAATTATACAATGCGGCTGCAGCAGCCGCATTGCCGAAATATCGCGCCCGGCAGTATGCTGAAGCCGTTTACAAGCATGGTGCGCAAAGCTGGAATGATATTACTACATGGCCGAAATCATTACGAAGTACAATGAGCACTCATGCACCGCTGATTTCTCTGACCCCCCTGCATACCGCAGTTTCTCAAAACAGTCCGGTGGTGAAGTATCTTTGGAAACTTCATGATGGTGCTACAACCGAGTCGGTTGTTATCGGCAATCAGCGCACAACATTTTGTATTTCAACACAAGTCGGGTGCCCCGTACAGTGCCGGTTTTGCGCCAGTGGTATACGCGGTTTTCAACGTAATCTTGAAACACATGAAATTGTCGAACAAGTTCTCATCATGAGTGCGCAGCATGCGCACCCTGACAATATTGTTATTATGGGCATGGGCGAACCGTTCTTGAATTATGATAATCTCATGCAGGCATTATCAATGCTCAATGATCCCGTATTATTTAACCTTGGTGCACGAAGAATCACTGTTTCAACAAGCGGTATTATTGAAGGAATATATCAATTTGCACAGCATCCGAAACAATTTAATCTTGCGGTTTCATTACATACTGTCGATGACGCTCTTCGCAGTGAGCTTGTTCCGATAGCACGTCAAAATCCGCTGAAAAAACTGAAAACCGCATTATATGAATACCAGCGTCTGACAAAACGGCGTATTACCATAGAATATGTTCTTTTAAACGAAATAAATGATTCACCGGAACAGGCGGAAGCTTTGAGTACTTTTTTTGACGATTTAAGCATAAATATAAATCTTATTCCGTATAATGCCTGCTCATCATTACCATACACCGCCCCGAAAGCATCTGTTGTTTCAGCATTCTTATATCATCTGAAAAAAAATAATATTAATGTTACGCTGCGAAAGGAACAGGGATCAGATATTGCTGCGGCATGCGGTCAGCTTAAACAGCGCTATTCCTGATTATTTACAGGAATATATTCAAAATGGAAATATTTTATCTGTTTATACGACACACCCTTTTATACGAAAACCTGTAAGAATTAAATATTAATAGTATATCACCTCATTTGAAAATATATGCATTATGTTTTGGTCAGATATTTTGTTGTTTTGACAACATGTTCCGGTGCGGTAATAATAAAGATATCATCGTTCTCATTTATTTTTGTTCTTCCGTGCGGAAGTTTAAATTCATTATTATCATTATTATAAATGCCGGCAAGTATACTTTCAGACGGCAATCGCTTACTGTTTGCAATTTCAGATACGGTCTTTCCGATAATTTTAGCGCCGGTTGGAATATGAACAATAAAGAGCTCAACCGCGCCATCACCAAGACAAGTAATACGCTGTATTTCAGGTTTTTCAATTTCATATATCGCATCAGCAACAAGCCGGTCAACAATATTTAATACTTTCGTAACGCCGGCAATAGTATATGCTTCATAATAACTTTTATTACGCATTCGTACAATGACTGTTTCAACAGAAAAGCTTTTTGCAAGAACGGAAAATGCGAGATTATCCGCATCACTGTACATTGCGCCGACAACCGCATCAGCATTTTCAATTCCGGCTGCTTTCATAATTCTGATTTTTGTTGCATTGCCGAGAATAGTCTCAATACCATATGCTGCATAAATCTCATCGCATCGTTCTTTATTGTTATCAATAAGCACAACGCGATGCTTCTTCTCAATTAACCTTTTCAGCAGTTCAACTCCGACCGAACCGCCGCCTGCAATAATAACATGCATACTAATCTCCTATCGGTAAAATTGCCGATTCAGTATAAGAAGAACCGGCAGAAGTTCAAGTCGTCCCGCAAGCATTCCGAAGCATAAGGTATATTTAACAATCGGGTGCAGTGCAATAAAATCCGTTTGATCAATAAACGTTGGTCCGATATTACCGATTGCTGAAAACATACCGGAAAAACTTTCCCATGCTGACAGGTTTGAAAATAAAGCCGTAACCATACCGCCGATAACCGCAATACACAACCACACAAAAAAGATAACAATAATACGCCGGATTTCTTCCGGTGGTACAATAACACCATCAATATGCAGCGGTACCCGATGATATGGTCCTGAGTTTATTTTCACAAGACGCTGGTTAACCAGTTTAAACAATACTGCAATACGAATAATTTTAAATCCCCCGCTCGTTGATCCCGAACATCCGCCGATAATCATCAATACTAAAAACAATTGCTGCCCGATAACGGTAAAAACCGGATCGCTGACCGTGCGGGTTGTATATCCGGTTGTTGTAATAAACGAAACGATTTGAAAAGCACTTTCGCGTAATGACACTGTCCACGATTCGGTATTAATATGATTATGCATTCCTGCCGTCGGTGAATATAATCTGCTGAAAAAAAGAAGTGCCCCGCCGCCGAATAACAATGCCCAGAAAAGACGCATTTGAGTATTGTCCCATAATCCTTTTATTGAACCATGCAATACTTGTGTATGGATGAAAAAATTTATTCCTCCGGTAATCATGAACACCATAATAACAATCTCAATAAACAATGCATGGGGAACTCCGGCAGCCGCATAATGCCCGATTGAGTCATCATAAATGGAAAAACCGCCGGTAGAAACCGTTGTCAGTGTATGATTAAGAGCGTCAAAAAAATTCAGATCCAATGCCATGAGAATAATAAACAGCACAATACTCGTTATACCGTATACGGCAATAAAACCAAGAGCACGCTGAAACGGACCCTGTCCGGGGTTACCCGTTGTAATTTTATGTCCTTCAGCATAAAAAAGCTTATTTGTTGCTGCACCGCCTTTATAACCAATGAGCAAAAATACACTCAGGATACCAATCCCACCCAGCCACTGGGAAAATGACCGCCAGAACAATATTGAATAAGGCTGATGAGCAATATCAGCAAACATAGTAAATCCGGTTGTCGTTATACCGCTGACGGATTCAAAAAAAGCATCTTCCGGCGGCAGTGTTGTAAGTATAAAAAACGGAATCGCACCAACAAGAGAAAACAAAATCCAAGCTGCCGTACAGATAAACATTGCATCTTTCAGGGTAATGGTTTCAGGTGCGCCGACAAGCGTGCCGATAAGTGCAAGTACTGAAAGAGCAACCCCCGGCAGAAGAAATGCCGCAGCAAGGCGGGCACACGGGATATAGTGATCATATGCAATACCGACAAAAAACGGAACACAGAGAAACAACCCGGCAGCAAACATAAGTAATGATACATAAAACAGTATTGCGGAACTTCGTTGTATCAGATATTTTTTCAGCATAACGAGTATCTCATGATTGTTATCGTATCAAGTTATTGTATCAAACATTTGACATCGTTGAAATAACGATTATTCTATGACAACTATTATGAAAGATATACCCTCATGAATAAAAAAACAAATGATATTCATACGCTGCCGCCGCCATGGGAACTTCGGGGCAACGGATTTGTTGTATTCTATCGATTTCCAAAAGAATTTTTAAATACATATTCACTCGTGCCGAATGTCTTACGTTCATTATTCTGCGGCGGTATCGGCGCAATGATGCTTTTTGATTATTATCAAACCCCCGTTGGTCCGTATAGTGAAATACTTTTTATTCCCGGTCAGTTTGCCTATGAGAATAAAAAATACCATTCCATTACCCGCCGGCTGGCAACCTCTCGGGAAAGTGCTGCTGCAGGGTACGCACAATGGGGAATACCGGAAGAAAAGGGCACTGTGCATTTTATCTATCTTGATAATCGCTATACCCGAATACGCCTTGCCGTAAACGATAAAAAAACTGCTGACGGTGCAGCGCATACGGAAATAACCTTTAAAACAAACGGCATACCACTTTTTATGCCGTCCTGGTGTATGCCAAACCGTTTATTACATTGCGACGGAAAACATCTCTACCGCAGCCGGATAAAAATAAAAACACGAGCACGTTTGTGCCGTATCAAAAACAATATTGTTCAGCATCCCTCTTTTCCCGATACAACTACCCTTCGTCCGTTGGCAGTATTGCATATTCCGGAAATGCATTGCATGCTCTCAGCAGCAGATAAACAAGTATACCATATTCCGCCCGACAATATTGCTGATAAGGTTGACAGCGAAGTATAAAAACGTATGCTTTGTATATATAGTAATAGTACGCTGTTCACTATATTGGTACGTATTATAGTATGAAAAGGATACTGCTATTATGACTCATCCGTTAAAAAAACGCACTGCAGCTCCGATGCTATTATTTATCATTGCTGTATGCATTATTATTGGTATTACCGTAACCCTTCGTGTTTTCCGTCTCGGATATGATTTTGATCCGCATCGCACCCATGACTCATTCACGGTACTTGATCAGTCAGTAATGACCGCAAATACTCTTGCAGTCGCCGATTCGTCCCGTATCCCGTCATTGCCCGTTCTTATCAGCCGTCTGTTGTATCGTACAGCAGGCAGCGGGTGGAATGCCGCCCGTCTTGGTACTGTTCTGTTCGGTATCGGAATCATTCTGCTGTTATTATTCCTTCAGCAAAAAAAACAAAATCAGCCGGTCTTTCTCGGTATGCTTTTACTTTCGGGAATAAATATTCTGCTTATCCATTACAGTCGCGTACCGAATATATATCTTCCTGTTTTATTTACCGTAACCCTCTTTTTTATTATTATGTATCATTCGGCATTAACCGGATTTCTTGGTTTTACCGTACTGGCAGGACTCACCGTTGGCATGATCGCGCCGCCGGCGCTGATGTATGCTTTATGCGGTGCATTTATTCTTATTACCGGACTGACGATTGTACAATCGAAAAAAAGGCTTGATATACGATTTTTACTGATACAATTATTCGTGTTTTGCTGCTCGGTGATTGCCGCCCGTATACTTATATATGGTCTTATCTTTCAGCCGCTTACTACCGGTATATCAATACAGCCAATCAGCTATGCACAAATTGCATTGTTTTTTGAAACCGGAATGCATATGACTGACGCAACATTATTATATATCCCGCTTTCAATCTTTTTTCTGGTAATAACTATTATTCGTTTGAAAAAAATCGATATACTTGACGGTATTCTTGCAGTCTGGCTTGTTACCGGTCTTTTCATGCCAAGCGGCGGCATTGGAAAAATGACTTTTTTGTTTGCGGTACTGCCGATGACTCTCTGCAGTGTTCGTGCGCTCTTTCTGCTCTTTGAAAAAGATTCCAAACCATTCATTGCCGGTATCATTATTCTTGGCATCGCCGCTCTGTATTATTTTGGCATCAGCCGTCTGGATAAAGGTCGTTGGACTGCATTATCAGTGCCGCTGCCATTGACCTTTGCCGGAGTTATTATTCCGCTTTTTCTTTTCGGATTTGCCGCAGCATTTATTTTTTCTTATATTGAACGAAAGGATACACAGCCGAAAATAAAAAATGCTCTTTTACGTCATTTCCCGATTATTGTATTTATCGCTGCGGCAATGCTGATACTGGCATTCCTGAATTGTGCACCATATTATAAATGGATAAAGGATGGTTCACTGCGTGCACCCGGTATGTCATATGCCGGAGTACGCCAAACAATGTGGGAAGCTGCGGCAATCATTAATACTGACACGAGTAAAACGAATGCAGTGGTACTTTCTGATTTAGCGCCCATACTTGCAGTTGAACATGATACTATTCAGCCCGTATTGCCGCGTGCATATCGTATTGAATCAATATCGAATGCAGCGATCGTGCCTGATTATCTTTTTGCTGATGTGCAGCAATCATACACTGATATTTATCCCTGGCTGTCTGATGCAATGCTTACACCATTGCATGACTGGACGCTGTATGAAGACGGTGTTCGCGGTCAACGGAAATATCGTTTGTATCGTATTACAACCCGATAATAATACCCGCATACTATATCACTGCACCCACATATACTGAAGCTGCGGTATTGGCATAACGGTATAGCACTCACGATAATTCACCCCTACACGCTGTCCCGGTGTCGTGCATTGCGGTTTGCATACTATCATCGGCAGGCGCTCAATCGGAAAGAAGCGGATGCGTGGTGGTGTCGTGCATTGCGGTTTTCTATACTATCATCGGCAGGCGCTCAATCGGAAAGAAGCAGATGCGTGATGGTGTCGTGCATTGCGGTTTGCATACTATCATCGGCAGGCGCTCAATCGGAAAGAAGCGGATGCG
>Ga0256845_1000351_pt1 | contig 44363 bp, 40 predicted proteins | sample RiftiametaG_FD_189101 | JGI IMG/M metagenome (GOLD analysis project Ga0256845, IMG submission 189101) | Tube worm associated microbial communities from hydrothermal vent at the East Pacific Rise, Pacific Ocean - Riftia | ecosystem: Host-associated > Annelida > Integument > Unclassified ...
TTTAAAACAAGCTTTAGCAATTTCTAAAAGTAGAATACCGTATGATCAAAACTATAGAAGTAAGAACCCAATATTAAATGTAAAATAATGAAGGAAAAGCTTGTTTTTTAGCTCAGTTCTTTGTTATTCTTCAGGTTGATGTATTTAATATTCCACCAGAACTTTATTAACCAATTTAAATCGTTAAAATAATTGTTAGATAAATCAACTTTAGTTAATTTATTTAACTCAGTGTATGAGTATGGTAATGAAATTAGATTATTATGTGATAAATATAATTCTCTTAAATCCGTTTGATTCCCTAAATTTTCAGGTAAATCAACCAAATCGCAATTTGACAAATCTAAAACTGTAAGATTAAATTTAGCGTTATTTAGTACTACTTTTAAATCAACTTGATTTAAACCTTGATTCAGAGATAAGTTTAAATACTTTAAGTTTTTTAATTCGGACAATTCAACAGGAATAGACTTAAGCCCGTTATTTGATAAATCAAGTTCAACTAGATTTTTATATTTTAGAATTTCAATTGGAAACTCTGTTAATCCTTTATTGCTTAAATCAATTTTGGTTATTGAACTAGGTTGAGGTATTTGGTTTTGAGAAAACAATACATAAGAACTCAACAAAAAATAAACAAACAAAATCTTATACATAGGAGTTTTTAAACGTGAATTATACAATATAGCGATATTTTATTGAATTTAAAAATATTGAATCCTTTATTAAAAACACTACCCATTTTATCAACTTCATTAAAACTAAAAAAGGGAGCTATAGCTCCCTTTTTAGTATCTAATAAATTAGCTATTACATTTTAAAACTTAATCCAAAATCAATACTTGAATGACCATATCCAACAGCTCCATATAAAGAAAATGAAGGAGAAAAGTTAACTCTACCTCCCACTTTTGCAGAAAAGTAAGCAGGAATATATGGTTGGTTATTAAAATTATGATCTCCAAGTCTCAATCTTGCTGCAGTTTTAACTTTTGCGAAGACATCATACTTATCTGGCATATTTGGAATTAACCAATCAAAATAATAATGAGCAACTACACCAGCATTTAATAATAATACAGGTTTCTGTACATAATTACCACTAATAAACGGATTATTATTATTATTTACCCAAACACCATATGAAGCTATACCAATTCCAACATAAGGTGCTATCGTTAAATTATCTACAAACATTGGTATTTCAAATTCTCCATTAATCATACCTCCAAATCCACCACTAAAAGTTGGTGATACATAAATATTAAGAGCTTTACCAACATCAGAAGACCCTTGTGCTTTAGAAATTACGACAGAACCCATTAGTAATAGTCCTATTAAAAAAATCTTTTTCATAATAATATATTTTTATTTATAGGTACAAAGTTAATCAATTAATAACAAATAGGTAATCTCTCAAAAGAGTGATTTATCTCAATTAATTGTTAATAACACCAAAAAACTTACAGCTAATTCTATTTTTGAGATGAGAAGTTGACTTGTACAACACAAAAACAACAATGGAATAAACAAAATTCATTACTTTTACCATAATGAATCTATTCAAAACCTTTTTTTCTCGTAAACCAAAATTAGCACCAATTGAGTATTCAATTCTAAACACTGATTTACACTCACATTTAATTCCTGGAATTGATGATGGTTCTAAAAATTTAGAAGATAGTTTAGCTATGCTTAAACGTTTTTCTGAACTAGGTTTTAAAAAAGTTATCACCACCCCTCATGTCATGAGTGACTTTTATAAAAATACACCTGAAATTATTTTAGGTGGATTAGAAAAAGTCAAACAAGCTTTAAAAGAAGCAGGTATTCAAATTGAAATTGAAGCGGCTGCAGAATACTATTTAGACCTTCATTTTGAAGAATTGATTGAGCAACATAATTTACTAACCTTTGGTGATAACCACGTCTTATTTGAATTATCTTTTAGTAGTGAACCTCCACGTGTAAAAGAGGCTATATTTAATTTACAAACACAAAACTATAAGCCTATCATGGCTCATGTTGAACGTTATCCTTTTTACTTTAATGAATTTGAAAAAATTGAAGACTTTAGAAACAGAGGATGCTTAATTCAATTAAATATTAATTCTCTTTCTGGTCAATATGGACCGGCTGTTAAAAAAATGGCAGAAGATATGATCGACCGTGATTTAATTGATGTCATTGGTTCTGACTGCCATCATTTAGGACATTTAGACCTAATGGAATCTGTAAGAACGAATCCTTATTTACATAAAATTGTAACTAAAGAAGGGCTTTTGAATAGAACGCTATAAGTATTCAATTAAGATTAACCTTTTATAATACATATAAAATTAAAAGAGCCAATACATAAAATGTATTGGCTCTTTTTAATTATTAATGTGATTTATTATACCACAATATTTACAATTTTACCTGGTACCACAATCATCTTTTTAGGTGTTTTACCATCTAGCCACTTTTGAGATTGTTCAGCTTCTAGAACAGCTTTTTCAATTTCATCTTTGCTTAATGTTGTTGGTAACTCTAATTTGAATCTCATTTTACCATTAAAAGATACAGGATAAGCATATTCACTTTCTACTAAAAAGCCTGCATTGAATACAGGGAATTTAGCAAATGAAATACTTTCAGTCTCTCCTAATTTCTGCCATAACTCTTCACAAATGTGAGGGGCATAAGACGAAATTAAAATAGTTAAATCTTTTAAAATTTCTTTATTATTACATTTTTGAGCTTGTAACTCATTCACGGCAATCATAAAGTTAGACACACCTGTATTGAAAGAAAAACGTTCTAAATCGCCTTGTAATTTCTTTATGGTTGTGTGTAATGTTTTATATGATTTCTTATCGGCCTCACCATCTGTTACCACAAATTCACCCGCTTCATTGTGAAATAAACGCCAGAATTTACGTAAGAAATTGTGCACGCCACTAATTCCTTTTGTATCCCAAGGCTTAGCTTGTTCTAAAGGTCCTAAGAACATTTCATAACAACGTAATGTATCTGCTCCAAATTTATCTATAACACTTGGTCTAAGTATATTTCCTTCAAAATCAACATAATTATCAGGAGGAACGACATTAAATTTCGATTTAGACATTTTCTCTACCTCTCTGCTACATTTATAACCTCCAGAATTATCAGTATAAAATTGACAATCAAACAAATAAGTAAACATAGGGTCTTTTGAAGCTTCTTCAATATTTAAAATATCGTTTTCTACATATTTAATATCAATATGTCGTTTTACCACTTGTAAACGACATACTTCATTTCCAGAATTTTTATCAAAATTTGTATTCGAAAATTTATTAAGAATCCATTTTTCAATATCAGTATTATCCTTAGATGTTTTTATATTTTTATATTCATCTTCTTTCAATAATATAAAAAATGGTCGTTTTAATGGACTACTTGAAGGTTTATTAGAATTAGACACTAAATTTGTTGATGAGTTCTTGTTATATTCAACCCATACTCCATAAACAAATGCACTTTGTCCCAAAATCATCCCTTGGTTAATCATTTTTTTGAAAGGTTCATCAAAATTAATAAATCCTTTATCGGCTAAAAATTTTGTCCAAAATCTAGAATATAATAAGTGACCTGTAGCGTGTTCAGCACCACCCACATATAAATCCACTTGATTCCAATAGTCCGCTTTTTCTTTGCTTACAAATTCAGCTTCATTCTTTGGATCCATATATCTTAAGAAATACCAAGAACTCCCTGCCCAACCTGGCATAGTATTGAATTCCATTCGGTCTCCTTCAAATACATTCCACGCTTCATTTTTAGCTCTCGCTAAAGGTGGTTCACCATCTTCAGTTGGTAAGTACGCATCCACTTCTGGTAAAGTCACGGGTAATTTAGCATCCTCTACTAAATAAGGTGTATCTCCTTTATAATATACAGGAAATGGTTCTCCCCAATAGCGTTGTCTAGAAAATACAGCGTCACGTAATCTATAATTCGTTTGCCCTTTTCCTATTTCTCTTTTTTCAATTTCGTAAATCGCTAATTTAATCGCTTTCTTTACTTTTAAACCGTCTAAGAAATCAGAATTACAAATCTTTCCTTCTTTGTCTGTATGTGCTTTTTCAGAGATATCAACTCCTTCAAAAATATTTTTAATTTCAATATCAAAATGATTAGCAAAATCCCAATCACGTTGATCACCACAAGGAACCGCCATAACTGCTCCCGTTCCGTAACCCACTAATACATAATCACCAATCCAAATTTGAACTTTGTCTCCAGTAAATGGGTGAATCGTATACGAACCTGTAAATTGACCCGTAATGTTTTTTACATCCGCTTGTCTATCACGTTCAGTTTTTAAACTCGCTTGTTTTTTATAATCTGCAACACCTGCTTTAAATTCATCAGTTGTTAATTCATCCACTAAATCGTGTTCTGGTGCTAACACCATAAAATTAACACCAAAAATAGTATCTGGTCTTGTTGTAAATACAGCTATTGAGTCTTCTCTATTTTCTATTTTAAATTCAACAGAAGCACCAACCGATTTTCCAATCCAGTTTTTTTGTTGCTCTTTAATTGAATCCGTCCAATCTACAGTATCTAATCCAGAAATTAATCGATCAGCATAAGCAGAAATTCGCATACTCCACTGACGCATTAATTTTTGTTCCACTGGAAATCCACCACGCTCAGAAACACCGTCTTTAATTTCATCATTCGCTAAAACAGTTCCTAATTGAGGACACCAATTCACCCAGCTATCCGCTAAATAGGTTAAACGGTAACTCATTAAGATTTCACGTTGCTTATCCTCAGTAAATTCATTCCATTGCTCAGCAGTAAATGAATCTATTTCATCACAGACAGCATTTACAGCAGAATTCCCCTCATTTTCGAAAATAACAATTAAGTCAGAAATGTCTTGTGCTTTATTAGCATCCTTATTATACCAAGAGGCAAAAATTTGTTTAAAAATCCATTGTGTCCATTTATAATATTCTGGAGAAGACGTTTGAACTTGTCTATCCCAGTCAAATGAAAATCCAATTTTATCCAATTGATCACGGTAACGTGCTAAATTTTTATCTGTTGTAATAGCAGGGTGTTGTCCTGTTTGAATAGCATATTGCTCAGCTGGTAAACCAAAAGAATCATATCCCATTGGGTGCAGTACATTAAATCCTAATAATCTTTTATAACGCGCATAAATATCAGATGCAATATACCCAAGTGGATGTCCAACATGTAAACCTGCACCAGAAGGATAAGGAAACATATCTAACCCATAATATTTTGGTTTTTCTGAATTATCTTCAGCTTTGAATGTTTTATTTTCAGCCCAAAATTGGCGCCATTTAGTTTCAATTTGATTAAAAGTATACTCCATTTTATATCTACTAGTCGTTTATAATGATTTGCTTTAAAATTACCTTTTATAAAAAATGAAATTTTAAAGAAATACAAATATAATAATTAGATAGGAGTAGCCTTTTAAAACTTAAAAAACAATTAGAAAGTAATCTCTAATTGTTTTTTAAGTCTCTATTCTATTCTTTATATATTAGTCACGCTTATCTATATAGAAAATTCTCTTCTACATCAACTAATTTAATAGCACTCATTTTTCCTTTTTTTCTAATATAATCCACTACATTATTTCCTACAGAAGAGCAAGAAATTGGATTATTTAAATTAACATTCTCAGTTGACAGTCCCTCTTTAATTGTCCAACTCACCGCTTTTATTATTTCTTTCGCTCCTTCTTTTTCACCTAAATAATCTAATAGTAGTGCACCTGATAAAATGGTCGCTATCGGATTTGCTTTATTTAATCCCTTAAGTTGGGAATAAGAGTCTTGGTATGATTCGAATAACGCAGCAGAATTTCCAATTGATGAAGAAGCTAAGCGCCCTAAAGAACCACTTAATACGCTTGCTAAATCAGATAATATGTCACCGAACATATTTTCAGTTAAAATAACATCAAACTGTTTTGGATTTGAAACTAATTGCATTGATGCATTATCAACATACATATACGTTAGTTCAACATCTGGATAATCAAACGCAATTTCAGTTACGACCTTACGCCATAAACGAGAATTTTCTAACACATTAGCTTTACCTACTAAACATAATCTCCCCGATCTGTCTTCTGCAGCTTTAAATGCTAAGTGTGCCATTCTTTCAATTTCACTAACTGAGTATTCGCAAAAATCAGAATCTTTTTTTGTTGTCAGCTCCTTCTTCCCAGAATAAATACCTCCCGTTAATTCTCTAAAGATAACAATATCGGTACCATCTACCACTGCTGATTTTAAAGGAGATTGTTCAATTGATGAATTACTAATCTCCACCGCTCTGATATTAGCATACAACCCTAAAGATTGTCTCAATTTTAATAAACCTTCTTCTGGTCTTACTTCTAAAATCGGATCACTATCGTATTTCGAATCTTCAATTGCACCTAATAAAGTAACATCTGAGGCAAGGCAACTTTCAACGACCTCATCCGTTAAAGGGATTCCAGTTTTATCTATACTAACTGCTCCAATTAATTGAGTATCAAAATCAAGTTTAAAATTAAACCGTTCAGCACATGCCTTTAAAACTTTAACCGTTTCGTTTGTAACTTCTGGTCCAATACCATCACCTGGTAATACTGAAATTTTGTAAGTGTTATTCATATTTCTAATTAAGTATTATTCAAATTTTTATATATCTATTTTCACATTAACTAAGTCATCACAAAAAAACTAAACCAATCAGCTATTTTAAGTTTCTCCTGAAGAGATACCCCACATTCAACATCTGGTTTTTACGTCTTAAAATTGTATCAAAATATTTGTCCGAATTACTTGTTAATTTTAAATAATTTAACGAATATTGAACTATTCTCATTAATTTCAGTTACCGATTTTTTCACAAAACGGACTGTCAAACCAACACTAATAATTGTCTTTCCCTTTATTAATAAGACTTTATAATAAAATAAATCCCAATGCCCAAACAACTAACATATCAGTTATTTACATTAATTAAATCATTAAGTAAGGCAGAAAAAAGAAATTTTTCTATTTATGCCAAAAGAAATTCGGTTGATAAGGAAATGAAATTCTTTATCTTATTTCAAGCATTAGAAGGACAATTAATCTATGATGAGAAAAAGCTATTAAAGAAATTAACACAAACTACAAAATCGCAGTTGTCAAATTTAAAAGCCCATTTATATGACCAAATTCTAGTTAGTTTAAGGCTGTTAAATCGTAAAGATGATGATATCAAATTATATGAAACTATTGGGTTTGCAAAAATATTGTTTAAAAAAGGGCTTTACCTTCAAAGTTTAGTGCAATTAGCAAAAGCTAAGGATAGTGCTCAAAATTTACAACAAGAAATAGTACTATTGGAAATTATAGAGTTTGAAAAGTATATAGAATCCAATCATATCACTAGAAGTCATGCGTCTCGTTCTGAAGAATTAACAAGACAAGCTTCTAATACAAGACATTCAATCGTGACCGAAAGTGAATGGTCTGATTTTTCAATTCAATTGTATGGGTTATATTTAAAAACTGGTCATGTTAGAAATGAAAGAGACTATGAACAAGTAAAGTTTTTTTTCAATAGTGGGTTACCAAAACATAATACCCATAATATTAGTTTTTATGGTAAGGTGTATCGTTTTCAATGTTATGTTTGGTACAATTTTATAATTCAAAAATTTGATAGGTGTTATTATTATTCTTTAAAATGGGTCAATCTATTTGACGAGAACCCCGTATTTAAGGCAAAAGAAACTAGTCTTTACCTCAAAGGCTTACACAATGTAATTTCAGCTTTATTTTACTGTTACAGTGGAACACGATTTACTACTTATCAAAATATATTAAATAACTTTGTTGAAGAGAATCAATCAAAATTCTCCTTAAGAACAAAATCACAAGCTTTTTTATTTACTGAAACAGCCCATTTAAATGGTATCTTTTTAAGAGCTGAATTCGAAAATGGCAAGTCTCACCTAGACCAATTAGAACTTCAAATAGAAGATTACTCCAATTATATAGATGGCCATAGAAAGATTATACTTCATTACAAAATGGCTTGCGTTAATTTTGGTGCGGCAGACTTCAAAGGTTGTATCAAATATTTAAACCTTATTATAAATGCAGCTACCACCGATTTAAAGGAAGATTTACAATGTTTTGCACGGATTTTAAGTTTAATTGCCCATTACGAACTAGGTAATAATGATTTAATTGATCATCAAATTAGATCTACCTACCGCTTTTTATTAAATATGAAAGATATGCAAATGGTACAAAAAGAGATTATAAATTTTTTGAAGAATTCGGTGTATATGAACAGAGGAGATTTAACAATTGAGTTTACGAATTTGAAAGGGAGGTTAGAAAAAATTTACGCCAATAAATACGAAAGAAGACCTTTTTTATATTTAGATTTATTGAGTTGGTTAGAAAGTAAAATTGAACATGTACCGGTAGCCCAGGTAGTAAAAAGGCGTTTAAATAATGGAAAGGGATATCAATTTTAACACTCTACAAACTCCTAATCAATTAGATACATTAAAAACTAACACCTAATTCATCATATAAGTTTGAGACGTACTCTTTTCCAAAACGTCTTTTGGCTGATCGGTATTCAAATTTAGTAAACAAGACTTCAGCAATTTCCGTATAATCATCTTCCACAAATTCATTATAAGCTGTATATTCTATTTTCAAATTATTAAATTCAACCATACTTCTAACCAAAAACTCAAACAGTTCTTTATTTTTGGACTGCATAGCTTCCCATAATGGCCAAAATTGATCATTTTCTAATTGTCTCGAATTCAAAATCTTTGCAATAATATTAGTTTGATTATCATGTTTAACGCTTTTAACTTCAGCAAACATTTCATTAAATATGAGCTTTGAAATTTCTGTATTATTGCTTTTTATGGCATGTTCTAATCCATAAAACGTGTTCCCACTATCATCTATCATATCTGATGAAGTCTCCCAGTTTGGATCATTTTTAATTAATTTCCGTACATATTTAAAAACTTTTTCATTACCACCAGTTACAGCATCAACATATAAATCTGCTAATATATTTGGTTTTGCACCATGTTTAATCAACTCGAAAAACAACTGAGAATTCCCACTATTTGCGGCATAATGTAAAGGCGTTCTTCCATACGTATTAATCAAGTTTATATCTAAGTCTTTCTTTGACATTAAATAATTAAGAATTTTTGAATTGTATGTTTTAGAATTCACTCCGATTAAGTGAAATAGATTATTACCCTCATCACTGATTAAATTATAATCTGATTTTTCTTTTAATTTAAAAAACAAATCTTCTTTTCCATTAACAACGGATAACATTAATCCATTGTAATTATGAAAAATTTCACTTAACTGATTTACATTGGGATTTTTATCGAATAAAAACTCAGTGAGTTTAGTATTTTCATTTGAAATAGAAGTAACGAAAGCGATTGACAATTGTGTGTCAAAATCTTCAAAAATAGTTTTATTTTTTACAAATATTTTTGCTAAATCTAATCGCTCATTTTTAACCGCATACACAAAAGGATGCACTTCTAATATTTCATTATCATGAATTAAAATAGGAATCATTTCTTCAAATTTCCCTCCAGAATTTACATATTCTTGTAATGCAATAGCATCATTTTTGTCAATGATTTTTTTTAGACTTTGTGCATTAGAAAACACACTAAATAATAAGGCTACACCTAAAAATAATTCTTTCATACATTAAAGATAATAAAAATATCTATTAAATTATAAATGTAGTCATTACCTTTGTTACATGTCGGAAGAAATCATAAACAAAGTAGCCAAAGCAAATATCATTCAAATTGATCTAGGCGATTATCATACAAAAATTTCAATACAAGAGTTTGATATTAAACAAACACTTTGGCAAGAACTAGTTATTAAGGAAGACTTATTTCGTGAATTCATAACATCTTTTGATTGGAATTCTTTAACACAAAAGCACATTGCACTATATTGTTCAGTAGATGCCATCATTCCAGCGTGGGCCTTTATGTTGATTACAACTGAGTTAAAAAAAGTAAATGCAGAGATTTATTTTGGTGACAAAAAGGAAGTGGAGAGTCAACTATTTTTCACTAATTTGAAGGCCATTAATATAGCGGAATTAGAAGACCAACGTGTTATGGTTAAAGGCTGTTCAACAATTCCAAATCCGAATAGAGCATTTGTAGAGTTAACCAGTTTACTTGTACCAAAAGTGAAACTATTAATGTTTGGGGAACCTTGTTCTGCAGTACCAGTATTTAAAAGAAAAAAAGAATCTAAATAGTCTTAATCAATTTTTTAAGAATATTTTGCTATAAAAACGGTAACATCATCAACTTGTTCCATATCTCCACGCCATTCTTTTAATGTTTTTTCTAGTTTTTCAACTTGACTTTTACAATTTAAACTTGATAGTTCTAGTAGCATTTCTCTGAATCTTTTCTTCTTAAATTTACCCGGTTTTTCTTTACCGTTAAGATCTCCAAATTGATCAACAAACCCATCAGTATATAAGTAAATAGCATCTCCTGATTGGAGTTTTATTTGATGCAAGTCAAATTTTGGCTCAATAGGATAATAACCAACAGGACATCTTGTACCTTTTAATTCAATCAGTTCATTACCATTTCTAACGATAATCATATCTGAAAATCCACCAGAGAAATATAACAAATCCTTTTTTCTATCATACATACATAAAGAAGCATCCATTGAGTCCGCCCTTTTGTCACCTTGGTTTACAGAAAATCGTTCTTTTGCCACCTCCCTTAAAATTTCTAAAATCAAGTTTGGCTTTTCTGCTATATTACTGTTAATAACTGACTTAATGGCTTCAGTAGACATAGCAGCCAAAAAACTACCAGGAATTCCATGACCAGTGCAATCCGCAACTCCAAAATATAAATAGTCTCCTAAGTCATGAGCAAAGTAAAAATCTCCACTTACTCTATCTTTTGGACTAAAGAATACATCACTTTGCTCAAAAAAACTATCCAAAGTCGTTTTGTTTGGTATTAGTGATTTTTGCATATACTCTGCATAATTAATACTTTCGTCTAATTCTTTATACGTTTGTTTTAATTCTAAATTTGTTTTTTCTATTTGTTTTCTATTAAAGTCTAACTCAATATTTTTAACAATCAATTTTTCTTCCACGTTATCAGCCGTAATTTTCTTTGCTAACACATTGGCAACGCTTTCTAAAAATCTTTCAATTTCGAGATCTTTTTTAGCACCTTCTTTAGTATAAACATTAAGCATTCCTAAAACTCTTCCTCTATGAATAATAGGGATAACATAATGTCCTTTGGAAGCCACATCTTCTAAAGTAGTGACATGATTATCTTTAATTCCATTACAAAATAAATTAGTTTTTGAATTCAGCACTTTTCCACATACACAATGCCCTTTTGGAATTACAGATGACGTGTTTAATAATTTATCAATATTTTTATGAGCCGCTATATCTAAACTTCCATTTTTATTTGTTAAAGAAATTAAACCTTTCTGTTCGTTCGCTAGACTGCTAATTATTAATACTTTTTCTAACACTTCTTGTAAAAGAAAGATTAGTTGTTTATTTTTTGAAGTAATATTTAATATTTGATATAAATTAGATTGGTATTCTAATTCAGAGTTTAGTTTTTTAGTTACCAAAAATTCGTTTTCCATTTCTTGTTTTTGAGAAAAAATTTTTGATTTATATCTTTTATTTAACTTCTCCAAAAATAGTACGAAAAGAAGTACGAAAAAATAGAAAAAAGAAGACATACCAACGAAATAGTTGTAATAGTCAAAATCAACTTCAAGTTGATAAACATAAATCCCTAAACTTTCATTCAAAAAATCATAACAGAAAATTAATGGTAAAAGGATTAAGAAGCTAAGTAGCATTTGCTTTTTATTTCTAAGTCCAAAAAAAACAATTGGTATCATCAAATAAAGCATAGCAAATAGCTTAGGAACTAAATAACTCAAAAGATTAAAATTAAACCCTTCATATTGAGACAGTATACTAGCTATTGCAAATGAATACGTAGGAACAGCAATTAAAATAAATTTGGCACTCGTATATTTTTCATTAAACACTAGAAATATTGAAACGGTTGAAAGGAATAAACCTGATAACATGACAAACACTGCAGACTGAAAAGAACCAATGTTTCCATAGACAAAAACTGTAGCTAGCAACAAAAAAATAGACATACAAATTGAAAAAGCCTTTAATGCCCATATTTCGAATTTGTTATTATTACTTGAAAAACTAATATCTCCTTTCATAGAATTACAAATATACAAAATTTCAGGTAAAATCTCTTATTTTATTCGGTATAAATAACTACCTTTACGTTTAGTAAAATGTACACATTATGGCAAAATTACAAACAGCAAATATTTCAATTGACAGCAAATACAAGAATGAAGTTTTAAACGATTTTAGAATTGCGAGAACCTCTAGAGAAGTTTCTTTAATGGGTAGACGTGAAGTTCTATCTGGTAAAGCAAAATTTGGAATTTTTGGTGATGGAAAGGAAGTTGCTCAATTAGCAATGGCTAAACAATTCAAAAACGGTGATTTCAGATCAGGTTATTATAGAGATCAAACTTTTATGATGGCCATTGGTGCATTAACTGTAAAGCAATATTTTGCTGCTTTATATGCCCATACTGATGTTGAAAAAGAACCGGCTTCTGGTGGTCGTCAAATGGGTGGGCATTTTGCTACACGTAGTTTGAATGCTGATGGTAGCTGGAAAAATTTAATGGAACAAAAAAATAGTTCTGCTGACATTTCTCCAACAGCAGGTCAAATGCCACGTTTAGTTGGTTTGGCTTTAGCTTCTAAAGTGTACCGTAAAAGTAAAGCTTTACATGGTATGACTAATTTTACAAATAAAGGTAATGAAGTAGCCTTTGGTACTATTGGTGATGCAAGTACAAGTGAAGGTCCGTTTTGGGAATCTATAAATGCAGCTGGTGTGTTACAAATACCTTTTGCCATGTCTGTTTGGGATGATGGTTACGGAATTTCTGTAGCAAGAAAACACCAAACCACTAAAGATAGTATTTCAGATGCTTTATCTGGGATGCAAAGAAACGAAACGACCCCTGGATATGAAATTTTCATTACTAAAGGTTGGGATTATCCATCACTTTGTGAAACATACGAAAAAGCAATTAAATTATGCAGAGACGAACACGTTCCTGTATTAATTCACGTGAAAGAAGTTAATCAACCACAAGGACATTCAACTTCTGGTTCTCACGAAAGATATAAGTCTGAAGAACGTTTAAAATGGGAAGTTGAATTCGATTGTATAGAAAAATTTAAAGCCTTTATATTAGAGTCTGAAATTGCAACAATTGAAGAGTTAGAAACAATTGAAAAAGCAGCTAAAAAAGATGTGTCTGCTCAAAAAAGAGAAGCTTGGACTGAATTTTTAGCAGATTTAAACCAAAGTACTATTGCCGTTCAACCTATGTTAGACGCTTTAGCTACTGAAAGTTCAAATGGTGCATTCATTAAAAAAATTGCTGATGATTTAAAATCAGAAATGAATCCAATTAGAAAGGATGTTATTTCTGCGGCTAAAAAAGCCTTACGTCACATGCGTACAGAATCATCTGCTAGTAAAACAGAATTATTAAATTGGTTAAAAAGTGCCGAATCTATAAATGAAGATAGATATTCTTCTCATTTATATTCTCAATCAGATCAATCAGCTATGAACGTAGCAGCTATTGCTCCAACTTATGATGGAGACGACATGATTGACGGAAGATTAGTATTAAGAGAAAACTTTGATAAAATATTCACAGACATGCCAGAGGTTTTAACTTATGGTGAGGATACTGGAAAAATTGGTGGTGTAAACCAATCTATGGAAGGTATGCAAGAAAAATTTGGTGAACTAAGAGTATCTGATACAGGAATTAGAGAAGCGACTATTATTGGTCAAGGTATTGGAATGGCTATGCGTGGGTTAAGACCTATTGCTGAAATTCAATATTTAGATTACTTATTATATGGTATTCAAATCATGTCTGATGATTTAGCAACTGTACACTACAGAACTAAAGGCGGTCAAAAGGCACCCTTAATTATTAGAACACGTGGACACCGTTTAGAAGGTGTTTGGCATTCTGGTTCTCCAATGGGAATGATATTAAATTCAATTAGAGGAATTCATGTCTGTACACCACGTAATATGACAAAAGCGGCTGGTTTTTATAATACATTGTTAAAATCAGATGATCCTGCTTTAGTTATTGAACCATTAAACGGTTATAGAATTAAAGAAAAGAAACCAACTAACTTTGGTGAGTTTTGTGAACCTTTAGGGACACCAGAAATCACTCAAGAAGGAACAGATCTTACATTAGTATCTTATGGTTCAACATTTAACTTATGTACATTAGCCGTTAAGGAATTAGCAGCTGTTGGTATTTCAGTTGAATTAATTGATGCACAATGTTTATTACCTTTTGATGTGAATGGCATGATTGCAGACTCATTAAAAAAGACTAACAAATTAGTAATTGTAGATGAAGATTATGAAAGTGGTGCTACTGCTTATATGTTAGATCAAATATTGGTTAAACAAAAAGGATATTACCATTTAGATTCTGAACCTGTTACAATTACAGCTAAAGATCACAGACCTGCTTATGGAACTGATGGAGATTACTTCTCAAAACCAAGTATCGAAACTATTTTTGATGCCGTTTATGATGTCATGAAAGAATCTAACCCTGCAGAATACCCTGAAATTTATTAAATTTGAATATAAAGACATACTGCCCTTATTAATTTTTATATACTATCTGTTTAAAACAATTGGGTATCAAAGAAAAGTTTATACCTCTAGTATCTTTACTACAAAGCAAAAGGTACAGAATTCTTTTCTAATTTGGATTATTCCATTTTTATGGTACTTATTTATTAAAGATCGTATAAAACCAACTTCCAGAGCAAATACAAAAGCAACTCGGGAACGATTAAATAAAAAAAGTAGTAACGGCGGGTTTTATGAAAGTGGCAAAGGCGTGTATAACGTATAATAAAAAAACTTTCAATTAAATTGAAAGTTTTTTTGTTTTGTATTAAACCTTTATATAATTTTATAGTCCTAACAGTGTAACTATAAATATATTGATATGAAAAATTTAAAAATTATACATCTATTATTTCTCCTGCCCTTCGTTTCATCACTAACTTATGCTTCAGAATCTGATTCACTGAATGAAATAGGAGATAATCTAGACTTGTTTTCAGTACTTGAAACATTCAAAAATTCTAATTCAATTAAAATATTTGAAGAAAAACTAAATTCTAAAGATGAGAAACTAAACAATCTCGATTTAAATGAAGATGGTATTGTAGATTATATACAAGTCATAGATACAAAAGAAAATAGCAGTCACGCTATTATTCTAAAAATTGACCTTGATGAAAATGAATCACAAGACATTGCTGTTATCGAAATAGAACAGAAGAGTACTGAATCCGTTTCCATACAAATTGTTGGTGACATTGACATATATGGGAATGATTACCTCATTGAACCCATAATTGAAGATAGCAAAACAGAATCATTTTTAAAAGTACACACTATACTATATGTCAATGTTTGGCATTGGAATTCTATAAGATATCTATACGCTCCATCTTATGTTGTATGGAGATCACCCTATAAATGGAAACATTATCCAACCAATTGGAAAACTTGGCGACCATATAATAGATATACCTATTACAATTTTCATAAACACAATCATAAGCATTATCATATTGTAAATCATCATCAGTCCACTCATTCACATGCGCTATATCAAAAACACAGAACGCATTGTAAAGCCATTACACAGCACCCTCACCACCATTCAAACCATAAAGCAGGACACAATACAAAAACCAACAAACAGGTGGTGAAGAAAAATCACACGCCACACCATGCTAACCATAACAAAACACATCCAAAAGCGAAGTCACAACAAACCAAAACAAACAAAACGGCTACAAAAACCAAGACGTCCACTAAAAAGAATACATCACCTAAAAAAGGAAATTCAAAAAGAAAATAACTTTCTTTCCTAAACTAAAAAAGCCTGATATTTAATTAAATATCAGGCTTTTTTTATAATGTATTTAAACTATAAACTCTTAGTTCTTCCACCATCAACAGGTACATTAATTCCATTAATATAACTCGCCGCTGGAGACGCTAGAAATGCAATAGCATTTGCTACCTCTTCTGGTTGTGCAATTCGTTTCATGGGAGATGCATTCGCCATATCATTTTTAATATCTTCAGCTGCTCTACCCACTTTAGCAGATTTATTTTCTATAATAGATTTCAATCTTACTGTATCCGTTGCACCAGGTAATACGTTATTAACTGTAATGTTAAATTGACCTAATTCATTAGCCAACGTTTTACTCCAATTAGCAACAGCACCTCTAATAGTATTAGACACACCTAAACCATCCAACGGTTGTTTTACAGATGTTGAAATCACATTAATGATTCTACCATATTTAGCCTCAATCATTTTATCTTTCACCGCCTGCATCATAATATGATTACACACTAAATGTTGATTGAACGTATTTACGAATTCGCTAGTTTTAGCCGCATTAATTGGGCCACCTGCTGGTCCACCTGTATTATTTACTAAAATATGAACGGCTTTATCTTTTAAAAAAGCATTGATTGTAGTTTCTAATTCTTCAGGTCTAGAAAAATCTGCAGACATATATGAATGAGTCCCGTTACCTGGTAATTCACTCGCTACTTTCTTTAACTTATCTTCATTTCTTGCTACTAATATTACATTAGCACCCAAAGTAGCTAACTCAGTTGCAGTAGCCATTCCAATTCCTTGTGTACTTCCACAAACCACAGCTGTTTTTCCTTCTAAACTTAAATTCATTTTTTTCTTTTTTGTAAATTTACTATTTTTGTTTAAACAATTCTTCAATCGGTTTATCTTTTAACCAAACGGTTTGCAACCCAATACTCGCTGCTCCTTTTAGATGCTGTTCACTATCGTCAATAAACAGTGTAGATTCTATTTTTAACCCGTGGTCCTTAACTATTTTTATAAACCCATCTTGATTTGGTTTTCTCATCCCTAGTTCATGCGAATAATACGTTTCTATGAACAAACTTTCCAATAGCAATTCATTGTCATAACTTGCTTTTATAATCTGCCTAAAGGCTTCTAAATGGATTGCATTCGTATTACTGTATAAATAAATGGGATAGTTCTTTTTTAATCTGACTAACAATTCAACACGCTCCATAGGTAAATCTAACAACATGGCATTCCAAGCAAAATCAATTTCAGCATCTGTTAAATTAACATTAGACACCTTACGAATGTAATCCCTAAATTCCTGTTCTGAAATTTTTCCCATTTCAAAATCATCAAATACATCATTTTGTTTGGCCTGCGTATAGAGTTCATCAAAATTAGAAACACCCAGCTTTTTGAACGCCAAAATAGTCTTATGGTAATCGATATTAAGGATTACTCCCCCCAAATCGAATATAATTGCATTAAATTTCAAATTCATCTGCTAAAAGTATCAAATATATTTTGAATTAAAGAAATAAAGGAATACATTTGCACGCGCTTAAGCTTGTCTTAAGCCAAAGGAGTCTAATAACTAGTCAAATAGTTAAAACGACATGGTCCTATAGCTCAGTTGGTTAGAGCACCTGACTCATAATCAGGTGGTCCAAGGTTCGAGTCCTTGTGGGACCACAGAATAATAATTAAAGATGCTTGTTTTACAAGCATCTTTTTTGTTTTCAGCCCTTTACACTATTCTTCAGCTATTCACAATTCGTCTTAGGAAGTCTTGAAACGTCAAAATGTTTCAGGATTTGTTTCAGGGTGTACTATTAATTTAGCGAGATTGATTTAGTTAACTTCAATATAACAGAATCTTTAGTTACATATTTCTTAACATTCGAACGCCTTTTTAAAAAATCTTCAATACCCTCATCTTCAGCTATTCTCGTATAACGAGCATAAATTAATTCTGTAACCTTAATACTTTTATGCCCAAGCATGTGTGAAACGAGTTTAATATCTGCTCCATTTTCAAGAAGGTAGCTGGTGGCAAACGAATGGCGTCCCGTATGAAATGTAACACGCTTTTTTATACATGCTAAATTTGCTATAACCTTCAAATATTCATTCATTTTCTGATTAGACATCTTTGGTAAAACTGTATTCTGCCCTTGATAATTCTTTAACAACCTTTTGTATAAAGCTACCGCTTCAGGTAACATCCTCCTATCAAATCGTTTACCTGTTTTTTTTATAATCATACTTATCCTGTAATTACCATCAGCTGTTTGAGTTACTTCATCTTTCTTAAGTCTAAATGCATCACTAAATCTAAGACCAGTATAAACTGAAAATAAAAACATTAAACGAACACGATTAAGACATTTGTTATCTGACAGATCAAGATTCTTTAATTTTTGTAATTCCTCTTGTGTCAACCACTCTGCATCATTCTTTGTTTTGTCTATCTTGATACCGTTAAATGGACTGGTCAGTATTATTTCTTTTGCTACGGCATTACCAATTACCGCCTTAAGTTTGGCAAGGTACTTACCGCTGGTTGCAGGACTCATAGGTCGATTCAAGGTCTCATGTGGTGTAGTAAGAAGAAATTCTTTAAACCCTACTATATCAACAGCTTTAAAATCCTTTATAAGTTTAGACTCTTCCTTATTATATGCAAGGTATTTTTTTAATCTCTTATACATGGCCACATAATGGATAATAGTTCCAGGCTTGTACGTGTCTGTCTGTTTTTTTATTATATCGATATAGCTTTGAATAAATACTAAAAGTTCAGGTTGGTACTTTAAATCTTTCTCACCTCTAAATTCATTTCGCAACACTACTACTGTAGGTTCTACACCTCTAGCAACAATAGATTTGTATGAGTCTAGTATTCTATCTTCAATACAGGAGATTTGGTGGTTATTGCTTTTGTTGAAGTTTGTTCTTTCTGTAAAACGCTGTCGGTTTGTGTCCCAATCATTTTCAAGACCACGAATACCTGTAGAGAATTCAGTTTTTTTTCTGTTTAAGATTAGACGTATGTAGATAATAACATCCTTGTTGGTTGTAGTAGAAGCAATAAATTTTATAGTGTAATTTTTTCTCATGTTAATCTGTGGTTTGTGTCCAGTAGTCGTTTAAAATCACTTAACATATAAAACATTCCTTTCCCAACAATAAACGAGCTTCTTACCTTACCGGATTTACGCAGTCGATATAGTGACGACTTACTTAAACCGGTAATAGTAATAGCTTTCTCTTCAGAAATCCAACCTCCAAGAAGCGTGTTGTCTTGCTCCTGTAATTGAGAGGCAAGTCCAATAATTAGGTTCTTGAGGTTTAGAATATCTTTACTGAGCGATTCTATTGAAGGGTTTGTGTTCACAAATTTAAAAGAGATAACGTTTTAGGAAGTTGAAAATTATTGCTTTATGCTGCTGATGATTGGTAATACCCCATTGTGTATCTTATGTAATCATAGTATGCATCAGCACCAGACTTATAATAAGCAAAGTTTTCACACCCTATTTCAACATCTTCAAATTTAAAAATCTCTCGCATCATTCCACTCTTTGAAAGTGTGTGTAATTTATGTTCACTGATTCTCCTTATTTTTATAAATTGTCTTAAGTAAGAACAATAGCTATCGTCTGATAAAAATACACCTGTTCCTTTTTTCTTAAGATAAACTATTCTTAAAAACTCTTTAAAATCTTGCATACTTCTTTGTCTTGTCTTCATTGTTTTGTTTTTATTTGTTTTGTTTTTTTGTGAAACTTCATTATTGTTTAATTCACCTTATCTTTATTTTTCGCAGCTATTTCTTTAGCGGTAAGTGTATCAACTACAGAATCTGTCATTAAATAAATTGGGTCTGGTACACATTCAGCTTTAGAATCAAAATTAAAGATGTAAGGTTCTATTTTCTTTTTGATGCCCTCTACAATTGTTAAGCAGGCATTTACTAAATCTACGTTACTACCGTTTAACCCCAGTTCTTGTAACCACACTAAATTTTTATGAAGATCAAACCTAAAGTCGTCCATTAACTGAGGGGTAAAATGATAACACTTATTGAACATGGCTAACTCGTCAGAAACACAGTAACGCGCAAATGAATCATCCTTATTTTGAAGCATACTTGCTATGCAAACGAGTCTCTTTCTAAGAGAATGTAGATAATTAATATCTACGAGGAATGGAGCGTTTTTGTAAAATAAAAGTAAGCGGAATTCAATACTTTTTCTGTTGTTGTCTCTTACGATAAAAGCGTAGGCAGTAGGGTCGTTATTATATCTCTCAATAGCCTCATCTAAATGGAGATAACAAATAGCACCACCTATAGTGTCTATACTGTATACAGGGTTGTTGATTTCAGCAACCCTTTCAATTACTAGGGGTGCAGGAATAAACTCTATACTACCATTATTGGTTATTTTACTTATTAATTTTTTATTCATGATATATTTATTTTTAGCGTTGATAATTCAATTGATAAGGTATTTTAATCTGTAAGTTTATTTGCGAGTAATGCTGCTGATTTTAGGTCATCAGTATCATCTTTATTAGTTGAAGGCCATTCTTGAATCTGCATCCATTCAGGAAATTCAGCGACATCATCACCGTGCCTTTTCTTTAACCCTAATTCTTTTGCTAGGTATGTTCCAGTTTGCTTTATGAATATTTTCACCTCTGAATGTGTTGTGGTATCCATTATTAATTGGCTAATCCAATCTGTTTTACACGGACGATAAAGGTGCTTTCCTGTATTGTTACCACTCTCACCCCCAATAATAAGCCAATGAAAACATTGCATCAATGTTGCGTTTAATGGGGTTAGTAAATCCAACGGTCCTAAGAGTGGTTCTGCACTAATAAAACGTATCTGTGCTGGTATTTTAGCTAATATCTCCGCACGATTTACACTTTCTTGGTTTTCGACAGTAACTCCCAACCACACATTTGGGTAGCCTTCATTCCAATCTTTAGGTAAACATTGAGTAATACGTTCAGGGCGCTTAGTAAGAATCTGGTATGTTAGGTGGGGTGTCTTTCTAATTATATCCCAAGCTTCATCACGCCACTCATCTGCCTCTTCAATAAAGAAATCTGACCAGGAGCAAGTAAACACCATCTTGGGTTCATTTATCTTCAATGGCTTGTTAAATGTAGACGGTGTGGTTTTTTTTATCTGATGATGATCATTTCCATATCTGTCACCATCTCTAAACATATAACAGTATTTACAGCCTGCTGATATTTTTTTACATCCTGTCCATGGGTTCCAAGTAAAATTTGTCCATTTAATATGAGACTCCTCAAGGCCTGATTGCATCTGTTGATTGCTCATGTCATCCAACTCTGTCTCAATTTGCTCTTCAACTAAATTTACTAATGAAGTTGTTACAGATTCTTTAGGTTTCTCCAAATCCAACACGCAGTTCTTAATTCTAGATACTATTTCACGCATTACATTTACACATACACCATTACCTAGACCAAGTTCTTGACTCGCAATGCTTCCTGTTAGTTGAAAGTTTTTTGGTAACCCCATAAAATCTGCAAGTTCGATAGTACTTACTTTTCGTAAGCCATCCTGATCAAATACTTTTAGGTTTGGATGAGCAGTAATTGTTGGTGCTGGTTCATGAGGGTAATATATTCTCTCACCAAAATTTGTTGAAACCAAATACTCTGCATTTGGAATTACGTCACTAATATTCTTGCGTTTACTTACATTAACTGGTATTGGCCAAACTGGTTTGCCTAATGATTTCAGAGTCATCTGAATGAACACTCTAGATCTACTCTGACTGTCTCCATACAAGTGACTATCTAATACAACTGTATCTATCCAATAGTCTGCTCCTTCCCTTTTAAGTATTGCATTTAGCATTGCTAAAAGAATATTCATTTTTTTTTCTGATAGAGCTTTTACGTTTTCAAAGAGAATTACCTTGCTTCTCAATTGAATAGCTAACTTAGCTGCTACAAAATATAAGTCATTGGTTGCTGAGAAGAGAACTTGTTCACCTGTAGTAGATGTATCGGTACAAGGATTACTAATCTCAGTAAAGTCAATCTCTCCAGGTTGGATTTTAAACTCATCACATATCGTTTGGACATCCAATTCCCTTATGCTTTTTAGTAAAAATTTGGAATTTGGAAAGTTTAATTTATACACCTCTTGAGATGCTTCAGAAGTATCAATTCCTCCCAGGAGTTTGTAACCTGCTTGTCTCAGGGCTTCACTAACTAGTCCATGTCCACAACATAATACTAGCGCTTTACGTACGACCTTTACGTCACTTCTTTTTAGTTCATTATTTTTCATGCTATTTATTTTTATTAGTTAGATTTTGACGTAACCAATCGACCTGGTTCTCTTCTGGTTTTCGTTTTTTATTGAAAATTTTTGGAATTTCATCCCATGTAATGTTGCTGAAATTACGATTGCAAGTGGGACAACATTCAGGAAGAATGTTAAGGTCAATCAATTTATCTTTATAGGAACGCTTCACAGTGCGTGGTTGATCCTGTCCAGAGTCTTCATCATTAGAAAAGTCATCATCAACTTCTTCATTATCAAATTTTTCATCTGCTTTATTCCTTTCACGCTCTATTGTTTTAGCATCAACTTCAGCTTTCTTTAGGGTAATGACACCTGAGTCAACAGCAGTAAGCAGAGATGGCTTAATACGATCAATTTTTAGTAGCCGTCGTAGAGTACTTACACTTGTTCCTATTCTGTCAGCAATGTCTTTACTTCGATATTTTTCAACATTTTTCTTACCTTGATTATTTGGTAGAAGCTTATTGTATAAATGGTATTCGTTAAGGATTTCGACATAACCCTTTTGTCGGACACGTGCCAAATCAAGTATGAGCATCTGAATTTGAGCCTCTGTTAAATCATCTGTGATGACCCAGACAGGAACCAATTTGTCACCTGAAGAAATTTCTTCCAAGTAGTCATGTCTTCGAAAGCCATTAATTAAAATGTACTTTTTCATTTTCTTAATTACAGTGAACGGCTCAATGACGTTATTTAATTTAATAGAGGTATTAAGCCCTTTGTCGAACTTAGAATTATAAACTCTGTAGTCTTCACATTTATGTATATTAGATAGCTCTAACCACACAAGTGTTTTGTTAATTTGAAAATTGTTTTGCATGATAATATGTTTAATTGTTTATGCAAATATTTCCAATAAAAAACCCTGTATCCAAGTGACACAGGGCAACTACAGAGTGATTGTAGAGTGATTATAGAGTGCTATCTTCTTATAGCATTTTAAATGTCTTAGCTATATTTTCAATTTGTTTTTGACGGTTGGATGGTACTTGTTTATGTTTTGCAGTGTTAAAACTATTCTTAGTAAATGATGTACCATCTCCTTTTTCAAAAAGTAGACTAGACCGTATCCAACGATTTGAATACCCATTTATGTAATCCTCAATATATGTAAGTAACAGCTTAATTTCTGCAACTGTAGCATGACTACTTATACGTACCTTACCTTTGTACGCTCCAGGAACAAATACCCCTTTAAAAGTATCCAAATCACTGATTATGAATTCATTTTCAAGTAATGCATAAGCTGATTCAATATTCTTATGATATTCAGGTCTCAGTGCAAAGTTTGGATAATTTCGGTCACGGTCGTCAACTATATTTATTTTCCCTGAACCTTCAGTATCTGTCAAAAATTCCAAATATTTACGTACAGCAATTAGAGTTGCATAATCTAACCTTCTATCCCTTTCAGTATCGAAGAATGTAAAAACATAGGTGCCATTGATAACTGGCATACGATTAAGGTAAATTGTTTCAATCTCTACCTCTTTAAACCCAAGACGATCTGCTAAATATTCCCATCCACTAGATTTTTGTCCAGGAATGAATAACCGGTTGAACTCTTTATATTCAACATCTTCATAAAATTTTATGTCTTCAATGTTAGATAGAGTCTCCTTGTGACTTTCTACAAGATCATTGTAGATGGTAACAACTGAATAGTTTAAATCATTGATATTACCAAAAACAAATGAGCTTCCAGGTTTGAAGTCAGTATAGAATTCATCAAGTTTAATGCCTTTGTCCAGTTTACTTAATGTGTTTGATACAGAAATCACGGATGCTTGTATACCTGAAACAAGGCCTAGCAAATCTATATTAACATTATCTTCTGATAGTAACTCTTGAAACTTATTTTCTGAGTTGTGCTGTATATAATGTAAGAAAAGATTCTGATTAAACTTGATATTTAATATTGCTGCAATACCACTGACAGATTCAATGTCTGGATCTGTTAGATTAACCAAGTCTTCAAATCCTTCTTTCATGTTTATGAGGTGTTCCTTTTGTTCATCTAACATTTTCGGCATCATTGCATAGGTCGATCTTTGTAATATTTCAAATACAGCTATTGATGAACTGTAGTAGTTATTGAGAGGATCATTTTTTTGCATGTTCAAATTTAAACATAAGAAATAAGTATCATCTATAAGTTACAGAGTATTTGTCTTTGGTACATTAATGAACTAAGGTTCGTAATCACATTAATTGTTTCACCTTTTGGACTGTTCCTAAACTACAGCCGCACAAAGCAGCAGCTCTTCTTAGTGATTCTCCTGCTGCAAGTTCTTTTACCACTTTATCATATTTTGTTAGAATATCTTCCTTTGTCATTGTCGTTCCTGATAATCTACCTCTGTATGTTCCTTTGGCCTTAGCGATTAATATTCCCTGTTGTTGACGTTCCAACATATTGTTCCTTTCCATCTCAGCCACATTTCCAAGTACTGATATGACCATGGAAAAACTTGGGTTTGGTTTATCATTTACTAATGAATACATACCAATGTTTTCTACAAAAAGATTTACAGAGTGCTTGTTAAGAAATTTAACAGTGGTTAAAATATCTATAATATCTCTACCCAGTCTATCGATACTTTGGAGGTGTACCACTTTTACAAGGTTATTTTCCACATCACTAATTAATTTCTTACCCTGTGGTCGATCTGCCAATTTTATTGAACCGCTACATTTATCAATGTAAAGTTTCTTGAATTTTGAAGAGTTGGTTTCTTGTCGCTCTGTATTCTGAGAAACCATAGAGGTTCGTACGTACTTTACTGTGTCCATACAGTAAGTATAGTTGTATTAAATTTAGCGTGGCTTAAATATACACCTCAAAACTCATTAAATACAAAATACTAACTGTACCATTTTAGGTCATGGCCTAAAATTGCCACATATTAATAACCAATGTCAACATAATTAGCTTTGCTCCAAAGGGCCTAGAGTGAACTTGAAAAGGTCTGATACTGGAATTTTCATAGCTCGTGCAATGTGAAATATAGTAGATACGGTTGGATTAATGGTGCCGTTTTCTATTCTAGAAACTTGACTAACTGAAATATTAGCATTGTGAGCTAAGTCTTCTTGAGTTAATTTCATATTTTCTCTAGTTTGTTTAATACTAGTTGCTAGTAGGTTTAAACCTTCTTGGTCTCTTATGAGTTTTCGCTTATTATTAATGTCCTTTTTAATCACATAACAAAGGGACAAATAACAAAGCACCTGTGCCAGAGCACAAGTGCTTTGTTATTTCATTTTTTTTCGTATATTTGAGCACTTATTAAAGTAATCTACTATGAAATATCTTTTACTACTTGTAATATTTATAGCTTCTTCATATTCGGTTAGAGCACAGTTAACTGTAGCTTGGACGGGACAAAATGGTAATCTTATTGCAAATAATGCAGGAGGGGGAGTTTATCTTCATCACTATGAAGGATCTAATATAATGTCTGAAGGAGGTCAAGAAAATGGAATAGAAGATAATTTTTTAAGTATTGAAAATTCTAAATTGGAACCCGCAACGTTTCTTGTTTATCCTAATCCAACAAATAATTCACTGAATATAAATCTTCCTACCAACTCTGTAGTTGAAATTTATAGTATTCAAGGTGTTTTATTGATGACGGTTACTTCAGGAAGTATAGATGTTTCTGAATTACCAGAAGGTACTTATTTTATTAGTTCACCAGGGTATAAAAATCAAATGATAATTAAATTATAAAACAGATCATGAAAAAAGTAATCACATCATTATTCGTAAGTCTAGTTTCAATCTTAAGTTTTGGACAAGCACCGCAAGCATTTGCATTTCAATCAACATTAACAGATACTTTAGGAGCTCCTTTTGCAAATCAAAGTGTAGCTGTTCAATTCGATATTCACTCAATATCAGGTAATGGAACAGTAGTTTATTCAGAAACACATTCAGCAGTACCAACTTCTGCTTCTGGATATTTTTCAGCGAATGTGGGAGAAGGTTCTGTAAACTCAGGTGATTTTAGTTCGATAAACTGGGGAAACTCTTCATATTGGTTAGAAGTATTAGTTGATACAACAGGTGGCTCTTCATTTGTAAGCCTTGGATCATCACAATTGTTGTCTGTGCCTTACGCACTTAATGCAGGTAATTCAACAAGTACACTATCTGCATATTATGTTGGAGCGTATACTGGACCCGCTATTACGGCTTTAACAACAATCATATATGACGTAACAACAATCGAAAGAGGTATTACATATAATGCAGCAACAGGAATATTTACAGTGATAAGTTCTGGTATTTATGAAATTGACGCTACAATTACAGCAGCGTTTGTAGGATCTGGGGACATCAATATTTCGAACGGTGACACACAACTAATCACTGCAAATTCTAATATATTTGAGCTTACTATTAACGATACTTTCTGGGTAACAACAGATGATTGTACAGGTGCAACTATAAGAATTAAAGAGATTAAGTAATACTCATCTTTTATTTATTTGTTACCGATAACCCTACTTCGTACGGTGTCGCAGGAAGATTTATACCAAGATCTTCTAGCTTATCCCTTAATATATGATTTAACTCTCCATCTGCAATCAGAGGCAATTCGGCTATCTGAAGATAAATCTCATCAAAATCAAATCCATTTATATACTCAGGGAATAGTATCCAGCCTCTTTCTCTGTTGGTGTCAATTGCAATATGGTATTCTGCATACTCAAAAGGAATTTTAAAATGAATAATTCCATCCATTGCTTCCGTAAGTTTGATAGCCTGCTCTTTTTCTTTTAACCACTCGTACACTCCATTGTCTATTTGTTGATATAACCGTTTTCTTTTTGAGAGTCCATTAAACGAATCGGTGATATATGATTGATCCGGAAATTCTAATGTAAAATCCAACCGTCCTGAATGCACAGTAAGTTTATATTTCTTATATGTGAAGTTGAGTATTGAAACATAGATTGATTCATTCATTTCGATTGTGTTGTGCCGCAATAGTTTGTGTGGTTGTCGTGTTTTCATAAATTATATATCTCGAAAAACACATATACCTTGAAGAGGCATAAAAATCTTTATACGGTAACTGGATCTAGCATAGGCTCTGAAGCACCAATTTTGGTGAGTAACAACTCTAATCTTTCATTCATGTTCACATTACGCTCCTGCTTTCTGCGTAAAATTCCTCTACAGGCCCTTGGACTCAAATAGAGTTTCTCTGGAATATCCTCAACCTGAATAATCGAATGCATATTACCATAGGTAGGATTATTTGGAATTACAGAGGTGTTTAGGTATTTGCCATTATTTATTTGTTGTGTATTGCCAAGTAGATACAATTTTACATCCTTCTCGTTTAAAGTAGGAGTGATGAGTTGTTTCCATGAGGCATCTCTTTCCTGATCATTAATGTTAAGGGCGGTTATTTTATTACCAATCCAATTAATTACAGGAACTGCCCAAGAATTTCCTACTGCCTGGTATCTTGGTGTATGTTTATGACCATGAATAGCAGTATGGTTGTCTGGAATACCCATTAGTCTTTCACATTCCAATGGAGTTAACCTTCTGATACGATCATTTTGAGATACATATAAAGAGCCATTATATGCGGCAGCATTTCCATTCCACTTAGTGCCATAAGCGGCATAAAGGCAATCTGAATATTCTCTGAATACTTCAAATTTTTGCCCTCCCTTATTAAAGACTAACGTTTTTCTAGCTTCTGACTCTTTAACTGGTTCAGAAAAAAGTTTGTGTTGGCTTAAGATTACCTTACTTTTCTTGAGGCTATGGTATTGTAAAACATCCTTATCATCAATTTCAAACAGTACTTTATCTGGACGAAAGTCCTTACCGCCTGCAACAACATATAATCTCTTTCGTTGTTGAGGGAGCCCAAAGAATTTAGCATCTAATACTCGCCAAGCAACATTTCGTTTAGGACCTTCAAGATAGCCAGATTTTGGCCACTTTTTTGTCTTAAGTTCTTCAGATAGACCAGATAATCCTGCGATGAAATTCCCGAATGCATTGGTCTTATTGTTCAATACACCTTCTACATTCTCCCAAAGAACTATTGAACTTCCTTGTTCATTCAAATTACGAACTTCATCAATTGCATCAGCTATATCAATAAAGGTCATTGTAAGTTGACCTCTTTCATCGTGTAAACCGTTCTTCCAGCCTGCAAGCGAAAAAGCTTGACAAGGCGTACCTCCACAAAAAACATCAGGAGCATCAACTTTCCCCTCTTTTATTAATTCAGGCAAATCCGTCATATCACCCATATTAGGAACCTCTGGATGATGATGTAATAATACCTTAGACGGAAATTCTGCGATTTCCGAACTCCATAATTGATTAAAGCCTAATGGTTCAAATGCCATCTGCGCTGCTTCAATACCTGAACAAACACTTCCAAATTTATACATATAGGACAAAAATACAGATTTACTACGTAAACTATGTACGTTCCTCACTTAAGATACATAATAGTTTTAGATTAAATGAAACTACTTAGCTTTTTCGTTAAGTTTCTGTCTCCATGTCTCAATATCGTACCAACCACATCCAATACATCCTCTTTCTGCCTCTTTTCCGACTTTAGGAATATCTTCTGGCCAATTTTCATCTCCTTCATAGAAGAAATCAACTCCAAATATTGTTGCTCTTTTACCTGTTTGAAAACACTTTCTACAAACCTCTCTCTTTTGTTGGTTTCTTTGATTATCAAGTAGTTGAAATTTACTTTTAATTTCAGCACCATCCATATCTTCTGGATTTTCACCTCTAGTCGTCTCGTCCCATCGAATTTCTGAAAATTTATGATCCGGTATTAAACCATGCTTGTTACTCTTACTATTTTCATAAACATTAATAGAATCAAGAGCTTCAAACGCTTTCTTCTTAAATTTGTCCGACATTACCTCATAACCAGTGACACCTCCCTTAGGTAGAGGAATAAGTATTAAATGAGTATCGTTTTCATTCTTCCCCTTAACTTTCCTGTTAGTATTTGTTGCCACAGTATAACCAAATTCTTTAAGGTCTTGTGTTCTTCTTGCCCAGTTTTTATTTTCTGGAAAATCGTAAACAACCGAATTCCACTCCAAGTCAATAAGTGCTTCAAAGAATCCTTTTGTAGTTTTCTTGCCGCTAAGCTCACCCTTCCCGGTCCATCTGGCTTGTTCCTCTCGCTTAAACTCTGCAATCTTTACTTCAGTAAATAAAGGAAATATTTCTTTTAAGTATGTCGCCAACTCTTCGGGTGTCTCCATAAACGTACCTGTTCTTCGGTAATAATATGGGATTGAAGTTTCCCATATAAAACCATCGTTTTGAGTAAATTTAACATCCACATATTTCTCAGATGCCTTTAAGTGTTTTCTTAACTCTAACACCTCAATTCTATCGTCATTGATAAGATCATTCAATTCTTGTACTGTTACCTCCATAAGCTTATTGTGCTTATGTTTAAGCACAACACAAAGGTACTTAACAGCCCTCGGATAACCAAATTTACAGACTGAATTCGTTTGACTAAATTGAGTAGTCCTGCCTGACTATAATTTTGTTATTTACAGGAGTGTCATATAGAAACCAATATACATTTTAATTTACCTTGCTTGATCTTGATCATATCTCGTAATTCGACTGCCTCTTCATATTTTTCTTTATCAATTGCATTGAATAATTTCGATTTATGTTCAATGATCCATTTGGTAAACACTGCAACTTCCATTCGTTTTATCTCTTTTTCAGCTTCGATCATGCTCGAATATAGCAGTTTCTTTGGCTGAAATGATGGAACTATAATATTTACGCACGGTTTAGATACTCCATATCTAACTTAGGGGCAGGTAGTCCTAACTTATCAAACACGGCATGAAACACAGCTTTGAATGCTTTTAGGTCTTGTTCTTTAAGAATCCATGCATCATGTATAGTGCAAGTTTCAATCCCAATATTGACACAGGTCCTTGTAATCCGATCAAGAAGAAGAGAAGTTTCAAGGCGATTAGTCATGAGATTGGCTGTACAGTATAGCTTTCCGTACGTTCGTCCATTCTTCCCAATAGTTTTAGTAACATCATAAACGAAGGGAAGTGTTGATCTTTTTGTCCGTTTTAGATCATCAAGAATTTGTAGTATATCCTTGAATTTTGAACTGAATAAATGTCTAGCACCTCTACGTTCACGAGCAAGATCTTCATTATTCTTATGTCCAAAAAGAGAAGCGAAAAATATATGACCAAATAGTAATTCCTTCAGAGGTTTCTTTTTAAGTCCAGTGATCTTCATTAGTTCATCATAGAAGACACCTCGGCGACACTCTTCAAAGAATAAACGAATATTAGTACTACCACTTAGTTGACGAAGTTTTGACGCGACTGGTCTGAACTCTGGTATAAGTTCAATAAGTTCTGGATAGCGACATAGCGCTGCCAACATGTAAGGTTGAGAGCATTTCACATCTACAAGAACAAGCTGGTCATTACAGTCTTTAAGATGTAGAAATGGTCTAAGTTTTTTTGACAGATTGGTCACGTGAGAATGGATGCGGTATCCATATTCGTCACGCGTCACAAATTTAAGTATTCCTGAATTGAATTGTGCTGCTTGTATAGATGTGAAGTCAGCGTTTTTAACATCAAGTTGATGTATCTCTTCTTCCGTAATATCTAATTCTAAGCGATCCATGAATTCTAAACAAGACTGATACCAGGGTGTTGAACGCAGTAGTCTCGCAACCTGTTTGTCGTAGCGTTGATGATAGTATCGACCAACAGATTTGATTACACCTGGGGTAGTTATATCTTCTTTCCTGTATCTTATCGAATCCTGCAATAGAAGACGTTTTGAAAAAACAGGTCGGTAGATCATTGAATACTTATTAGGGTAGTAACTCTTACCTCCAGTATTATTTGTCTTGTACTCAATGATGTTGCTATCTACTAAAATCTTTAGAATTCTATTGTAATCTCTCACCAATTTCTTGAGGTTAGATGCTAGTAAAGGACACCAACGTTCATTTCTATCTAGTCCTCCAGCAAAGTTTTGATTCTCTTTCATTACTTGACGCATGTGGAATAGGTGTTGTAGTATTACCCTTGCTTTGTCAGCATCTCTGGTGGTTTCGAATAACTCATCCAAACCTGGTGAATGTATTGGAACCATACTTATTAATTTATGTTTCTCCATGAACTATATATCACGATTCACATTGAAAACGTGCGACATTATGCATAGGAGGGAGTAGGGATTAACCTTTTTTTATATAAAAAAATGTATAATATCTCAATCTAAGACTAATCACAACACAACAAAGAATACCTCAGTCTGGAACAACCTTAATCAAGAATAACTAATTTCACCTAGCTTAGAGCTTGTAATATTGACTATTGATGGTTTCATCTGAAGTTATAGGTTGAGTATATTACCTATTCGAGTTTTGGAGTTGTTTTCGTTACATCTAGGGAGACCTATTAAGCTTAGAGGTATTTTATATAGATTGGTTAGATTGGACTGAATACAGTAGTCTGAATATAATGTTTAGTTTTCACCTTGGTGTATTAATACACTGAAGTGGTTTATTGTTTTGTGTTTTGGACACCTTCACCGATCCGAATCCTCTAATTACTATTACATACCTTCTAAACATATTCGGATCAACCAGAGAACTCCTTAATAATGCCGTGGACTGAATTATTCTTTAACGGTCTTCATTACTACTTCTGGTGATTATACTGAATAGATTGGTTAGTCCTTATGTATTACTGTGAGATGTGCGTAAGGTGATGCTGAGTGTTTGCCGTTAGGTTTGCTCTAAAGTATTGCCGTGAGAGGTGTCTTAAGTGTGGCTCTTAGGTTTGCCATGAGGAGTGTCTTACTATTCAAATACTCTAGATGTCCCTTATATATTTTTCCCCCACAGAAACCTTACGTAATTTTTTATGCGAGTACTGAAGATTTGTTTCGCTTTTGACAATAAACTTTCAACTTACTTTCAAACAACTAATCATACCTCGTTATTTGGTAAGATAATTTATCTTCTGCTAACTTTAACAGTTTCAAGAACCTATCACTTGTCCATTGATTTGTTACACAGATCTTTTTAATATTACCTTTCTTGAGTATGATGATGTCTTCGTCATTAAGAAAGTATCTCTTTCTCTTAGGGTCAGGTGAGAGTTCAAGTGCTATAGCTTCAGATTGAATGACACCGTATGGTTTAACTATGTCATCAGGAAATTCAGTTTTTAGTTGCTTTAATGATGGATTAGTGTCTTTCACATATTTACTTACTATGGCAAGTGCTAACCTTCCCTTGCTTAATTTTGATATGCCGTTGAACGTGTACTTGGATAGGTTTCTTGTTGATTCAGGTCTGTCCACATGAGTTGTTGTGATCAAAGAATAGTATCGGATTCGATCATATATAACTTCTCTAATGACACCACTTTCTCTCATAGAACTTAACACACCATGCACTTGAATCAATGATAATGAACCTCTAACTTGATAAGCAATTTCTTGTGGAGTTAGTTGTGTCTTCTCTTTTAGTATCTTGATTATACTTTCTGTTAGTTCATTGTTCTTCATGATGGTAATATTTGTTCATTGCGATAGTAGCAGATATTTTCTACTTATGGAAACAATTTCAGTCTCTTTGAGAGATATATACAACATGGAAGCACTACAAATACCTGTGAATTATAAAGGAGATGGAACTTGGTTCTTCTCCGCCGAACTATCATCTGGATATTATGAACTTGAGGTGACACCGCACTTGTTTCTATACAAGATATTGTTACCGAACGGGAAGAAGATTAATGGCACGATACCAACATTACTAACCAAAATAGAGAGCTTTCATCAAGATCCAGAATTAAAGGACTGGTTGGAAGGAGCGTTAAGCTGGAAGGATAGGAAAACTAACTATCAGGATTGGAATAAGACTGATAAGTTTGAGTTAGGAGGGAAGTCATATAGTATGACTTCCAATGTTCGTACTGGTGACATCGAATTAAATTTCGGAGCGGAAATCTATGTATCACAGAGACAAAATCTAGGTACTGCATACCCAGAAATATATGGAATCAAGCGTGGTGAGCTTTCTGAGTTGATTACCGCTGTTGTTGCTGATGCAAAAGGTGAAGATGAAGATGGTTCAGTGGACACTATTATTAATCTTCCTGTTAGTTCTAATAAGGTTGAACACTATGAAATATCAGGATTGGAAGTTTGGATTGCATACGAACCAGATGGTGAACTTCTTGTGTTGCATTTGTCATCGCGAGTAGAACTTACACACATATCTACCATTGAACATGATGTTGCTGAGTTCAGGTCATTGCATGATGGACGTTATAGAGAAGAGGTTCTTGGGATTCTTGCAGATGCAGGTTTCATGGATGTTAAAATCTAATTGTCAGTTTGTATCAGTTCAAACTCGCATAGACTGACATAGTGACACTGGAGATGACTTTTCTATGGTTTAAAACTGTTTGTTTGACAAATAGAATGATTGGTATAGAAATTGACGGTTCTGATTTATAATCAAAACCTATGAGTGAAAATACTATCCCCGAAATTGAAGAGCAAATTGAAGAAATAAATCCTATTGTTGCATGGGCTAACAGTCGACCATACTGGGAGAAATATATTTGGAAGCTGCAGTTACAGCAAGGAACTTTGTCAAAAGATCAGTTACAAGAAGCATATAGATTTTTCAAAATAGGTAATGGTATTCTTCCAAAAGAAGAACTCGAAAAAATTGATTTATTAGAACTAACGCCACCTTCTTCTGTTTCTGAAACCTTATTGCCTCTTATTGCCATCAAGGGTATTGAAAATGTCAATGCCTTACCAAATGGCACGGAAATTACGTTCGGTCCTAAACTAACGGTTTGTTATGGAGCAAATGGTAGTGGTAAATCAGGTTATGGAAGGATTATAGCATCAGCATGTTTTACAAGAGGAAAAAGAAAGATTTATCCAAATCTTAAGGCAGAAACGGTTACTAAAAGTGAAGCAAAGGCTGAATTTGTGATTGGTTCTGGTGATGACGAGCAGACGATTCCGTACACCCATGGTGATTCATCTAATCGAATACTCAAAAGGTTCTCTATGTTCGATTCTCATTCAGCTAAAATTCAGCTAGATAACGAAAACACCTTACAATTCATTCCTGCTCAACTAGCTATGTTCGACAAGGTGAATACTGCTGTAAAGAGTATGGAAAACCTTCTTAAGGAAGAGAAGCGTGAAAATTTAGTAGTGAATCCATTGGGTAACTCATTTGGTGACACAATAAGTGTTATATCAGAGGGATTACTTAGCCCTGATCTGACCAAAGATGACGAGGAGATTTTGTTATATAGTGATTATCCTGTTGATGGAGAAAAGCAGATTGAAGTGGTTATGAAGAATAAGGAGGCTCTTGTTAAACTAAACATAGATGCTGAGAAGAAAAAATTCTATGAAGACCGCAATATTCTTTCACGATTCAAGAATGAGATACAGGTCTTCATTAATAACTATAGTGATGAAGGAAAGCATAGTCTGAATAAACTGATTAATGGAGTTAATGATAAGAAGAAGATTCTGGCTAAGCTAGGAGCTGAATCTTTTAATGATGATATATTCTTATCTATAGGGTCTGAAAAATGGAAATCTCTATTGCGCGCCGCTAAAGAATTACATGATCATGAACAGGAATTAAAAGAAGGCCATTTTGAATTAGAGGAATGTCTACTATGTCACCAAGCCCTCGGTGATAAAGAAAAATCACTTTTTGGTAATTACTGGGAGTTTTTACTTAGCACAGCTGCAACTGACCTCAAGATGGCTCAAGATGTTCTCAATAAAGAAAGGAAGCGAATCGAACAAGCTAGAGTTACAGTTCCTCGTACTGGAGAAAATGAAACAATCATTAAGCTTCTGATAAGTTTAGGTAAATCTAAACTTGTAGAGCAAATGAAAATTCATTTGGAGAGAGCTGATTTGATTCTTTTAGATTGGGATAAGAAAATTGAATCACTCAGTGATGTTGATAACGCGAATTTACCAGAGTTTCTCCCAACTTCTTTTGACTCGTTAATCTCAGAGATAGATGAAAAAAATGCTAAACTTAAAGATCCAAAAAGTGATATTGATGCCCTCGACAAACAGATCATAGAGTTACAACACCGTAAGTTAGCTTTGAATGTAAAAGAAGAATATATAGAATATCTTGAGTGGCTCAGATGGAAGGTTAAAGCTAACCGTGTAGTTATGGCTGGTACAAAGCGAAACTATACTGATGAGAGATCTGTTTTATTTGACCTGATTGTAACTGATAAATATATGGAGGTGTTTCGAGAGGAGTGTGTAGCACTAAGAGCGGACATGGATTTGCAAATTAATAAGAGAGGAAGTGATGGAAAAACTTTAGTCTCTAAAAAACTTAGTTTCTCTAGAGACAAGGTCCCTTCAGAAGTCCTGAGTGAAGGAGAGCAAAAAGTATGTGCAATTGCAGACTTTTTGAGTGAAGCCAGATTAGATCCAAGAAACTGGGGGATCATTTTTGACGATCCTGTTACTTCACTTGATCATAAGAGGAAAGATACAATTGCAAAACGACTTGTTTCTCAGGCTGATGATAGGCAGGTTATAGTGTTTACTCATGACGTAACTTTTTTACTTTCATTAGTAAAATATGCAGAGGACAAAGGTGTAGAATATAAGAAATTACATATACGTCAATCAGGAAATGAAACAGGACTTGTTGATGAACGAATGCCTTGGATTGCTGAAAATTGTAAAGCGAGGAAAGGAAAATTAAAGGATCAGCTTCAAAGAATAGGTACAATGATACGTAAAAATGAACATCCTGAAGATATTGAGAAGGATGTTAAATTGTGGAGTGAATCTCTTCGTGAATCATGGGAACGAGCAGTAGAAGAACGTCTCTTAAAAGGAACTGTAGAAAGGTATAGACCTTCGGTAGAAACATCAAAGTTGAAGAAGTTAGTAATAACTCAAGAGCTTTTAAATGAGGTTGAGGCAGGAATGACGGAAACTTCAAAATGGATTCATGATAGAGCTGCTGGACTCAATGTTTCAATTCCTAATGAAGATGAACTAAAACAATATATTGAGAGGTATGAAAGATTCCTAACAATATGTAAGTAATATAATGGATATGAACGATAATATAGTATGCCCATGTTGCGGGAATCAGACAGCAGGGTTTTTAATAAATGAGGCGCCTCCTGAAGCGAAATGTTCAGTATGTAACGGAACTAGTATTGTTCCTAAAAATATAGCCAATTTTATCGTAGTTCACTTTTATTTAGATGGTGGGTCAAAAAGATATAAATATGACGCGAGTCCAGATAGATCTATGAGGATTCAATACGATTTACAAATTAATCCGACTTCATGGGAGATTATTGTTTTCGAGCATTCAGATATAAAGTTGACACGTAAGGAATTCAAGAGTACAACTGATATTGTTAATTACTTGATGAATGTGCGAAGGTGATTAATTATCAAGTGCAGCTCCTAATATTACAGCCAAACCAGCAAAAATACTAACAACAGCCAGTCCTTCCCAAAAATCATCCATAGGTTTATTTTCATTAACAACATGGAGGCTTCGAATATCTCTAAGAACATTATCTATCGATTGATACCTATCATTAGGACTCTGCTCTGTCATCCTACTGATGATGGCTTTCACTTTGGGATCCTTTACCTGACCGCAAATACTTCCAGTTAGCAATTCTCGATATATTAATCCAAGTGAATAAATATCTGACCGTTGATCTGATCTTCCGTTTTCCCATTGCTCTGGAGCACAGTATGAAGGTGTGCCTAATGGTCCCGAACCAGTCAATACTTTAGACTCTTTATGTATGAATTTACCGATTCCCCAATCTGCAATTATTGGAGATTTCCCATCAAATAAAATGTTTTCTGGTTTAATATCTCTATGTATAGCTCCGTTCTTATGGGCGAATGATAGTGCATTAGCTGCAACAAATATTAATGAAGAAGCAGCCTTAGGAGCAAATACTTTTCCGTTTACTCGCATCTCTTCTAGTCGGTCTCTTAAGCTCCCATCTTTGTAATACGGCATCACGTAGTATGGGTTATCGCAGTGAACGTCGTAATTTATTACCTTAATAATTCCTTTATGTACTAAGTTAGACATTAGCTTTACCTCACGTACAAATCGTTGGTAATGATGCTCGTCCCACTTGTTAAGCATTTCTTTTACAGCATAATGAGTGCCATTTTTAGCCTTATATAAAGATACTTTCCCTAAACCTCCTTGACCAACACTTTGAACGTAAACCATAATTTATTTTTAAACGTAAAAAGAGAGTGCTTCTGCACTCTCTTTTTATAATATCAATGAGTAGCCCTATGCCTCTGGTTTCATCCCCAAGATGAGAGTCGATATTATCTGGTGGAAACGACGGGATTCGAACCCGTGAAGTACTCAGTTTTTTTTTAAAATAGACTCTCACTCAATAAACGCAAAAAATTACTAGGGGTTGCTTCTATATTATATTTAATGTAAAGAAGTGTGTGTTTTTAATTAGATAAAGCACACAAATATAATTAATGAGTAAATAAAATGAAAATTTATTTGATTTTGGTAAACAAATTGTTTAAAGTGTTATAGAGTAAAAACAAAAAAAATAAATTTAATATGAAAAAAGTAATTTTTAAAACTGTCTACGAAGCAGACACTAAATTCGATGGCAATGATTTTGGTCAGATGCTAAATAGTGATTATGTGACACAAGTGGATAAAATCCAAGTGGATAATATGCACACAAGTGGAGGAGGACGAACACTAGTAGATATATTTGATGAAGACAAATATGAACTTAGATATTTAGGAAACAACCTAGGCTCACACATATTCCAAGTGTCCAATGGTGTTTATACGGTTGATCTCCAGATGGCAAATGAATTGTTTGTGACATACTTTATTGTAGAATAATGTTTTACTAATTCTTACAAGAATGTCAAGTTTTTCTTTTGACAATGCTTTTGAACTGTAAGAATCATTTATGGTCCAAACCAGTTCGAAAGCTTCTTTTCATTGATGTTCAACTTTAGATATTAATTTATTGTATCTTTCTGCTATGAATATTCACAAGATCAGAAGCGCACAATCTAGCTATGTAGAACTTATTTCAAGTATAAGGTTTGAAAGACAAGACTTATACGACATAAGAGATGAATTTAGGAATTACTACACATTAGAGAGAATCAAAACAATGCCTATTGAAGACTATTCTTTGGGTATGGAACATCCTGATGAAGGATTTTCTTTCTGTCATACATTAGAATATACGCTAACAGGTCTTGGTGAAACTAAGGGGGCTCCTGCAAGTAAATTTGGCGTATACTATGGTAAAACAAAATCTGATCAAGTTGACAGATGGCGAGTTACAGGAAGGTATGGTTCTGATGCTGATGTTTCAGCAGCTTATGCAAATGTAAGGCAAGCGATTTACGAGTTAGTAGTAGCCGGAGGAATCAAAGATTTCAGAACTATTATTAAAAACACTTTACCTACAATTTTCAAAGGGAAAATTCTTTCAACATTTTATCCAGATGATTACTTAAACGTTTTTTCAAATGCCCATCTAAATTATTTTCTTACCCAACTTGGGCTAGATAATGAAGTAATGCGTGGAGTTGACGAGGTTCTCAAACGAGAGGAACTTGTGAGGTTCAAGAATGGAGATCAATTGATGCGAGATTGGAGCTTAGATGATTATATGGTTTTCCTTTATAAGTGTTATCCTGGTCGTCCTCCCAAAGAAGATGCTTCAACAGCAACAAACCCTCTTATTGGTTATCGAACTCCTCAATTCCCTGAATTCCCTAATCCTGAATGGGTAAATCTAGAAATGATCCCACCGTCATCCGAGCAGGAGAATGAAAACGCTATTAAACATAATGGTTCAAAAGGCTCTTTATCAAATCCAGATTATGAAAAGCAAGCAAAAGATAATAAAATATTTGGCAATCGTGGAGAGACTATTGTGCTTAGAATGGAAAAGAAAAGACTTCAAAATGCAGGACGAAACGACCTAGCAGAAAATATAAAAAAGGCAGAATTTGATTACGAAGGGTTTGATATTAAATCCTTTGAAACCAATGGAAACCCAAGACATATTGAGGTTAAGACAACAACCAGAGCCGTTGGTCAGGCAAATTTCTTCTTATCAATAAACGAATATAACATGTCAGCAGACCTGGAGAATTATTATGTTTATATTGTATATGATATTATGTCCATAAGTCCTAAGATTTGGGTGGTACAGAATCCATTTCATCCAGCGAATCAAAACGTGACAAGGATGCCTATATCCTTCCGTGTTGTAATTAACACCTCAAAATATGTACATTTACCAGATGGCAGAGTTCAGTAAAGAATATATTAAAAAAGAAGGATGGGAAACCGAATACGATTTTTGTATTTTAGACGAGTTTAACAAGCTCAAAGAAGGTGAGACTATTAATTTAATTTGTGAAGGATTTGGATCCTCTAGAGTTCACCGAATCAATAATCAATGTTGTTTATGGCTTCCTCGAACAGAGGAATATACTCTACTTGAAGAATTAGTATAAGTTATTATTCAAATTCAGAAAATATCATAATAAAAGTGATAGTAAATTAATCTCTATGGCAGCACAAGGAATAGATAAGAGAAAAAGAATATTCAACAAATACACATCTCAACTAAAGATATTACATCAGAATGGTTTATTATATGATAAAATCAAATATAAAGAAGGTGTTTATATTTGTCCAATTTGTCTAAACGAATTCAAGGAGGAAGATTTAAAGGATACCTCTGAAAATATGTTAACATCAGAAGATGCACCTCCAAAATCACTAGGTGGTCGAGCAAATACTTTGACCTGTAAAACATGTAATAGTAGATGTGGACATGAAATTGATTTTCATTTAACTGAGCGTTTGATTGAACTAGATGTAAGAGCCTTTAGACCAAACACTGAATCAAAAGCGAAGTTAACTCATGGTGAAATAACAGTACAGGGAACAATAGAGGTTGATGACTCTGGAAATATTTCAATCATACATAGCGAAAAAAACAATCATCTCAAGAAATTAGAAGACTATACAAATACCACAGGAAAAAATGATATTACTGAAATAGAATTTAAACCAAGTAGGGTTGAAAAATTAAGATATGAAGTTGCGTTGCTAAAAAGTGCGTACATCCTAGCATTTGAAATGTATGGATATACTTTAATTCAGAATAAATCGTATGATACTGTAAGAGAACAACTTCGTAACCCAGACAAAGAAATATATCCTGAAGGTTTTTGGACAAAGCAAGGGTCCTTTAAAAAGGAGAATGAGGGTGTACACTACATAGTTTCTAAAAAATTTGAGGGATTCTATTCTATATTTTCTCTCAAAACAAAATCTACAGAACATAGGTTTGGAGTATATTTACCTATGTCTTCTACAAGAACAAACGAGATAATTGATAACCTCAAAAAACAAAAGGCAGGATCAGAGTTAGATATAACTTCAAACGTGGGAAAAGATTATTTTGAAACGATTACAAATATGAAATTCATAGTCGAGTTAATGAATGATAAACCCTAACAATAAATATATGGGGCGTTCCAGTTAGAGATTGCTTTTCAACCATCATGAAATGGTAATATTTAATGAAATAAAAAAAAGGAGAGTATTACTCTCCTTTTAATACTTTGCGACCCATACAAGTAAACCGAAATTTGACTTACTTCCAAACTGCTTACTCTGGTTTTTGTTTCCGATCTTCACTTGAAGGTTTGTGTTTACTTTCATATTTAGTCCTTTCTTTTTATTGCAAGCTAGGCTTGCGGTTAATCCGAAATGTAAGTGCTTGCCCTTACAAAGTTTTAATATGCTCAGAGGCATTTTAGCTTTCAAGACTGGTAGCAGTATGGGAATCGAACCCACAGATCGCATCCGTCAGCTTAAATGCATTATAAATGTACAAATAAAATCGAAACATCCGCTAATTGTAAGATGAATTGTAGCTTAAGAAATCGCGTCAAATTAACCTCAGGAATGCTAAAGTTCTATGATAAATGTTTCAGTATTGTTTCAGAGCTACTAATTGAAACTCATCAAAGCCTTTAGAACAAGACTATTAAAGTGTCAGGTTCGAGTCCTTGTGGGACCACCAAAGAGGGGATTTGATTATTGTTAATCATTTCCCCTTTTTTATTTTTCCTCAAACCCTTTACCAATTCAGAGATTATAGTGAAAAATGAATTTATTCTAGTGGTTCGATATTGGTCTAATTCTCGATTATAGCTAATTCCGTTAGGAAACACTAAGTTTTGAAATGACTGCCTAGTGTGATAATCTGACTTCTCCCATATTAATAAGGGTTTAGAGCATAAATCAACTGCAAATTTGATGACTTTTTTGAGGTTCGATACATTTACTGATGTATTACCTAATTCTTTCTCAATATCGATATACTCTCTATCATATTTAGCTTTAAACTTGATGTACATTACTTTGTCTACCTCCTCTAAAATAAATCGTTCTTCAATCTTATCTATTTTTTTTTGAATTAAACTAAGATTGGTTTTCAATGTCTTTTGTGCATTAATATGATTCTCAAAGAAGTTCCCAAATTGTTCTTCTATTTGAAGCATTACTATTTGCAATTCTTCTTTGTCAATGTGTAAGAAGCTTAAAGCCTTTTTAAATAATTGATGCATTGCTTTTGCACTCCTATTTACTTTGCATCCTTTCTTATTGCATTTGTAATAGTACAAACCTTTTTTCTTAACTAAATAGCCAGTTAAGGATGACTTACATTTATCACACTTGGTAAAAACCTTTAGAGGTAGGTTTTCATCATCTTTATTTTTAACGAATCCGTGAACTCTGTTTTCTTGTCTAATTTCATTTACTAAAAGAAATAGTTTTTTTGACACTAAAGGCTCGTGATGTCCTTGAAATATTTCTCCAGGAATCATTTTACTTGTAATTAAACCGCAATAAAAAGGATTAGTAAAAAGACCTGTTAGTCGTTTATCAGAAATATTAACACCAATATTTTTTAATTGTTTTGAAATTTCTACATTTGACATATTCTTATGTGCTTTCCATTCAAAAGCTTTACGTAATTTTTTACCTTCCTCATTTACAACAATTTTTCTTTCTGACGCTTTGCCTTTGTTTAGGTCTTCATACCCTCTAGGAGTTGCCCAAACCCAATAGCCATTTAAAAGCATCTCTTGCATTCCTGTAACTACCTTATCTCTTCTCAATTCATTATCCATTTGTCCAAAAAGGAAAAGTATTTTTTGCTGAAATGAACCTGCTGGAGTTGTAGGATCTAGCTCTTGTGTTACAGCCAAAGTGATTACACCATACTTTTTTAAGAGGTCGTCTGCTATTTGAGCCCCATTCATACCAGAACGAGAAAAACGCTCGTAAGAATAAACTATAATATAGCTTATATTCTTAGAACGTTTTACAAAATTCAATAGCTTACCAAACTCCTTTCTATCGTCTGTTTTGGCTGATTCATAAGTACCGCCAAAATAACCTACAATGTTTAATCCTTTATTATCTGCAAAATTATCACAGTATTTTTTTTGTGAGCCCAAACTCGTATTATCTTCTTGTTCTGCTGAGGAGACTCTGGTGTAAATCACAGCATTATTCCCTTGTTGGAATTTCTCTTCTACCTGAGGCACAAATTGTTGGAATAATTTTAAATCTTTCATATTTCTCTTAATTTTATTTACCAAGAGGAATTGAAGCCAATAGTTCTTGATAATTATTTTAAATTGACAAACTTCATATCAAATACAATTTTCTAATAATCAATGTGTATATTATTTACAAGGTACAGTTCGAATATAATCAGGGCTAATTTTTCAGCATTTCTTATTAACCGATTATAGTCTTCTTTGGAAAAATCCTTATATTTTGGTATTAGTCTAAGTTGAGCCAAAGGCATTCTATTCCTTACCCTTTCGGTTGCTTTTTCTATATTGTCTTCACTAGGCTTTTCCATTGTTGAAATCTTTTTTATCAAAGGCGACTTTGAGTTTGTTAATGTTTTGTTTTACAAATTTGATACGATTTCATAAACTTCATTGACTAATAGTAATGTCTAGTAACCAATTAATCCCTATTCATTCTTAGCGTAACCTTTGAAAGAATGAATTTATACTTAATAATACCTGAATTCGTTATTGCAAATTTGAGATACTTAAATCAATTTCAGAAAAGACCACAATGAGAAACCATTGACAACCATTTGCTACTTTAGGAAACAAAAAGCCACAATGAGCTACTATATCTATTATTTAGATATTTAGGATTCACTAAAAAACATATTTTCTTACATTTAACTTGACTTCTTGTATTATCTTCATCAATTAAATGCAGTAGTATGCATCAAAACAACTAAAAATTAGTGCAATTTTGTTTAAATTAGTCTAATAAACACATTCTATTTCGTTGCCTGCAAATCACTGTATAAATATACAGTTTCATTTTGTCGTCTCAGATTATACGCTTTTTAGCCTTTTTTAGTGAACCCTACTTACACTAAGAAAGAAATAAAATGCACTTTTTATTAGCAAAACCTCACGAAACCTCACGAAACTTCATATAACCTCACGTGATATTTGGTAAACTGTAACCTCTGTAACGTCCTGAATTAACTATACAATTATTTAACAAAAGACTAAAATAACTATACACCATATATTTATAACACTAAAATAGCTATACATATACTTGAAAAGCTAAATTAGTTATACAAATTCA
>Ga0256845_1000352_pt1 | contig 44347 bp, 25 predicted proteins | sample RiftiametaG_FD_189101 | JGI IMG/M metagenome (GOLD analysis project Ga0256845, IMG submission 189101) | Tube worm associated microbial communities from hydrothermal vent at the East Pacific Rise, Pacific Ocean - Riftia | ecosystem: Host-associated > Annelida > Integument > Unclassified ...
TGATGAAGTGACGCTCGCGTGCCTGTCCCCAGGACAGGGACCCAGACTTGGACGCCACCGGCGACTTGAGGCGCCGCCGGTAGGGTTGTCCGTCGTCCAGCTTGATCACGATGTCGATCTCCCAGCCACCCTTGCGGTACGGCCTGACTTTCACGGTCATAGATGAACTCCTCACCGCGAGAAGCCCGTCTTCACAGCGTTTGGGGACCTCGGATTCAACGGCTCGAACCCGATGCCGAGCGTGTTTGTCGGCATCCTCGACTGGGACCACGAGTTGCTCGGCCCGCCGACCAGCCGACCAGCCGACCAGCCTGCACGCCGAGCCAGCCACGGCCGGTCCGCGCATCCACGCCGACGCGGGCCGGCAGATCTTGAGCCTATGCGCGCTGGGGCGCCAACGATCGGGCCACGACCATGCGGCTTGGGCCCATGGGCCAGATCATCGGCGAGCCGATCCGGCGCGAGCCCGACGATCGCAACTGCGGCATCTCAGGCCATGTGCCCGACGCGATCTGGACGGGTAAGCGCTATCTGTCTGCTCACCGCGACAACTCCTCGGGCCCGTTCCCCGGCGACGAGCTCCTCGTCGATCGCTTCGACGAATCCGGTACCTCACTGAGCTGGGAGCAAGTCCAAGACACCGCAGACTGGGCGCCCGAGCCTCGCTTCGTCGTCAGCCAAGAGGCGGTCTTCTTGGTCACCGCCGAGGGTGACGACGCGTTTGTCCTGCATCGCTTCGACGCCGCCGGGCACTGGCTCGCGGGTCAAAAGGTCGAGCTCGAGCTCCCGCCTGGCGTCGTCCGTGGCGAGATCGCGTTGGCGGCCAACGCCGCTGGCATCGCGCGGTGGATGGAGAGTGAGACGCTTCCGTGGCGCCGGCAGCTCGACCACGAGGGTGAGCCTCTCGTTGGCCCCGTCGAGGTCGAGCTCGAGCCGAGCCTCCAATACGAGGCATTTGAGATCGAGCCTCGCCACGGGCTGCTAGCCCTTGCGCAGCGTGCTCTGGTTGCTCGGCAGCGCCGTGAACAAGTTGAGCGTGCAGATGAAGGGATCGCCGACCGGGGTGATCTCGAGAGTCGTCTGTGCCGTACCGCTCAGCTGTGCCTGACTCTGGACGATGCCAACCTGGGTTCCCAGGCTCGCGTCTTGGTAGTAGATCGCGGCCCAGTTGGGCGGGTTGGCCCAGGTCTGGTCGGTGACCGTGACGCTGCACCGGCCCGTGGCGTCGGGGCTCATGTCGATCGTGTTCGGTGGGCTACCGGCCGGCGCGCACACATATGTCTGCCAGGTCTGATTGTCGTAGGAGTAGATCCAGGCGGACCCATCCCAGGTGATCTGGCAGCTGGTCGGTTGGGTGGTCGAGCCGCTGATCTTGATCTTGGGATCGTCGCTGATCAGCCGATTCGCGACAAAACCCAGCGACGCCAGAGGGGTGAAGTTGGTGAGCACGCAGACCTCACCGGGCTGCGGATCCATGGTGATTTTCGCGCCATAGACCGTGGCGCCCGGCGTGAGCTCGGCGATCGTGGCGAACACGACATAGGGGTGTCCCTCGCCCTGGTGGGTCGACAAGTGGAAGTCGTAGACGAGGTCCGTGGCCGAGAGGACCCAGTGGCTGAGCCCTCGGTAGCCCTGGCGGGTGCCCGCGGAGCCCTTCCACTCGCCCGCGCTGGAGCCTTCGTCGTGCCACTCAATATAGAAATCGGGGTTCGGTGCGGTTGTCGCCATCGTCTTGCCTCGGTGTGGGTGTCAGTCATGTCGTGCGACCCAAGCTGAGATCTCGGCGGCCCGCTCGCCGTGGCCGTGGCCGTCGAGGCGCTGCCGGGCTGCCTCGGCGAGTTCGGACGCGCGCTGGTGCTCGCCAGCATCGTCGAGCACGCGCGCGAGGCTGAACTCGACGTCGGCGCGCTCGACCGGCTCGCCCGCGTTCGCCGTGTACAGGCTCAGGGCGCGCTCGAGGTCGGCCCGAGCGCCGTCGACCTGGCCGAGCGCGAGCCGAGACTGCGCGCGGCCCTTGTAGGGCAGCGCGAGCTCGGTGTGGTCTGGCGGCAGCGCCCGCTCGAGGATCTCGAGGGCGTCGGCGAAGCTGGACAGCGCGGACTCGTGGTCGCCGCTCGCCGCCAGCGACTCCCCGATGTTGCTGATCGAGATGCCGACGCGGGGATGGTCGGGGCCCAGCGTGGCCTCGAGCAAGGGCCGCGCCTCGCGGTAGGCCTCGAGCGAGCCGGGGATATCCCCTTGATAGAACCGAACCACCCCGACCGCGTCCCAGGCCTCGGCCCGGCGCAGATCGTCGATGCTCGTCTGTGTCACCCGGACAAAGCCGGCATGCGCAGCGTCGAGATCTCCACGCATGAAGGCGAGCTTGGCCTCGGCGAGATCGAGCACGCTCTGGTCGCCCACGCCCGCGCCGAGCAAGGGATCAAAACCCGAGCGCGCCGCTTTAAAGTGGGTCTGCGCGGCCTCGAACTGCCCGCGGGCCAGGTCGACGAGACCGAGCTGCAGCTCGAGATCCGGGCCGGAGAAGGTCGTGCCCGGGCCCCAGATAGACTCGAACGCCGCGGCCGCGTCGCGGTAGGCCTGCTCGGCCTCGGCGAAGCGCCCGAGCTCGACGAGCAACAGCCCCTCGAGCCGCCGAGCACGCCCGACCGCCGCCTCCGCTCCCCGAGCCCGCGCCGAGTCGACGACAGCGCGGTAACCCGTCAGCGCGGCCTCGTACTGGCCTCGATCCTCGAGCCAGGCCGCCTGTGCCAGCTCGAGATCCACCCGCCGTGGATCGCTAGCCCGGCCGAGGCGATCGACGGCTGTCCGGGCCTCTTGCAAGATGATCTCCTGGACCGCGGGCGGGCCCCACTGACCGACGACCTGCGTGGCGAGGCGTGTCCGCAGGCTCGCGCTGAGCTCGTCGAGACCCGCGACCTCGGCCTCGTGGATCACCTCGTGCAGCGCAGGCACGGACTCGTCCAGACGCTGGCGCCACAGACCTCGCTCGGCCGCGAGCGCGCGTTGCTCGATCGACAGGGGCAGATAGCCGAGCGCGTCGGCGGGACCAGACAGCGCATCGACGAGGGCCTCGGCCTCGTCGACCTGGGCCGACTGAGACAGGCCTCGGACGCGAGCGAGCCCCTCGTAGACCGCGAGAATCGCCTCGCGCCGTTTGGGCTCGGTCGGGAGTGGGTGCGAGGTCTCGGCCAGACGCGGATCCTCGCACACCGCCAGATCCGGCAGCTGCCCGAGCAGATCGAAGGGACGCGCGAGGCCTGAGCCATCGGCGCTCGTCAGCAGGGTCACGACCGCCCGGGTCTCCCGCTGCTGTCGATCCAGACAGCTCGTGCGCAGATCGAGCAGCGCCTCCGACTGGCTGCCGGCCACTCGCGTCGCTTCACACACTCGTGTCCGGCTGGCCAGCCACGCTCGCCCCCAGCTGGTCAGCTCACCGTCGATCGCGTCGAGGGTCTCGTCGCCAAAGTACTGCGGGTGGCTGGCGACCGCGGTCCGCAGCGCTCGCCGACTCTCGTCGTCCCAAGTACCCGCTAGCGCGCTCTCGTCGAACACACACTGACCTGGCTGTGACGAGGCGACCCGCATTCCCACCGCGCCTGCCCCAAGGACCAAGGCGACGAGCGCGGCCGCTTTCAGCATACGCCGGGGTAGGCGCTCACGCGCGAGGATGTCATCGAGCTGTGCGAGCAGCGTCGCCATGTCGGGCCAGCGCTCCCGCGGCTCCACGCACAGCCCGCGCAAGATCGTCGCGCGCAGCCGCCTGGGCACGCCACGCTGGTCTGGCGGGACCACGAGCTGACCACCGCAGACAGCCGTCGACAGACTCGAGAGGGTGTCCCCGGCAAACGGCCGGCATCCAAACAGAGCCTCGAAGGCGAGCACACAAAAGCTGAACTGATCGGCGCTCGCGTCACCGGGCCGGGCCCTGAACTGCTCAGGCGCCATGTAGGCGGGCGTGCCCATGACGCTACCCACGCGAGTCAGCGCGTAGACCTCAGTCTCGTCCAGACCCGGGTTCGTCGGAGAGGAGCGGTCGAAGCCAATATCCTCACTCGAGTCGAGCTCCGACCTGTCCGAGACATGCCGAACCAGGCCAAAGTCGAGCACGCGCACGCGCCCATCGGCGCCGATCATGACGTTGTCTGGCTTGAAATCGCGATGGACCAGGCCCTGCTCGTGCGCTGCGACCAGGCCGGCGCCAGCCTGGCGCAGGACCTCGACGGTGGTCGACCACGGCCGCAGCGAGCCCGGTGGGTTCCTGGCCAACCACGCTCGCAGCGTCTCACCATCGACGAGCTCCATGGCCACGAACACAGCGCCATGATGGTCCCCGAGCTCGTGGATCTGGACCACGTTCGGGTGTGACAGGCGAGCGAGCGCCTGGGCCTCACGCTCGAGTCGCGCGCGCGCGACTTCGTCTTGCATCCGCGCCCTCAGCAACTTGACCGCGACCTTGCGCTCGAGCTGCTCGTCGTAGCAGACGTAGACGACCCCCATCCCGCCGCGGCCGAGCTCGCGCAAGACCGCGTAACGTCCGAGTCGGCCCGGAACACTGTCGGGCCCGCCGAACTCCTCGGGTGTTGAACTCGAGCGCGTCGCCGCGACGCCCGGAAACACCCTCGCGCGCAGCGCCGCGACCAGGCGCAGCTCGGGGTCGGTCGACCGGCCTGTGTCGGCGGACTCCCCTGCCAGCGTATCGTCGAGGGTCTCCATCGGATGCGGCAGCCCCCTCAGGCGATCCCGTGCTTCTTGACCAGCCGGATCAGCTGATAGCGGTTGCGCAGGCCTAGCAGACGCCACGCCCGGTCTTGAACCCCGTCTGCGTGGCTGAGCGCGAGCTCGATCTGCTCGCGACTCAGGGCGCTCGGCTCGACCTCGCTGACCGGCTCGAGCTCGACGTGCCGGACCTCATCGTGGCCCGAGACCACGCTGTGCATCATCGCGCTCCACAGCGCGCCGTCGAGCTCGCGCACGTTGGCTGGATAGCTCCGACTGACCAACGCACGAACCAGCGCCGAGCCCACGCGCGGATGGCCCGAGGGATCACCGTCGACAAAGAAGCGCCGCGAGAGCAGGTGATCCTCGACCGCCATCCGCCGGATCAAGTGAGGGATCAGCAAGCCGATGTCTTCGCGACGGCTATCGAGGGCCGGGACCGCCACGCGCAGGCGCAAGCGCGCGGCCAGGTCGTGCTTGAGCTCGGTGAGCGGGCGATTGGTCGCCGCGATGAGCCGCAGGTCAGCTTTTCGGGTGACCGCCTCACCGAGCCGCTGGTACTCGCCGTCATCGAGGACCCGCAGCAAGTGTGCCTGGAGATCGTGGGACAGCTCGCCGATCTCATCGAGCATCAGCGAGCCCTTCGCGGCCGCGCCGATCAGGCCCGGACGCTCGGGCATGCCCGGGTTGGGGTAGTCACGCAGGTTCCCGAACAGCTCGGCGTCGATCAGCGCGTCGGGCAAGGTCGCGGCGTTGCGCGCCACCAGCGGATGCTGGGCCCGAGCCGAGAGGCCGTGGATCGCCTGCGCGACCAGCTCCTTGCCGACGCCGCTCGGGCCTTGAATCAGGACGTGGACATCGCGCTGGGCTGCGAACGCGAGCTGCCCGCGCAGCATCCACGCGGGCGGGCTCTCTCCAAGCATGCCAAACGCGTCGGGCCGGCCAAACGCCGGGCTCAGCTCGGTGGGTAGCTCGAGCGCCGGCAGCTCGACCGGGCGACGAGCGACCACGAACATGATCTGCCCGCGGAGCTCGACGATGTCAGCCTCGCTGACCTTGCGCGAACGCTTGACCTCGACGCCATTGATCAACAGCGTCCGCCGGCCCAGGTTGGACAGCTGCAGCGCGCTGCCCTCGGCGCAGCGAATACGCAGCTGGTTCTCGGAGAGGCGGGGTAGCGCGAGCGGCTCTCGGGGTTGGTTTGCACCGCAGCGCTGACGGACCAGGGCCAGCCGCCCATCGCCTTGTCGCGGGGACCCACCGCGCCCGAACACCCAGCCCTCGTCCGGCTCGCGCTCGGGATCGGGCAGCAACACCTCGCCCACGCGATCGGGCTGCTCCCCACACCAAATTACGACCAGCGCACAGATCTCGCGGGAGGATCGATGGCCCGCCGCCGCCAGGCTCGAGTGGGTCGTCAGCGTGTCCATGGAGTGCCGGGCTGAGTCTACATGCCCGATCCCCCGGCTCGGATACCCGAGTTCCTCCATTTCAGGTTTCCCGCCCAAGACGACCACCGAATCAGCGAGCCGCCTCGCGTATCGGAGCGCTCGAGCCCGAGGCCCGGTGCAGACCGATGCTGTCGGTGCGCGGAACACCCGTCCCCGGATTGGGCGACGCAGGACCCGAGCTGTGCTGAGCCACATGCCACGCTTCATGCTCTTGCGGGACCCGGTCGGGCGTGTACGGGCCCGACTCCATGATCACGCTCGCGTCCTGCCCCATGTAGACTTGGGAGCTGATCTCGACCGGCGCAGGCGCGGCCGGCTCGACGCTGCTGAACGCGGGCAGCGTGGTCTCCGGCTCGAGCTCGGCCGAGCTCGAGCCCTGTTCGATCCCACCGGAGGCATCCGCGTGCCCCGAGGCGCCCACGTCGTCCGAGCTCGCGTCTCGCAGCTCGGGCGCGGCCGCGTCCGGGTCCATGAGTTCGGGCGGCTTGGTCCCCTTGGCTAGCTTGGCCCCGTTGCTGGCGATCGAGCTCGCGGCTCCGATCGCGGCGCCCTGCCACGCGGCGCTGGTCAACTGCTCACCACGCGCGCCCCCCATGGCCGCGAAGGCCACGTTCGAGGCCGCGCCATAGGCAGTGTCGACGGCCACGCCTGCGAGAAAGCGCGCACCCGCACTCCACTCGCTGGTCGCAGCCGGCACCGCCGCGTCGAAGGCCTGTCCGCCAGCGCTGAGTGCTGCGCCTGCGGCCATCCCCGCGTAGGTCTGCCAGCTGTTGTAGCGCCACTTGACGGGGTTGTAGGACTGGTTGACCGCGGCCGCGCCCGTGTACGCGCCAGTCCCCACCGCCAGGCCAACGGCGACTTCCCCAGGGAGCAGCTCCGGTGCCGCGATCGCCGTCGCGGTGAGCGTGACGGCGATGCCGACATCGACACAGATCGAGCGAATTCCGTGGCCGGAAGGATCGATCTGTGACGCCCAGTTGTTCGCCCCGAACGCGTAGGCGTTGTAGGCCGCGGGCGTGTACTCGGGCGCACCGATCAGGTGGCTGTCGGCGGCCGTGAACCGTGCCAGGTTTGGCCACAGCGCGCGCCCCCCCATGGCCACGAGGCCGCTATCGGGCGCCTGCGCGTAGCCGTCAAACTTGGCCATGAAGGTGTCCACGCCGGTGCTCTGAGCCGAGACATCGCCATAGGGTGCGTAGGTCAGGCGCGCACCCAGGCTCGGGTTACTCGGGTCGACGACCAGCTGGGTGCCGTGGGTCAGATCGTTGGAGAACAGAAGCGTCTGACCCGCGACCGGGATCCCGGGGCCGTTGGGGCCGGGCACCAGGCCCGTGCCGGTCGCGTCCGCGAGCTGGGGCTGTGCCTGGGCGTCGTCCGGCGAGCGCGCCACGCTGACCGTACCGACCACGGAGTTGGGGCCCCGCAGAGAGTGGGTCTCGATGGCCTCGCCCGAGCTCAGGATCGTGACCTGAAGGCTCGGGCTCAGATCGTAGATGACCGCGCCATCGCCACGCTCTCGGCGCAGCTGCCAGCCGGCGTGATCGTCGAGGTAGCTCTCCTCGATCACGGCGCCATCAGGGCCGGGCCCACGAGCCGAGACCAAGGTCCCAGCAGGATCGTAGGCGAAGGTCCAGCTGTCGTCTGCGCCCGCCGCCGAGCCGACCCAGTGCAGCGCACCGTCGGCATGATAGCCGGTGCCATCGCTGCGGCCGGGGCTGGTGATCGACGAGATCTGTTGGTTGTCGACCGTGAAGCGGGTCTCGTCCCCCTCCGCGATCGAGTGGGTCAAGCTGCCGCCTGCGTCGTAGTCGAAGGTGTAGCTGCGCGGCCCGATCTGTGCGGTCTCGACGGCCCCCGTTGCGAAGTAGGTGAACGCGCGATCGTAGGCGTCGTCGATCTGGTCATCGATCGACTCGATCTCGTACAGCGTCGCCCAGGTCGTCGTCTCATCGATCATCGTCCCCGCGTCGGTCGCGGCCGAGGTCGTGTGGGGTCGACCCAGCACGTCGTAGGTCCGCGACTCGCTCAGCGCACCGCCGCCGAGCGAGGCGACCTGAGGCTTGCCCGACGCGGTGAACTGCGACCACGAGCCGATCGCCTCGTAGGTCTCAGCCGCGCAGTCCGAGCTCGTCGCGCAATAGTCCAGCTGCTCGAGCACCCCCGTCACGCCGTAGCGCCAGCGCGCCGCCGCGCCGCTCGGGAAACCTGTCCAGACCCGCTGACCGACGGGGCTAAAGGCCGAGTTCGTAGCGAAGTTGTAGCCGTCGATCATCCGGGTGGTGCCGGTGATGTTGCCGTAGGCGTCGTAGGCGTAGCCGGTCGACATCCCGCCCTGCGCGCTGTCGTCGACGCTGGCCAGCCGCCCAACGCCAAACTGCCCGGGGCTCGAATCATCGTAGGTGAAGGTCATGGTTCGTGCGCCGCCGCCCGCCGTGCTCAGCACGCGCTGGGTCTCGCGCAACAGCGGTCCATAGCTGTGCGTGACCGTATCGCCAGTGGCCGAACTGACGCTCAGCTCAGTGCCGAGCGCCGTCCAGGCCCACGTCGTGGTCCCGCGAACCGTGCTCGTCGCGCTGTGGTGGCGGCCGAGGCTATCGTAGCTCAAGCTCGTGCTGGTCCCGTCGGGCGCCGACAGAGTCGAGAGTCGCGCGAAGGCGTCTCGCTCGAAGCGAACGATCGGAGCCGGGCGGCCTTCGATCGCGGGGAGGTCGCGGCGCACGACTTGGCCCGAAGCATCGGAATAGGAGGTGACGGTACGGACGAGGCTGCTATCGCTGGCCCACGTCCGACTGGTGGCGGTCTGGCGCGCGAGCCCGTCGACTTCGACGATGTCGTAGTCGAGCTCGACGGCGTCGCCAGTGGGGAACTCGAGTCGCGACAGCCGACCGACGCTGTCGTAGGTGTGCGTGACCCACTCGCTGGGGTCGGTGGCGAACCGAGACAGCCCGTGGCGGTCGAGCCGAGCCAGGTCGACGTAGGCCAGCTCGCGGACGATCGTGGCGCCCTCGCTGCCGGTCATGGCGGTCCTCACCGTCCGACCCAGCCCGTCGAAGTGACGCCGGACCACGCGCTCGTCTCCAGCCCAGTCGTGCAAGGTTCGGACCTCGGAGAACCATCCGAGCTCGTCGCGGCCCCAACGGTGGTGGGACAGCCGAACGCTGCCGCTGCCGTCGGCGGCGGGCCCGAGGGTCGAGACGACGCGACCAAAGCCATCGAGCGTCGCGCTCCGCTCGACGCCGTTTTGGTCCCTCGTGCTCAGGACCTCACCGCTGCCCGGATCGTAGCTCGCCTGGGTCGAGTAGAGCGCATTGGTCAGCGTCGTCGGAAAGGTCTGCCAGATCGAGTCGTAGCTTTGCTCCGTCCAGGTCAGCGTCTGGCCCTCGACGTCGCCGTCGCCAGTCCACGCCTTCTTGCTCGAACGCAGGACCTGGCCGAACGCGTCGTAGCGCCACTCGCTGCCCATCCAGCTGTCATGTTGGTCGTCCCAGGCCCGCAGCTGGTAGGGATCGAGGCGGCCGTCGCTGGTGTAGACGAGCTTGACCAGCGGGCTCCCTGGCTCGGACGGGCACGCGCAGCTGTCCCCTTCGAGCGTGCACGCGCCATGGGTCTGGCGGACCGAGTCGGGGAACGCGAGGGTCCAGGCCTGGGTGTCGACCTGGTAGGTCACGCAGGTGTCGAGATCGTCGTTTGGATCGGCGATGTCGCCCTCATCGTGGATCAAGCGATGGTTGCCCCACGCGTCGAAGCTGAAGGTCTTGTGGCGAGTCACCTCGCCCGCCGAGGCCGTGCTGAAGCTGTGCACGGTCTCATCCTCAGGATGGACAAAGGCCGCGCCCCCGAGCGTGGGCGTGGCGACGACCGTCGCGCTCGAGCTGTACAGGACGAAGCCGTCCGCGGTTCGGGCGATCGTCTCCCCAGCGGGGACCGACGTATCGATCAGCGGCTCGCCCTCGTCATCGAGGAAGCTGTGCACAAACGCGGTGGTCGTCGACTGGCCGGGCTCGGCGGCGTCGGTGTTGAACTGCCGGTCGATCACGGTGTGGGACTGAAAGCCCAGGAACCCGCTCTCGTCGATGCGCGCGACGGCGCCGGTCCAGTGCTGGTCGTAGGTGTAGACGCCGCCGACGCCGTCGCCGTGCTCGACCTTGGTGACGACCGTGACCGGCGCGCGAAATTCCCGATAGACAGGCAACTCGGGGACCGCAGGCGCAGAGCTGTACCAGTCGTCCGCGCTCGGGCTCGACAAGCTCGCGTAGGACCAGCGAGTCGAGCCGCCGATCCCGTCGGTGATATCGATGACGACCTCCGCGGTATCCGTGGGCGGCGTGGACACCAAAACGTTCTCGTCGCCAAATATGATCAGCGCCGCGATCCCCTCGCCCGTCGTCGCCATCGGGAAGCGAGGGTTTTGGGGCAGCGGGCCAAAGGCGAAGCCCCCGCTCGGCCCGCTGATCACGTCCGTCTCGAAGCTCGTGCTTTTGACCTCGCCGATCACATCGAACCCGCGGGCGACACCGAACTCGACCCCCTCGGCCGAGAACCCGACGATATCGGCCCGGCCATCACCGTTGACGTCGGCGAGCACGCGCTGGCTGCCCTGGCTGTCGTCCCATCCGGCGAAGGTGTCGTCGTCCCAGACCACGGGATCGGTGAACGAAACGCCCGTCGAATAGGCCACGATGACGTCGGTGTTGCGAAACCCGACAACGTCCGGGAGTCCGTCGCCGTTGACATCGGCGACGCGGCAAGGCGCGGTGTTCGGGTTCCAGTCGGCGCCCGTTCCCGGCGAGAAGGCCTGCGTCCAGAGGACCCGGGGAGCGAAGCCATCACCGGTCGAGAGCCCAACCCAGATCTCGTCGCCGGACATGCCGACGATGTCGGTCGCGCCATCACCGTTGACGTCGGCGAGCACCGGCGCGTTTCCCTGGCTCGCCGAGAAGCCGTCGTTGGCCGAGAAGTCGGCCATCGTGTGCTGAGCCCGAGCGACGAACGCGGCCTCGCCATCGGAGTAATAGAACTCTGTGGAGAACATGCCAAAACCGATGATGTCGGTCAGCCCATCGCCGTCGAGATCGGCCGCCGTCCGCTGCGTCGTGCTGCTCCAGCCCTGGCTGATGGTGAGGGCCTGAGTCCACGGCTCGGGGGCTTGGAAGTTGCTCCCGTCAAAGCGCAGCGTGTAGACGTTGTTGTGCTCAAAGGCGATCGCGTCGACGCGGCCATCGCCGTCGACGTCCCCCATCACGCGCGGGTAGTCGCCGAGGCAGTCATGACCGGCGTCGCAGCCCGTGAGCGAGCTGTCGGCGGACTGGGTCGCGCCAAACCCAGAGCCCGTCGAGAGTGAGAAGCTCAGGTCTTTCCCAAACCCAACCAGGTCCGTGCGCCCATCCGCGTCGAGATCGGCCATCACCCGGGGCTGGTTCTCGATGTCCCAGCCGGTGCTCGCGGTGAAGTCGGTCGCCCAACTGGTCGGATCGGCAAACGCCGACGACGAGGGCTGCTGCCAGGCAAAGCGAGTCGGCGGCAAGGGCGTGTCGTCGGCACCGAGATCGGAGACCTCGCGCAGACGAGCATGGCCCGTGAAGGCTGAGCGAAGGTACGCGAGCGAGCGCGTACGCACTCGCTCGGCGCCCGGGTCGTCACAGTCCACGATCGACGAGCTCGACACGCAGGTCACGACCTCGCTGAGGAGCTTGCTGTGACGGACCTGCGCGCCAGCTTGAAACAGCGTGGTCGCGGCGGGCTTGTCGATGTAGCGCAGCGTGAGCGCGCGCTGGGCCTGCTGGGCCGGGGACGCCGTGGCGTTGGACGTGTACGCGATCGCGTGGGGCATGTACTCGCCCGTGTCTTCGTCCTCGTCATAGCTGTAGCTGACGGTATTGGCGTCGCGGTCCGACCAGCTCGAGATCGGCCAGACGCGGACCGAGCCGGAGGGGAGCACCGATGCCGCGCTGGGGTCGGGGACAGCCTCGACAGCGACCTCGTCTCCATACTCCCTGGCCTCGCCCTTTGGCGTCCTCGCGCTGAAGCTGCAGGGGCCCGCGCCGCAGCTTCCGTGTGACCTCAGCTCGACGAAGGTGTCCCGCTCGGTCCGATAGCTCGCGCCGTCGGCCCCGTAGCTGCCCGAGGCGAGCACGAGCAACTGTCCGTCGAGACAAAAGCGATCGCTGCTCGCGTAGCGAACGGGGTAGGCGACCCCGTCACGACGCACGGTGCAGCGGGTGACCGCCGAGAAGCCCGTGAGCAGCCCGCCGTGGCCGAGCACGCCATTGCCTGCCTGGCTGTTATAGGTCAGCGAGAGCGAGGGCTGATGGCCCGCGATCCCCGGTGGGACCGGGAGCGCCATCGTGTAGGACGCGGCGCCGGTGAAACCGACGGACGCCTGCCCGACGATCGATCCAATGGGATCGGAGCCTGGCGAGGGAAGATCGGGACCCGCGACCGGCTCCTCGACCTCACGCAGGTGACCACAGCTCAACACCAGGGCCAGAGACAACGACGACAACGACAACAACGACAACAATCGACTCGGCACGCGCATCACGGCCTCCAATCAGGAATGAGAGTGAACGGACGGGCCCGGTGCCCGTCCGCTCATGTTTGGTCGAGCGCAGAGCGCCCAGTTCAGTGCTCGTGCTCGTTCAGTGCTCGTCTTCGAGGTACCAAACGATCACGACCGGCGAGCCGCTCTTGTGGTCTGTGGCCGACACCCTCGCGTAGTAGGCCTGGTTGGCGTCGAGGCTATCGTTCAGGAAGTCCACGGCGTCCTTCGCGGCCGTGCTGTAGTCGGAATCCGAGAACGTGCTGAACTGCCAGTTGGGACCCGCGGGCAAGCTCGCGCTTGCCAGTGGAACGGTCTGATAGAACAGAAGCGAGGTCCCGTTGCCGTCGTGTTCGTCGGACGTAGCGACCTTGACGGACAGGTTCTGAGCCGGCGTCAGCTTGTCGAGCCCGTTTTGTGCAGAGTTGAAGGTGTTGGTGGCGTTCGAGTTGGAGTAGATGTCAAAGACCCAGGACATTGGTGTCCTCCTTGTGTGTGACGCATGTGGTGCAACCCCTGTGCCAGACCAGAGTGCGCTGTGGCGGCGTCTCAGACTGGGTTTGGACCCTGTCGCGTCGACGAGCGCACGCACACTCGATGTGCACGCACAGCGCAGCCCAGCGCCAAGCCAGCGCCCCGCTCGATGCGCTACCAACCGGCCGCGATGGCGATCGTCGACGAGCCCGCCAAGCCGAGCAGTTTGCCACGGGCTGCTAGGCTCAGACGCGAGCGACGCGACCCCTTCGGTCCGACACGAGCGCCAGGCACGGTGGATCGCCAGCGCGGGTGCGCCGTGGGAGAGCGGAGGCTTTGTCTGTATCCCTGCGCCGCTCGGGCTCGCTTGGCCTTTTCGCCGAGAGCGTTGTCGCTTTGCGCCCGACAGAGCGGCGGTTTGGCTTCGCGCCCTCGACGAAAATTCCGGTGCGAGACGACACGGGGCATTGCACTACGGGCTGCCAGCGCTGGCCCAAGAGCAGCGCGTTCGGCCTCGACCGCTTGCTAGCCCTCGCTCATTCGCACGCGACGCGGCGCGACGCACCATAGGCTGCTAGCGGGGTTGCTCACGGTCCATAACGCTGGACCGCGAAGCTCAGCGGGGCGGTGTCGAGGTCATCCCAACGAAAAGAGGGACTGATGACAGCGAAGCCCGGGTACCCCCCAATCCAAAACTGCCCCGGCACCATCTCGCCGTCAGGATCGATCACGACGGGGATCAAGTCGTTCGGGTAGGCGTCATGCCAGTCCGCGGCATCCTGGACCGTCGCCCGTTCGCCCTCAGGACCCTCGAGCAGCACGGTCACCCACCGCAGCTTTTCCTGGCCGATGAGTTTGCGCAGCGGAGCAAAGGAAGCCTCATCGTAGCTCGGGGACCCCTGCGCCAGCCATTCGGCGAAACCCTGACAGGGCGGACACCACGACGTCGACAGATCCATGAGGATCGGCTTGCCAGCGAGTGAGCACAGGTAGAACTCGTCACCGTACCGGTCGATGGTCGTCCAGTGCGGGACCGGGGCGCCGACGCTCGCCTTGAGATCGAGGCCCGGGTCGGCCTGCTCCGCGCACGGGTCCGCGTCCGCCGCTTCCACGCTCCCGTCGAGGCCCAGCCCCAGCCCGAGCACATGGGTTGGCTCGCTGCGGCTCTCATGGGGCTGGCCATCCCCAAGCTGACCGCGATGATCGGCCCCCCAACACTGAAGCACGCCGCCCTCGATGATCGCGCAGGTATGCCACCCTCCGATGGCGATGGCTTCGGCTGGGCCATCGAGGCCCCCGACCTTGTGGGGCGTTGGATAGAACTCGCTGAACTCACCGATGCCGAGCTGACCATCGCGATTGGCGCCCCAGCAATACACGTCTCCGCCCTCGATGATCGCGCAGGTATACCCCCAGCCCATCGCCACCTCGACCGCCGCGCCAGGCAGGGGTACCTCGATGGGTGTCGAGCGGTGCTCGAAATCGCCGACCCCGAGCTGCCCCGAATGATTGGCGCCCCAGCACTCGAGACGCCCCGACTCCAACAGCGCACAGGAGGACACGAGCCCGATCGAGAGCGCACGGGCAGGGCCGGACAACAGTACGAGATCGCCGGGCGAGAGCGCACGCTCGCATTCGATGCCTAACTCTGTCTGGCCGTCGCCGAGCGCACCAAATGCACAAGTACCCCAGCACTGGACGTCCCCGCCGTCGAGCAGCGCGCAGCCGTGATTTCTGACCTCCGCCATCTGCGGAGCACCTGCGAGACCTTCGATGGCCGCCGGCTCACTTCGATTCTCGTATTCCCCGTTGGCGAGCTGGGCGTTGGTGCCGCTTCCCCAACACATGAGCTCAGCATCGGTCGTGATTGCGCAGGTGTTGACGCCACCCGCTGCGATCCGACTGACCTGTCCCCCGATGCCGTTCAGGGTCACGGGAGCCGCTCGGTCGATACGCTCTGGCCCGTCGCCGAGCTGACCGACGAAGTCGTGCCCCCAACACGACACCTGGCCGTCGTCGGACAGAGCGCAGGAGTGACCACCTGCAGCCGCGAGCTGGGTCACTGGGCCCGGGAGGCCCAAGACCGAGGTGGGAGAGTCGCTGTCTGCGAAGGGCTCTCCGTTGCCGAGCTGGCCGGCACCGTCGGCACCCCAGCACTCGACGACCCCCGACTCCAGCCGCGCGCAGGTGTGGCGGTCACCGAGCACGACCTCGACGACCTTGGCGTCATTATCATCGTCATTATCGTCATCATCGCCGGTATCGTCATCATCGCCGGTGTCGCCGGTGTCGATGGCCGTCGACCCAGCATCACCGCAGCCGGGCATGGACAGGAGGGCGAGCGGCAACCAGGCGCAGCACAACACTGCGGCGAACGCCCTGCTCCCCTTTTTCGAACACACATCGAACTCATCCATCAGCACGGAATCGAGGCTAGCATAGCCCACCCTACCAAATCAATTGATCGATTAATGTCATGACATGAGATGCCATCACGTGAATAGTAGCGAGCGTCTAGGCCATCCAGACAGTCAATTTTTCTGCGCGCCAACTCCGCCCTTCACATAGTGGACACTCTCGGCGTTTGTGACACGGACACCGGCGGGCGCGCTGGCGACAACTTGCCAACCCCTGGCAGTCCTCGACTGCCCGCAGCTTCGACACAGCTCGTCTCCGCGCTGAACTCGGCCACAGGCTCGGGCTCGGGCTCGGGCTCGGGCCACGAGTCGGCGCTGCCCCGTCCACCTGGGAGAAGAGGTCGGGTGAGCGGTCAGGCAGCGAAGTCGAACAAGAGCTGTCCCGGGTACTGCGGATGCTCGAGGGCCGATGCCGCTCGACTTCGCAGTGCTCCGTCACGAACACCTCTACGAACTCCGCCACCGTTTTGGGAGGCGCTCCTTGTTCTGTGGTCGTGGGTAGCGCGGATGAAATATTCTCCACGCCACCCCCTGTTTACGCTTTCCTACCTTTCCAAGTCGTGCAGGGGTGTTGTCGTTTCCTCCTTCGTGCGCTCACTCGAGAGCGCTGGGGCGAACGCGAACCAGCAGGCGAGTGTCTGGCGTTCATCCGGGGCTGGACGTCGTGAATCCCATGTAGCTGACCGTCATGGTGTGACATGTGAATGGCTCGTCATGGACTTGGAGTGCTGGTCATGCTCGTGTGTGGTTGCGAGATGAGCGACGCAGCCGAGTGGCGACGAGAGAGACTTGGAAGCCGGCGGGACGACCGGAGCCGGGGAATCAACTGAATCGAGTATGACGGACTCGAGCGAGGGCGGCGACCTCGATACGACGACCGGCGAGATGCCACCCCTCGAGTTTTGCCCCCCTGTCTTGGGCTTCGAGGCCCTGGCGTGGCAAGCCGAGTTCGATGTGTTTTTGTCGACTCCAACTCGATGCGCAAATACCTGCTCGACTTTCCGATGGGCGGCGGGCACTGGAGTCAGACCTATACGCTGCGCGCCCTGGTACTCATGTACGAGCTGACCGGAGACATCGACGACCTCCACGAGATGATCTGGCAGTTCGAGGCCTTGACGGGCCTGGCTGAGAACGGCGTCACGTGGCCGACCGGCGTGTGCGGCGACGACGACTTCACGCACTCGACGCTCGTCATCGATGCCCGCCTCATCACGCCGCTGCTGCGCGCGGCGTGGTGGATGGCCAATTCCAGCCTGGCCGACGATCCGGTCCCCGACCTCGACGGGATCGACTTTGGGGGCGAGAGCTACGCTGGCGTCGCTGATCGTATCGCGGCGCTCGCTACGGATGTTCTTGCCGGCCATGAGTCCGAGTTGGAGACGATCGCCAGCGAGAGCTTTGGACCGCACGAGGGGGAGGCGTCGGAGTACTACCGTTTTGGCGACTCCTACACGCGCGTGGCAGGCGACTTGATGCCCTTCAATTACAGCAACTCCGCCGCCTCTGCGTACGCGGCGCTGTGGTACCTCAGGGGTGACCTTGGTGCTCGGACGCACGCAGAGCGCCCGACCGTATTTTGGTGGAACCGAACCTACGGACACAAGCCCAACCCAAACCCTTTGTCGTCACGCTGGTGGGGCTATCGGGGCAAGCTCGACGAGCGCTTCGACCCCGACGCCTATCCCGGCGATGCCGATCAGCGACCCGAAGACCTGGGGCACGCGGACATGAGCGCCAGCCTGGCGGCCGAGATCTATGCGCTGGGTCTGCCGGGGCTCAACCCGACGCGAATTGACCAGGTCGCGCTGACGAGCAAGCGTTGGGTGAGCCGGGCCCTCGATGACCCGGCGCCTTCGTATGCGATCACCGGCGATGACACGGATGGAAAGTGGGACGACCTGTTCGATCACCTTCCGATGGCCTGTTACCGCGAGAGCATCTTGACCGACCTCAGCGGCGAAGCACCGAGTCGTCTAGCCAACGAAGAAAGGTGACTATCGGCGTACCTACCTGGAGAACATCGCCGAGTTTGCATTCTTCAACGAGTTCGCTGGCACTGACCCTGCATGCGGGCCAATATGTGGCGACGGTGTGTGCAACGGGCCCGAAGACTGCGTCGGCTGTGAACAGGACTGTGGGTCCTGTGAGGGGCAGGCCTGCCCCTGAGCGGGACGGGGCCGGTCCCAGACGACAGCCGCTGGGTCACCGGTCAGCGCATCGAAGCCAGCGGCGGCCAAAATCTGTAAATGGGAGGTGCTGGACGTGGGGGGATGATGACCAGGGAGCCTGGCCCACCTGCGTGGGCTAGATGTGCGCCCCCACCGCGAGGCTGCGCTGGTATGCCCTGTTCATGTCGCGTTGGCAGCTCGAGTTCGTCTCTGGTCGCCGCCTCGATCTGCGCCCAGGCGTGACCGTCGTCGGGCGCAGCGGCGACTGTGACGTGGTGCTCGACAACCCGGCCGTCAGCCGCCGCCAGCTGCTGCTGCACGCGCGCAGTGACGGCGTCGAGCTCGTCAACCTCGGCCGCGCCAAGGTGAGCTGTGCGGGGCGCGAGGTCACAGAGGGCCTGCTGGCCACGGGCGACGAGCTGCTGAACATCGGCGATTCGCCCTTCGCTACCTTGCGTGCCAATGCGACGCGAGCGAGCGAGCAGCGCTGGCTGGTACGCGTCGACAGCGATCCCAGCACCTCGCTGCGCCCACCCTTTCGCGCCGGGGCGGGAGACGAGCTCGACATCGCCAGCTGGCCTCCCGCGCTGCTGCTGTTTCATGCCGTCGCCGATACGCTCGTCGTCGAACTCGGCGCGGCTGGCGAGGCATCCGAGCGCAAACGCTTTGGCGACGACGGCCTGCTCGAGCTGCGTGAAGGCCACTTCGAGCTGCGTGGCCATCGCTTCGAGGTTGCCGCGGCGCAGCGCGTCGGCGTCCAGACCACGCAGCGCCGCGGCCCCTCGACGGGCGCTCGCATCACGATCGAGCCCCATCGCCAAGGCGGCGTGATCACCATCGAACGCGGCGGCGAGCCACGCAGCGTCTACCTCGCGGGCCGTCGCTTCGCGCTCGTGCGCGCGCTGCTCGACCCGCCCGAACCTCTGCAGCCCGGCGCCTTCGTGACACTCGGCGCGCTGATCGAGGCCGTGTGGCCGGACAGCGGGGACAAGGACGACAGCGATCTCAACGTGTTGATCTACCGCGTGCGCCGCGACCTGACGCGCGCCGAGCTCGAGCCCAGCGCGTTCATCGAGCGCGAGCGCGGTCGAGTCCGGGCGCCGATCGCTAGGGGGGCGAGCATCGTCCAGGCTGGCTGAGCCACGCCTGTGCCTGCGCGTGCTGTTTGGCCGCAGCGGGCCCTCCGGCGTCGAAGCTCTCCCGCGCCGCGCGAGCCAGCATGCACGCGCGCTCGCGATCCGAGTGTTCGACGGCGCGGGCGAGGGCCATGCGCGTCTTGCCGAGCTCGACGGCCTCGACCGCGTGGGTCGTGCGCAGTTCGAGCGCGCGCTCGAGCACGACTCCGGCCCGCTCGGGCGCCTCGCATCCCAGCAGCGCCTCGCCGAGCGCCGTGAGCGTGTAGGCGAGCTCGGGGTGCTGCTCGCCCAGGCTCGCCTCGCCCAATGCGAGCGCCCGCTCGTGGAGACTCCGCGCCTGTACGAACTCTCCCTGCATCGCGGCGACGAGACCGAGGTTGTCGAGGGTGACGGCCACGCTGGGGTGCTCAGGCCCAAAGCTCGTCTCGAGAATCGACAGCGCGCGCGCAAAGTTGGCCTGCGCAGCGGCGAATTCACCGAGCTCGCTCTCGGCGTTGCCGAGGTTGTTGAGTGAGGTGGCCAGCTCGGGGTGCTCGGCGCTCAGGGTCTGCTGTTTGAGGGCCAGCGCGCGGCGATGAAAATCTCGCGCCGCACGATAGTCCCCCTCGGCGAAGGCGAGGTTGCCCAGGTTGTTGAGCGACATGGCCAGGTCCGGGTGCGAGGTCCCGAGCCCCTGCTCTTCGATGCTCAGCGCGCGCTCCATGTACGCCCGCGCCCCGCCATAGTCGCCGACGTGCTTGGCCACGATACCGAGCGCGTTGAGTGAAGCCGCGAGGTCGGGGTGCAGCGGGCCCAAGCTACGCTCGCGCAGCTCGAGCGCGCGCTCGAAGTAGCTGCGCGCCTCGTCGTACTCGGCGAGGCTGAACGCGGCGTTGCCGAGGTTGTTGAGCGCCGTGGCCACGCTCGGGTGCGCGGGGCCCTCGGCGCGGGTGAAGAACTCGAGCGCTTGCTGCCACAGCTCGCGGGCTTCGGCGTAGGCCGCCCGCTCGTAGGCCATGGCCCCGAGGTGGTTGAAGTAGGCCGCCCGCGCCTCGGGTCGGGCCGCAGCCTCGGACAGCGGCCCGGCGTGTTTGGCCCAGATCCGCCCTTCGTCGTGACGCGCGAGCTTGTGGCCCACGACCCACAGCAGCAGCGCCGCAGCCTCGGCCGACTCCTCGCTCATGCGCAGACGTAGCGCGTCGGCGTAGGCGCCCTCCAAGGTGGCCTCGGCCTGCTCGTAGGTGCCCGCGCGCTGCTGCAAGTCTCCGAGCAACAGCGCGCTTTGGACCACGAAGGGCGCGTGGCCGAGGGCCTGCGCGTCGTCCATCAGCTCCTGCGCGCTGTCCAGACCCTGCTCGTAGCGCCCAGCCTCGAGCAGCGCGCGGATGTGGACGAGGCGTGACTCGAGCTCGACGAGGCGCGCGTCGAGGGCCGCGTCGGTCGGGCGTGTGCGCGCCCCGAGCAGCAGCTCGAGGTCGGCGCAGCGCTCGAGCTTGGGCAAATTGGCAACGGCGAGCCCGGCCTTCTCGACGACCTGCGCATCGGCCTCGGCGAAGATCTCGACCGTCGCTGCGAGATGGGTCAGGTGTGCATCGAGGCAAGCCATGCGCAGATCGAGCAGCTCGTCGGACTGCTCGCCGCGCTGCGTCGCCTCGCAGGCCTCGCGCCGCGCGTCGACCCAACGCCCGGCATAGACATCGATGCCGGCCTCGACGCGGACAGCGGTGTCTTCGGCGTAGCTCAAGCCTGTCGCAGTCAGGGCTGCGCGCACCTGTCTGCGACGCTCGAGGTCCCACACCCCCTCGAGCCTCGCCTCCATCCCCGCACAGGGTTCGACCTGCGACGTGGGGCGAAACGCAGACACGAGCCCGAGCGCAGCGAGCCCGAGCACCGCACACACCACGAACACACGCTGTCGCCGCTGACGTTGGCGCGCTCTAGCAGGCTGCAGCGCGGCGAGCAGCGCGTTCATGTCGGGATGACGCAGCTCGGGCTCGGCCGCCAGCCCACGCTCGAGCGCCGCTCGCAGGGCCGGCGGGAGGTCGCTGCGAGCCTCGCGGGCAGGTGTCGCGCTGCGTGCTGTGTCCGAGCGCTGGGCATCCCCGCTCGTCGCCGTGTGCGGGGGAAGTTCATCATGCAGGGCCTCCCACAGCGCCACGCAAAAACTGTACTGATCGCTGGCGGGCGTCGCCGCGTGACCGTCGAATTGCTCCGGCGCCATGTACCGCGGCGTGCCCAGCATCGCCCCGGTCTGTGTGACGCGCTCGAACAGCGCGAGCTCCTCGTCGAGGTCCTCGCGGCTGGCCTCGAGCTCGGCCTCGGACAGCAGCGCGAGGCCAAAGTCGGCCACGCGCACACGCCCGTCACGTCCAATCAATACGTTCGCAGGCTTGAAGTCGCGATGCGTCAGGCCCACGGCGTGGGCCGCCGCGAGCCCGCGACCGGCCTGGCCAAACACGTCGAGGATCTCGGCGAGCGTGCGCGTCTGCTCGTCGAGCCACTCGGCCACGCTCGGGCCATCGACGAACTCCATCACGATGAAGATCAGCTCATCACTGCGCCCGACTTCATGAACCACGACGAGGTTTGGGTGCGCGAGGCGGGCCATGGCCTGAGCCTCTTTGAGCAGGCGCTCGCGCCCCGCCGCCGAGCGCAGGCGCGAGTGGACCAGCTTGATCGCCACGCGCCGGCCCAGGTCCTCATCGAGGGCCTCGTGCACCTCACCCATCCCGCCAGCGCCAATCTTGCGCAGCAGGTGAAAGTGCCCGAGGCGCTCGGGCAGCAGAGCGTCGAACTCGATGCTCGACTCGATCTCGCCGACCGAGCCCGGCATCGTGGTGGCGTCGCGGGAGATGCTCTTTGATAGCGGCTCCCGCCCGCGAGGGGGGCGCCAAGCCGCCGACGCGCCGAGTTTGTAAGATTTCCTGTCATGGTGTCAGACACGGCCTGGCCCTAGCTTGGCGTCGAGACCAAGCCATGACCAAGCGCGTACTTTTCCGTCCCCTGTTCGCCCTGTTGCTCCTGACCCCCGCCTGCGGGCTCGACGAAGGGACGGCCTCCGAGCTGTCCGAGCTGTCCGAGCTGTCCGAGCTTCGCTCGGGCGGTTCCTGCGAAGCAGCGCCCGAGGGCATGACCCTCTATGTCGCGCCCGACGGCGACGATGACGACGCGGGCAGCTGCGACGCCCCCTTCGCCAGCTTGCACGGCGCCTACGACTGGCTGGCCAGCCACGACGCCGCGATTTCGCAGGACTACACCATCTACGTGCGTGAGGGCAGCTACACCGACGCCAACCTCCTGTGGAACCTGCACTCGTCCACGCACACCCTGGCCGTCGCCGCTTACCCCGGCGAGACGCCGGTGTTCGACGGCGGCGGCCAGGACCGCTTGCTGACCTTGCGCTCCGGCGCCGGCGAGTGCAGCAACTTCGAGCTGCGCGGCCTGCATGTTCGCAACTATTGGTACGCGGGCGTCGTGCTGCTCGGCGACCTACAAACCCCCGAGCAGGGCTGGCTCGGCTGCAACGTGATCGCCGACAACACCTTCGAGGACATCGGCGACGCACAGAACCCCGGCGCCGGCGTGGGTGCCGCGGCGCTGCTGTTGATCAACGCGCGCGACAATCAGATCACCGGCAACAACTTCGTCAATCTCGTCAACCTCGGGGCCACGGACGACGCCAACAAGGGCGTCTACATGGCGCACCGCAGCAGCAACAACTTCGTCTACGACAACTACTTCGACCACATCAGCGGGACGCCGATCCGCTTCCGCGACGGCTCCAACGACAACGATATCTTCGGCAACTACGTCAACGAGTCGGGCACGCAGGCCGTGTACTCTTGGTCGGCCAACGGCGAGCTCATGTCGACGGGCAACCACCTCGTCGACAACGCCGTGACCTTTCCCTATCCCGGCGAGGACGCGACGAAACTCGCGGGCTCGGCCAACGGCAACGCGCCCGGCGAGTACATCATCGGCGGGCAGGCGTTCGTATGGGAAGGGCCCAAGGAGATGGAGGTGCTCACCGCGCTGACCCACGCCGACGTCGACGGCGATGGGATCGACGAGACCATCGTCGCCTACGACCACGGCGACTGGTCGCGCGTCGTCGCCAACGAGGGCGGCAACTCCCCGATCTTCCGCAACTTGCTCTCCGCCTACGACGGCTGGGAGGTCACGCAGCTCACGACCAGCGACGTCGACGATGACGACGTCGACGAGATCAGCACCGCCTTCTACCGCGCCAGCGACGGCCTCACGCGAGTTTTCCGCGGCGATGGAGCCTCGTCACAACCCGCGCTCGGCGGCTCCCCGCTGATGACAGTCGGCAAGATCTACGAATCGAACTTCTGGCGTATCACCGCGATGACCGCCGGCGACGTCGACGGCAGCGGGCGCGATCACGTGCTCACCGCGTTCGAGAACGCCGCGGGCAGGACCCTCGTCTACCGCGGCCAGGCGGGGCTTACATCGACACAGATGTACGACTCCACCAACAACTGGGAGGTCGACGCGATGACCGTCGTCGACCGCGACGGCGACGGTGATGGCGAGCTGCTCACGGCGTTTCGCAGCCCCAGCGTCACGCGCATCTACGTGGCCAACGGCACCAGCAGTGCGACCAACATGGGCTACGCGTGGGTGTCGAGCGACGGCGGCCAGGAGATCACCGCGCTGACCAGCGGGACGCTCGAGGGCGAGGACGAGGAGAGCGTGTTCATGGCCGTGCGCTACCCCTGGGGCGGGACCGAGGTCTACCGCGGAGACGGCTACTCCGCGGACGCCGACGGGATGATCTACACCTCACCCTATTGGAACATCGGCGCCATGAGCACGGGCCAGACCGATGCCGATCCCGGCGCCGAGATCACCACGGGCTTCGCCGACGTGATGCGCACACAGATCCACACGGGCAGCGGCACCAACAATCTCATGGGCAGCAAGATCTACGACTGGCACGCCGAGGACAAAAAAATGTACCTCCTGCGCCGCCACGCCCCGCGCTTTATGTTCCACTCCAACGAGCGCTTCATGCCCGCGAGCGTCGAGTGGGCCGCGCCCTCCTTCGATCGAGTCATGCGCGACGGCGCGTACTGGCTCGAGACCAGCAACTGGAACGGCAGCGCGACGGACTTCAGCCCCGCGGTGTTCCGCGGCGACCTCGATCAAGCCAAGGTCTACGGGTTTTGGGCCGATAAGGGCAATGGCATCGTCGACATGATCTACTGGGTCTACTTCCCCTACAACCGCGGCAAGCAGCTCGCCGGCAGCGTGTTCGGCAACCACGTTGGTGACTGGGAGCACGTGACCGTACGCCTGCAGCAGGACCAAAACGGCAACTACGCCGCCGCGCAGCTGTACACCTCGGCGCACGACTATGGCTTCACGCACCCATGGAACGAGCTCGAGACCTGGGAGCTGTGGCGCAAGACCCACCCGGTGATCTACGTGGCCGAGGACAGCCACGGCATGTACCTGCAAGACGGCTCGTACACCTACGTGGAGAAATACAACGTCGACATCCTCAGCGACGAGATGAATGCGGGCACGGCCTGGGACAGCTGGGAGGCGCTCGAGGGCTTCAACTACGGCGCCCAGCAAGGCCTCGGCGCCGCGCCCTGGCCCACGTGGATGGGCACGAACTTCAGTGATCCCGGCAGCGGCGACGCGAGTGACCCGCTGTCCGGCCCCATCTACCGCTGGGGTGACCCCGAGCGGAGCTGTGACATCGAGTTCGATCTCTGCGACTTCATGTGGATGCCCTTTGGCTGCAACATCCACATCGCTGGTCTCCCCGCTTGCCTGCTCGAAGATGGCCCCACCGGGCCCGCGTCCAAGAACGTGTGGGGCAACGACTTGAACTAGGTCCGAATCAAGCGCTGAAAAACAGCCGGACCAGGGAATTCACCTGAGGAGCTCAGCGTACGAGGGGTTGCGACACCTCCACCGCACGCGACAAGGAGCTCTTCAGGTGAACCGAATTCTGCTCCAACGACTACGAGCTGAAAAGTACAATCGACCGCCGCCTTGGACTGGCCCGCGGCGGCACGGCGCCCCGCGATTCCGGCCCTGAGTTTCGCGCCCCGCGAGCCCGATACGAACTCCACCGCCGGCGACTTTTGCCGGCGCTTTGGCCACATGGACCATCTCGTTGTCGACCAGAGGCCCGAGCTGCACCATGTGCTCGACGACGCTGCGCAGCAGGGCCTGGGCGTCGCCCGCCGGCCGCAGGTCCGCATTGCGCTGAAGCCCATGCGGTGAACGGTTGGGTCCCGGCCGGATCCAACACGCCTGTCCGGGAGAGGGCGAGCGCCGCCGCATCGCGGGCGGAGACCTCGGGTCGACGCCGACTCGATCAAAAAAATGCTCGGAGGTGGCGGACATCCTCAGGCGAATGCGTGGAAGGGGATGAAGCGCGCTCAGATGTCCGGGCGCGCTCGCCTCCATCCTCCACGCAGAGCAACAGCGATCATGTCAATCCTCAATCCCCCTCTCCTCAATCCCCCTCTCCCGACCCTCAGGCGAGCCTCGGCCCTGGTCCTCGGTGGACTCACCTTTCTGAGCGTCAACACGGCGTTCGCCGCTCCATCACAAAATGCCTTCACCCATGTGCCCGACGCGGCCATCCCCGGGCACAACGTCGAGCACCACGCCGCGGTCAACGTCGCCGACTGCGCGAGCGCCTGCGTAGCGACCAACTGGTGCGTGTCCTTCGACTACTACAAGAACTCGTTCGAGTGCGATCTCAGCGACGTGCGGGCCGAGGACGTCGGCGGCCTCAAGACCACCTACAACAACAACCCCTACGACCACTACAGTCTCCACGGATCGGGGCTGCAGGAGTTTCGCCAGTCACAGAGCGCGGCGGTGTTCGGGCACAACGTCGAGCAACTCACCGGCGTCAGCCGTGAGGACTGCGCTCAGGCCTGCACGGACCCGAACCGTTCGAGCTGGTGTGTGTCCTTCGACTACTACAAAAACCTGAACACCTGCGACCTCAGCGACGTGCGGGCCGAGGACGTCGGCGGACTCGAGACCAACTACAACAACGATCCCTATGATCACTACTCGCTGCGCGAGCCGAGCCTGGCGCTGTTCAGCCCCCGCTACTTCACGGCGCTGTCGGGCTACAACACGGAGCACCTCGTCGGGGTTTCGCCGAGCGAGTGCTCGGCGGCGTGCACGGACGTGTCGCGGCGTGACTGGTGCGTGTCCTTCGACTACTACCGGGACACAAACGAGTGTGACCTGAGCGACGCGCGGACCGAGGACGTGGGTAGCCTCTACACCACGGCGAGCTACGACCACTACAGCCTCGAGGTCCCCTACGCCCCCATCAATGGCGATAAACACGTCCTGGTCATCGGCATCGACGGGCTCCGCGGCGACGCGATCCAGTGCCCCGGTTGCGCCGACACGCCCAACCTCGACCTCCTGATCCAAGGCGGCGCCTTCCACGACGACGTCGTCACGGGGGGGCAGCACGGGGGCATCTTGCAGTCCACGATCAGTGGCCCGGGCTGGGCGACGGCGATGACGGGATTTTGGGCCGACGGGCACGGTGTCGAGACCAATTCGAACGCGGTCGGCAACGAACTCGAGCGCATGCACGTCTTCGACCTGATCAAGCTCGCCTACCCCTCGGCGAGCGCCGCGGTGGTCGCCGACTGGACCAACCTGACGACCAACCTCGCGCCCGAGCGGGCCGATGTCCTCCATCAAAACGCGGCCAAGGACTCGGACGAGGCGACCGAGCGCGTGCTCGCCTGGCTCGACTGGGACGTGGCTCCGACGGCGGTGTTTTACTACCTCCACAATGTCGACATTCACAGCGACGCCTACGACCCCGACAACGCCTACTATCAGGGCGTGATCGAGTACGAGGATGCCCAGATCGGCGAGGTGATGGACGGCATCACCGCGCGGATCAGCAACTTCCCCGAGGAGGAGTGGCTCATCGTCGTGACCTCCGACCACGGCGGACTGGGCGACGGCCACGGTGGGCAAAGTGACGAGGAGCGGCGGACTTTCCTGATCCTCAACTCGAGCTTCGCTCGCCCGGATCTGCCGGCCTACTGCGCCGGACCGCTCGATGGCGCCATGGACCAGGTCGACGGTGTGACACCACACGTCACCGACTTCCTCGATATCACGCTGCCCTACCAGCTGGACGGAGAAGTCAACAGCGCCTGCCTCTGAGCTCGTCCAGGCGAGCCTGGACGAGCCTTCAGCGCGCGGGGTTCGGTTGTCCTCGATGGACACCGACCCGCGCCCACCCCATCATCAGCCGTGCCGCAGGACCCTCAGCACGAGGAGCTGTACGACCAGTTCAGCCGACTGTGTGAGCTCTCGGCCGAGCCCCGCGCCGTCGCGCTCGCCGAGCTGCGCGTCGTGAGCCCCGAGCTGGCGGACGCGGTCGAGGAGCTGCTGGCGACCGACGCCGAGGCCGAGCTCGGAGACCGACAGACCTCGCTGAGCTCCGAGGTCTGGCGGGCCACCGATGAGGCGCTCGCGGGGGACCACTCCGGCGAGCGCCTCGGTCGCTTTGTGCTCCTGCGACGCGTGGGCCACGGAGGCATGGGGGTCGTGTACTCGGCCTTTGACACCGAGCTCGAGCGCAAGGTCGCGGTCAAGCGGATCCGCTCGGACCGACCCGACCCGCGTGAGCGAGCCCGCCTGCTTCGCGAGGCGCGGTCCATGGCCAAGCTCTCGCACCCCAACGTCGTGACGGTCTACGAGGCCGGAACCGTAGACGACGAGGTCTATGTGGCGATGGAGTTCATCGAAGGCCAGACCTTCCACGAGTGGTCCAACGCGAAGCCACGTGCGTGGCGAGCCGTGCTCGAGCTCTACGATGGGGCCGCCGCGGGGTTGGCCGCTGCCCACGCGGCCGGCCTGACCCATCGCGATTTCAAGCCCGACAACGTGCTCGTCGACGAGGGCGGCCATCCGCACGTCCTGGACTTCGGCCTCGCCCGTCAGTCGGAGGCCCAGGGGCCTGGGCCGCGCATGGAACCGGCGTCGACCGAGACCCTCCCCGACGTGGTCCTCGAGCCCCGTGAGTGCGAAACAGGGGCGCCCACGATCTCGACGAGTAGAGTCTTCGGGACCCCCGCCTACATGGCTCCAGAGCAGATCCTCGGCGACGCCCGAGGAGGAGATCCTCGCAGCGACCAATTTTCGTTTTGCGTTTCACTGTACGAGGCGCTCTACGGCGCGAGGCCCTTTCAGGGCGACACGATCGCCGAGCTCTTCGCCAACACCAGGGCCGGCGAGCTCCAGCCCTCGCCACCCGGCGCTCAGGTCCCCGGCTGGGTTCGGGCGGTCCTGGTCCGCGGGCTGCGGACCGATCCAGCCGAACGTTGGCCCTCGATGGACGCGCTGCGCTCGGCGCTGAAGCACGACCCGCACCGCAGGCGTCGGCGGACCCTCGCCCTCGCCCTCGCCCTCGCCCTCGCCCTCGCCGGTCTCGGTCTCGGTCTGTGGGGACTCCCGGCAGGCACCCCAGTCGGAGTCCCGCTGTGTCGGGACGCGGCCGAGCACCTCGCAAGTGTGTGGAACGACACCCGACGACGGACCGTCGCCGGTGTCCTGCCCGAGGAGACCTCGCCCGTGGTCTTGTCGAAGCTCGATGCCTATGCCCGAGACTGGATCGACGGCCACACCCAGGCCTGCGAGGCCACCCACCTCCGGGGTGAACAATCGCCCGAGATGCTCGACCGACGCATGCAGTGCCTGACCCGCAAGCAGCGCGAGTTCGCCGTCCTCGTCGACTCGCTCGCTGCTACGAAGGGCGACGCCGCGGGCCAGGCCGAGGCCCGCGTCCGAGCGCTCAGCCCCGTCGCCGAGTGCTCCGACCCCGAGTTTCTGGCGAGCATGACCCGCTCCACGCGGCCTGGCGCCCAGGCCCTCGAGTTCGAGCGGGTTCGCGAGGAGCTGGCGACCGCGCGGGCCTGCCTGATCGCCTACGACGAGCCCGGCTACCGCGGAGAGTCCTGGGTCTTTTGCGCCGACGCTGACGCTCCTGTCCGCGACCTGTGGGACGATCGCATCTCGTCGATTCGCTTGCCCGCCGACACCGTCGCCCGACTCTGCACGCGACCCGAGGGCGCGGGCCGCTGCTTCGAACTGCGCGACGACACGATCTGGCTCGGCCAGCGCCCACACCGAGACCTCGAGTCCCTCACCGGCTTCGACGACCAGATCTCGAGCGTGGAGTGGGTCCGGGAGCCAGGGCGCGTCGAGGTCCTGCTCACGGACGCGAGCGCGAGCGACGAAGGCATCGCCGCCATGGCCCGGCGTGGCAAGCCAGGCAGCGCGCAGACCGTGGTGTTCGTAGACCCGAAGGTCGCCGGCTCCCCCGAGGACTGGCGGAGCTTCATTCGCCGCTTCAGCGAGGGCACGGGCCTGCACCTGTGGCCGGCGTGGGAGGACCCGAGCGTGAGCTCTTGCTGGACGAGCGACTGCGCCACCGCAGCTTTTCGGCACCTCGACCACGCCATCGGCAGCGCTCAGCCTCTGGACCTCGACGCCGAGACCTCCGAGCGCTACGGCGCCCTCGAGCGCGGCCGGGTGCATCGCGGCAGCCTGTCCTACTCCTGGCGCGCAGGCAGCTTTCGCTTCGTGCAACTCCATCAGCGGGCCGAGCTCGAGCTCGAGCTCGAGCAGGACGGCTGGAACGAACACGACGCGCTGCGCGAGCGGGTCGTCCTGCGCAGCTCACTTGCCTGGCTCGACAACCAGCTCTCGCTCGCCAGTCGCGAGGACACGAGCGCGGTCGTGCTCGTCGGCGAGGTCGGGGCGCCGCTGCTGGCCGTCGTCGCCGCGCACCCGGACGTCGTCATCCTGAGCCGCAACCCTCGCATCGACCCCGCGCCGGGGCTGCCCATTCGCTCGATACGGGTCCCCGCGGGCGCGCACTTCATCCGCCTCGTGCTCGAACCCAGCCGCATCACGGCTTACGCCATCTTCGACGCGGAGAGTCGCGAACAGGAGAGGATGTGGCACGTCGACCTCCCCCGTGGCTACGCGAACTATCAGGAGGCGGGCATCCCGGGTCACAACGATCGCAGGCTCCAGGGGCTCACGCCAGCGCAGTGCGCCGCCGCGTGCGACGCAGAGACGAGCTTCGTCTGTCGCTCCTTCGACCACGACGCGAGTGGGCGCTGCTACCTCGCGGCGGTCGACTCGACCCAGGCCGAGCTCATCTGGAGCTACGAGCAGTGGACGCACTACGAGCGGCCCCCGCCCATCCCGGGGTTCGAGCACCACCCCGATGCCGCGATCTCCGGCCACAACACCCGGCGCATCGTCGAGATGACGGTCGCTACCTGCCTCGCGGCCTGCCGCGCCGAGACCGAGTTCGAGTGCAAGTCCGTCGACTTCGATCGCCATCGGGCCGTCTGTGATCTGTCGAAGCAGTCGGCGACCACGGCGGTCTTGCACCACGACTATCGACCCTATGATCACTACGCCCGCGAGCTACCGAACTGGAAGCCGTGATCGAGATTTGCTAGCTTGTCCCATGTCCACCGAGTTCCCGGCGGTCTATGACGAGCTACGAGCCCTCGCGGGCAGCTACTTCAGGGGTCGAGCGAGCAGCCACACCCTCCAGCCGACCGCGCTGGTCAACGAGGTCTACCTCAAGCTGCACGGTAGCGAGGGTCTGCCGGGCGACCGCGCCCATTTCATCGCCGTCGCCGCGACGGCGATGCGGCAGATCCTCATCGATCACGCCCGGCGCAAGGGGGCGAGCAAGCGCGGCGGCGACCAGCAGCGCGTCACGCTGACCATCGATCGAGTCGGCTCCCCAGGGGCGGTCGATCCCATCGACATGATGGCGCTCGACGGGCTCCTCGAGCGCCTCGCCGAGGCCAACGCGATGCAGGCGAAGATCGTCGAGCTTCGCCTCTTCGGTGGCCTCACGACCCAAGAGATCGCCGAGGCCCTCGACACCAGCGTGCGGACGGTTGAGCGCCACTGGCGTTTCGCACGGGCCTGGCTGCGATTGCACATGGGTTGAGCCCTCAGATGTACACCGAGTGATGCATCCATGGCTCCTGGACACCCGCCGAGGGGGGAGCGATATCAGGGCAAGGCGGGCGACGAAGGAAGATCACGCTCGATCGCCAGCTCTCCCATGTTCGGGGCCGCTTGGCCAAGCTGGACGCTCGATCCCATGGACCGCCGCCGCATGCGGGTAGGACATCCTTCTCGGTCGTAACACCCGACTCTTTTGCGGCCGAAGATGCGGTCGAACTGTCTGTTGACGTCTTCTCTGACTTTCTCGACCCGCTCGACTTCATCGGTCGACTCGCCGGAAGATGTCAACGAACCTGAGACAGGTTTCGTTCGAGTTTAGTGTCCCATCGACGGCGTCGGTTCGGCCGAGATGGTCTTGTCGGAGGGCTGGTTGATCCCGACCTCGGTCGGGAGCCGTGGCGGCCTGGGTGGGCCTTTGGGGAGGCGCTCGGGGTAGGCTTCGAAGGCTGCCGCGAGCGTCTGAGCTCGGGCTCGAGTCTTCGCTGGCGCGAGCCCATGGTGGACGTCAGCAGGGGTCATCAGCCCAAGCCCGACGTGGTGGTGCTGGTCGTTGTACCAGGCGAAAAGAAAGTCCCGACAGTGCGCCTCCGCGAGGCGTCGGTCGTCGAAGCGACCGGGGGATTCGGGCGGTATTTCAGGGTCTTGAAGTGTGCCTCGGAGAAGGGGTTGTCGTTCGATACCCGGGGCCGCGGCCTCTGTGCCAACAAGGGTGAGACAGCAACAGCCTCAGAATTTCGAGGGCTCAGTCCTCTGGGTGAACGGGAGGCAGCGTGCCGATCTCTGCTGTGTACACCGTGCTCGCGCTCAGCATCCACGACGCCGTTCGGGCAGCCCACAGGCTCGGATTGTGGTGGAAGGACATGGGGTTTGGGGGAGTGTTGATCGTCGCCGGGTCGTGGACGCTTCTCGTCAGCCAGAGGGAGCGCGAACAGCTGCACTGGGCAGGGTTCAACGTCGGTCTGGGCAAAATGCGCCAAGGGGCCTGGACCTCGATCGATGCGATCTCGGACACGTTGACCTGCCTGGACGAAACCCGGCCACCGAGCGGCTGAGCCTGGGGGCTCACTGCACACAGTTGTCCAACTCGGCTGCGAGCCCCGACGAGAGCGGAGGGCATTTTGCCTCGGCCTCTACCCAGATCTCGTTGCCGGCGCGTCGAACCAGCCTGGCGCGCACCCCAGGTCGGCCTCGAGACCGGTCACATAGGCATCCACTGCTGGGATCGTACAGCTCGAGTGCTCGTCGGCAGTCTCGTCGTGCCCGTGGAGGGCGGAATGCTGGCACTCGTAGTTGAATGCGCGCAGCATACGCTGCGGCCGGTGCAGGCTGAGGGCGGCCACAGCTCTAGCTTCAAATCGGTCTGCAAGAGCCGGTCCTCCACGAAAAGGGGCCGGCCGTTTGGTGAGCGGGCCCCCTCTCAGCCTTCTGAGCCCGACAGGAGTTGGCTATCATCCACGCGTGCGCTCGCTCCCCCGAAATCTCACTTTGGCGCTCTCGACCCTCGTCCTGAGCCTGCTCGGCTGCAGGGAGGACATGACCCCCGTCGACGGCTGGGCCATGCTCGACGAGGAGCTGTTCGGCACCGAGACCAACACGCCCCTCGAGCCCGCACGCGCGAATCGCTGTCCCATGAATCGGCGGGACTACTGCGTCGAAGACGAGGCCTTCGTCCGCGGCGCGGTCCAGCCCGAGCTCGACGAGCACGCCGGCGGGAGCATGCCCCCGACGCGCTCGAAGGTCCGCAAGCTCATGACCGGCCTGCGCTACGCCTACGGTGAGCGCCTGCGCTCCGACGAAGGACTGGGGCTCGTCCGCGCCCTGATCCGCGCCCGCTTCGCTGAACCCGTGGTCGGCGAGGTCGACGGCGAATGGGTCCTCGACTACGGCGTGCTCCCCTTTGACATCGGTAGCGAGAGCAAGAGCTTCACCCTCGGCCCGCTCACCGATCCCGACATCTGGAGCCCGGCTGACATTGGGCATCGGCTTCAGAGCGCCCTGGTGGCCTACCCCGAGGCCAAGCGAATTCACCTCGTCACCTACGAGCCCAAGCGCCCGAGTCGCGGTTCTGGGATCAGCCTGAGCGCCAGGCACGTGCTCTATCACCGCGGCGGAGTGCGGGTGGTCCAGTACACCGAAGACGGAAAAAACCGCTACATCACCACCCTGCCGGGCCAGCGAGGGCTCGCCGCCCTCGCCGATAGCGAGCTCTCCCTCGAACCCGAAAAGTGTGTGCTGACCCGAGACCGACCCGAGAGCCCCGGCGAGCACTGCCTGCCCTGAGGAGCGAGGGAGGCGATCGTCTCTGAAGAGGCGCCGCTGAGCATGTGGAGGTAGCGCTGGTCGAGCTCTCCGCCCGTCGGCTCCGCAAAACGGAGCTGGTTCGGAAAGTCGCTGGGGAACAGCACCCCGTGCTCGATCCCGGCTTTGCTCTCGAGCTCGGTCTGAGAACTGCCGGTCGAGGGTTGCCAAGCCCACCACACCCACTTGCCCTCGGTCATGAACGCCAGCTCGAAGGTATCGGCGAGGGTCATCCAGGAAGGGATCTGGGCCAGCGTAATGTCACCTGCGAGTTCGCGTCATGAAAGGAGTTGAGAACGCGCCGGTCTAGGATCGGCTTGCCAGAGCCGTGTACGGCCCATAGGTGATCCCGCGGGCTCGATCGTGCAGCCCGTCGGCCGTCTGGTTTGGGTACAGCGGTGGTTCAGCGCCTCGCCCTCGACGAAAATCCAGCGCGAGGCGACGCGAGGGGGTTCACCGCGGGCTGCTGGGGCGGGACTGCCCTGAACATGACAACGCCCGGCTCGAACGTGGGCGCTATCATACTGAGCACAAACGGGATCCCCAACCGGCTCGAGGCCGCTGGACACCCCGGGCGTGCCCCCGAAGCGGGGGCATCAATGACATTGAGGCGTATTCTTGCAGTTGCCTCTGTGCGGGTTCCCGCGTTCGCTGGAGAGCGATTCGCTCCGGTGGGATGGTGGAGTGGAAACACCTGACTTTGAGCTTTTCCAACGATGACCGAGACTCTCTGTCGGCGGATTGAGATCCGCGTCTCGAGATCATGCGCACCATAAATATTGTCACGACTGGACTCTTTCTTTTTCCTTTGCTCGTCGCCGCTGGTTGCACCGACGACAGCGGGACCACCTCGGGCGACGACGAGATCGGCGACACCATCGGCGATACCGAGAGCTCGACCGACGGCACGGGCGAGACGGGATCGGGGGACAGCACGACCGACGAGGCCGACACGACCGACGAGGCCGACACGACCGACACGACCGACGAGGCCGACACGACCGACACGACCGAGAGCTCGACCGACGGGATCGACGAGACCTCTGAAGGTGGAGGGATGTGCGGCGACGGCATCCTCGATGACAACGAGGAGTGCGACGGGGAGCTGAGCGCGACCTGCGTCGACATCGGCTTCGCCGGTGGCGAGCTCGCCTGCGCCGAGGATTGCCTCTACGACACGAGCGGCTGCGTCGACGCGCTGTGTGGCAACGGCGTGGTCGAGGACGGCGAGTCCTGCGACGACGGCAACATGGACGACTCCGACGACTGCCTGAGCTCCTGCGTCGAGGCGAGCTGCGGCGACGGCTTCGTATGGGCTGGCCAGGAGAGCTGCGACGACGCGAACAACGTGCCCGGCGACGGCTGCGACGATCTCTGCCAGACCGAGCCCGGCGAGATCGTGTTCGAGTTCACCGGCGCGAGCGAAGAGTTCGTGGTCCCCGACGGGGTGAGCTCCGTGCTCATCGAGGTCTACGGGGCCGAGGGTGGCACGACCGTCTCGGCCATGAACGGCTGTGGCGACAGCCCCGACGTGGGCGGTCTGGGCGGCATGGCCATGGGCACGCTCGTGGTCACCCCCGGGGACAGCCTCTTCGTCTACGTCGGTGGTGCTGGAGCGCCGGTTACCGCGGGCTTCAACGGCGGCGGTGCGAGCTGCGACAACGCGAACTCCTGTGCTGGTGGCGGCGGGGCCAGCGACGTGCGCGGGAGTGGTGAAACCCTCGAGGATCGGATCATCGTGGGCGGCGGCGGCGGAGGTGCCGAGTACTCCTGCGGTGGCGCGGGAGCAGGCGCAGGTGGTGGCCTCGTAGGTGGGGACGGCGAGGGCGGCGACTCGGCCGCTGCGGACGCCGATGGCGGGACCCAGGCCGCAGGCGGTGCCGGTGGCGTCGGCACCAACAGCGGCGAGGACGGTGCCTTTGGCATCGGTGGGGCCTCGGCGACCACTCTCCACTCGGGCAGCGGTGGCGGTGGCTACTACGGCGGCGGCGGCGGTGGGCAGGACGGCCACGGCGGTGGCGGCTCGTCCTACATCGACGGTGTGACCGACGGCGCGACCACGCCCGGCGTGCGCTCGGGCGACGGCGAAATTCGCATCAGCTGGGGCGGCTGAGCCCCGGCCAAATACGACGCCAAAGCCCGCGCGGAACTCCGCGCGGGCTTTTTTATGGATGGGGTCGGCGAGCGAGGGGGGCCGGGGAATTGGGGTTCGAGATGCGGACGACGCCCGCGTGGCCGTCGTCCTCGACGATCTGACCGTCCTCGCAGCGATCGAGCACCCGGGCCCCGAGGGGCGGCGCGGTGAAGGACCACCTGTCATCTATTATGAGACACGGGTCTGATCGATAAGGAGGACGTCACCGGCACAGTTCCTCCTCCAGCAGGTCGATGAAACGGACAAAGCCGGGACCTGTGTCCCACAGACCGGGCGCCGCTATGGGCAGCCCGATATCCCACCCTCGAGAGAGCGGCCAGGGTTTCCTCTTGTCAATTTCAAAACCGGTTGGGTCGGAGAGGTCGAGCATGACTGCCGACGCCCAGCCTGGGTTCGAGGAGTAAGACTGCTGCTGTCTCACCCTTATTGGTACTGAGCGTAGCGAGCGAGGATAGACCCTCATCGAGGGGCTGGGTAACCCGATGACGAGCTCGAGGGTGACAGTGGGAGCCCCCCCACACAAGGGCTGAAGATGCTGTTTGTGCGAGAGTTCTGTCGCGTGATCCAAATCTGCAACACTGTCCTATCGACAGGGGAGCCCGCTGCGCTTGAACCGAGCGATGAACGGCGCGAGGTTCGATAGGGGGGGCGTCGATATTTTTCGAAGGAAACTTGCGAAGTGCAATAATGCGCAGGGCGGTTGTAATTCGTTGAAATCTATCGGAGGCACCCTCAGAGTGTAGATGTGTGGGGACATCGAGTTTACTCATTAGGTGTCGCTGGGGGGGGCATTTGTCTCCGGATTTTGGTTGTATGAAACGGTGTCATAACATACGGATCGTGGGGTGGTCCTCGCTGTGTGTGGTCAGTTCTATCGCTTGGAAACACTTTCCTGGTGCTGGTATATTTAAATACCTTTTCCAGGGCTGTGAACTGATGTACCACATTGACGTCGTTGTTCTCTGCAGTGGGGTCCGCTACTCGGCGCCACAGCAAGACAACAGAACAGAACAGAACAAAACAGGACAGAATGTCATGAGTAAGACCATCAATATTCTCATCTCGATCGACACGGATGCCGTCCAGGTTCGGTACCCAAACGGCAGCAAAGACTCGAACCGCCCCACCGGCATCGCCCACGATATGGGTTACATGGTCGCCACAGGGACGACTATCAATTCTGGTCAGGGCACCGGCAACCTCAACATCACCGCCCTCGTCGGTGACACGGTTCGCGCCTTCGCGGTCTCTGGCTCCGACAACTTCGAGGACGCGGTCCTGCTCTATGGCATGCCGAGGTTCAGGGGCACCGAGGTGTTCGGGCCCTTCAATTACCAGAATTTCACGAAGTCGGCCGTCTTTCCGCAGTCGACCTCGACTCCCTTGCCAGCCCGGATCGCTGACGAGGAGTTCTGGTTCTACCAGGCCAGCGTCAGCCGGAGGGGAACGGAGGGCTACAAGGTGGAGTTCGGCCTCTACACACGTAGCGAGACGACCGGGCGGCCCGAGCTCTTCGGCTACTACGACTGGGACCCGGAGATCACCGTCGCGGGCTGAGACTCGCCTCAGGACGTGCGAGGCTCGCCTCGCGCCGTTCTGCTTCTCTGACGATCAGCGTCGGGCACTTCATGCGAGTGCCTGACGCTGGGTTTTCTGAAAGTAGATTCACAATGATCGAAACCTCGACTGTACCCTCTTCTGCGCTCCTCCCATCCACCGCTGAGATCAGCATCGCGGTCACGATCGACGCAGAAGCCGTATTGAGGAGGCATCCGGACCCCAGCCAGGACCGGGAGCACCCCACCGTGATCGAGGATGAGCTCGGATATATGGTTGCCGTGGGGACGACCATTTTTTCGGGTCAAGGCACTGGAGCGCTCAGCGTCAAGGGGGCCGTCGGCGGTGTGGTGTATATCTCTACGACTTCCGGATCCCAAAACTTTGCAGATTCTGTCCGGGCCTACGAGATATCGAAGGACGGCGACGACACTGTATTTGGCCCCTTCGAGCTCAGAAGGACCCCCCGCCCGATCCCCCCGTCGATCCCCCCGTCGATCATCGATCCTGCCTCGACTTCGGGCGTGTTGCCGGCCCAGACTCGAGACGAGAAGGCTTGGTGCTACCGGGCGAATATCGCCAACGAGGGAACCGAGCGTCTCGGCTTGAAGTTCGCCCTCTATGGCCGCGGCGAGAACGCTGGGCAGGCCGAACCCCTGGGCTATTTCTGTTGGAAGCCTACCATCACTGTCGCGTCATCACACCCACCGGTCGCCGCGGGGATCAGCATCATGGTCACGTTGGACACGGACGCGATACAAAAGGACTACCCGAACCCCGGGCGGGACTCGGGGACCCCCACCGTGATCGGGAACGACCGCAGTTACGTGATTGCGACGGGAACCACCGTCACTTCGGGTCAGGGCACTGCCGATCTCAGGACCACCAGCGCAGTCGGCGACAAGGTTCGTATCTTTACGACCTCCGGCTCCGATAACTTCGAGGACAGTGTTCTGGTCTACGACATATCGAAGGACGACGACGCTGTACTTGGTCCCTTCGAGTACAAAAGGGCCCTCGAGTCGGCCGTCGCGCCTGCTTCGCACACCAGCCCGTTGCCGGCCCAGACCCAGGAGAAAGACTTTTGGTACTACCAGGCGAGGGGCATCGGGGTCGGCGATGCGTGCCTCAGCTTGAAGTTCGCCCTCTATACCCGCAGCAAGAAAACCGGGGAGCCCGTGCTCGTCGGCTACTTCGCCTGTAGCCTGACGATCACCCTCAGCTGACCCGCTCTGGGTGGCGAGCCCAGCGAAGAGCCCCAGCTGACCGGGGATTCTCGACCTGTATGCTCGGGAACTCTTCTGGAGGCCGTGGGGCACTCGGAGACCCGGCCGTTGGATCTGTATCCAGCGCCGGGTCCTTCGGTTATGGGGACTTCAAACGAGCCCCTCGCGCCTTCCTCGGCGTCAGAGCCCGATGTGATCGACGAGCTCGGCCAAGCTGCCTACGCCCAGGCCGTGGCCTCCGATGATCGTCTGGACCTCCAGACCCAGATCGAGCAAGGCAGTGTGGAATTCCGTCGACCAGGTCAGCTGGGGCTCGGGCAACATGACGTTGGGCGGGAAGAGCTTCGGGCTGTAGAGATCGCTCTGGAATACCAGCTGCAGCTCGGGCAGGTAGACCGCGAGCATGCCCTCGCTGTGCGAGTTGGGGATGGTGTACAGCTCGATGGTGACCGTCGCACCCTCGATCGTCATGCCCGAGGCCGGCACGGGGGTGAGGGTGACGGGAACAGGGGCCTGCTCGAGGCTGTCCGGCACGAGCTCGTGGGGCCGCTCGATGATCTGCTCGAGGAACTCGAGGTGGTCCTCGGCGATGAGCAGCTCCGCGCCGGCGGCCGCGAACTCGCGTACACCCCCGATATGATCGAAGTGATGGTGGGTGCACAGCACCTGGGTCACGGTCTTGTCGGGGAAGTGAGCCTCGACCCGCGCGAGGATCGAGTCGGCGAAGTTCGGGTCGATCACCGGGTCGATCAACATCACCCCGTCCTCCAGCTCGAGAGCGAGAGAGTGGTGGGTCGGACCCAGCAGGTAGAGGACGCCTGGGGCGACCTCTACCTCCATGATGACCTGGGTCGGACCGTCGACCGGGATCCCGAGATGGCCGAATCGAATGTGCCACTGCGAGAGCAGGTCGCCACTTTGGTGCGCGGCGGGGTCCTCGACCCCAGGCTCCGCGAGCGCGAAGGTGTCGGCCGAGAAGTTCGGGTCGAGCTCGAGCTGGGTGTGGGTCTGGGTGTGGATGGTGCGGCCATCGAAGGTCAGCTCCACCCTGCCTGGGAAGGCCAGACCCTCGACCTCGCTCCAGTCCGAGTAGTTGGCCGCCAACACCACGTCGCCCAGCAGATGGTCCGTCTCCGTGGTCTCGGCTCGGACGAGCTCCCCGGAGTCGACATCGACGAAGAGCAGGACGGGCTCGGCGTCGTCGGCAAACTCGACGAGGTGGACCGGCACCCCGTCGAGCTCCGTATCAGGCAGAACGGTCACCGCGCTGGGATCATTTACGGCGCGGTGCAGGAGCACCGCCGGGTGCAGGAGCCCCTGCTGCTTGCGGACCGCCGCGACACGCTGGGCCGTCATCGAGCGCGGCGGCAGAAAGGACAGGTTGTCGACGCCCTCGATGTAGCCCTGACGGTCCGCGATGACCTCGGAGAAGGTGTAGGCCCCCACGATCGGCTCGTGGACCTGGCGCTCCCAGTCGACGCGCAGGGCGTCGGCGTCCAGGTCGTAGGCCAGGGTCACCTCGAAGCTCGTGAAGTCGAGCAGGGGTGCGTCTGCGCTCATGCCCTGACCGGGCGAGTTGCGGGTGCCCGTGGCGACCAACGTGAAGCCGTGCAAGTCGGCGTAGGACTGGTTGGCCACGAAGAAGTCGTAGGGGTCGCCGGTTCCGGTCTCGGTTTCAGTGTCACTACCGGCCTCGGTCTCGCTACTGGCCGTACTCGTGTCACTGGAGGTCGCCGTGTCATCTCCAACCGACGCCGACGTGACTTCTCCGTCATCACCGCACCCAAAGAGGGCCAGGGCGACGAAAGTGATCGACATGTGGCTTCCAATGCGTCCGAGGTGCTCGTTCTGCTTTGCCATGGGTGCCTATGTGATTCCATTGGCTTGGACGGACAATGATAAATCGTCCAAAATACTTTATCCTAAGTCCAGAATGGGCCTTCCACCTCGACTCCCCGACCGAGGCGCTTCGGCCGCGTTGCACGCTCTACTCACGAGCCTTCGCGTCCAGTGCTCGTTTCATGCTCTCGGTAAATTTCGCTCCCCGTGGTCGGTGGCGATCACCGGCGAGCAAATCCCGGCGATCCACTATGTCGTCGAGGGACGCTGCGCCGTCGCGCTCCCCGATGAGACCGAACCCCTGTGGCTCGAGGCCGGAGACGTGCTGTTCATGCGCAGGGGCCCCGATCGCCTCGTTCACGACGGATCGGGCGTGTCCCCCATCGCCCTCGACGAGGCCATCACGCTCGGTGCGAACCACGGCGCCGTGGTGTTCGAACTCGACGGCGGGGGGGCGCCATCGCAGATCCTGGGCGCGGGGATCGTGCTGGGCGGGCCGAGCCGCAAGGTCCTCCTCGAGGCGCTGCCCGAGCGCTTCGTGTTGCGAGCGGAGGACAGCCACACGACGCCCTCGATAGCCGGTCAGCTCGAGTGCCTGACCCGAGAGGCCGAGCAGCCAGGTCCGGGCTCACGCCTGATCATCAGCCGCATCACCGAGGTCTTGTTCTTGCTGCTGCTGCGGGCCTACGGTGAGCGCGAGGAGCTCGGGGGCTGGCTCGGCGCGGCTCGAAATCCTCAGATCGGCGCGGCTCTGAGCGCGATCCACCGCCAACCCGAGCGCGACTGGACAGTCGACGGCCTCGCGCGATTCGTCGGCATGTCGCGCTCGTCTTTCTCCGCCAAGTTTCAGCGCCTCGTCGGCGCGCCACCGCTGCGCTACCTGACGAGTGTGCGCATGGATCACGCGGTCGAGCTGCTGACCCACAGCCAGCTCAATATCGCCGCGATCGCGGAGCAGGTCGGGTACGGTAGCGAGCCTGCATTTGCCACGGCCTTCAAACGCTGGCACGGGTCTACACCTGGCACGTTTCGTCGCGCGCTGGTCGAGCGTGAGGCTGCGGCCCACGATTCGTCGAGCGAGCCTGCCACCGGGTGACCTCATCCTCCTCGTTCATAGACTCGGCCCAGCGCATAGACAGGGGCTGCTCAGCGGCTGCTAGAGTAGCGAATGAGCTCCGCACGGATCCCCCCGCTGGTCGTCTCTGCCCTCACGTGTGTCGCCCTCGGGGCCTGCGCGGGCGACGATGTTTCGTCGACGCTCGAGGGCAGCGAAACCGGAACCGAGACCAGCGCCAGGACCGGCGACGACGTTGGAGAGAGTGACGACGTTGGAGAGAGTGACGACGTTGGAGAGAGTGACGCTGATGGAGAGAGCGACGGCGATGGGGGGGACGGTCCCTTCGTCTACTCGGAGTACGACCCCGATGGCATCCTGATGATCGATGTCCTGTTTGTGCTGACCGCGGCCGCAGTCGACGAGATCGACGGCCGGGGGCAGACGCCCGAGGAGTTCCTCGACTGGCGCGTCGACGACCTCAACGGCGCCCTCGCGCGGAGCCTCGTCGACAGCTCCTCGGTCCGCTCCCTGGGCGTCCACGTGCTCAGCGAGGACGATTACATGCGGACCGGGACGTGGCCCGGGCCGACCGATTTCAACATCAACCAGGCCCTCGGTTGGCTGTCCAGCTACCGCGCAGCCTACGGCGCCGACAAGATCCTGATGATCGCCAGCACCGCCGAGAGCCAGTCGCCCGCGGCCTGGGGCGGCGGGGCGGTGTCGTCCTACTGGGTCGATTTCTTGCCGATCAACCATGAATTTGGCCACTGCATGGGCGGCGGCCACTGCAACGAAGGCGACCCCGACAGCTACAATTTTGGTTTCCCCCTGGCCGGCTACGACGAGGGCGGCTCGCCCAACCCGCCGGGCTTGAGCGGCGGGACCATGATGTGTGGCAACAGCGTCAATTTCTTCTCCAATCCGGAAGTCACGCTCAGCCTCGCGGAGATCGAGACCTACGTCGAAGAGGGGATCATGCCGGACCAGGACTACGCGGCCGCGCTCGGGCCCGGCGGCAGCCTCCAGCTCGGCGACCCCGTCTACGCCAACATGGCCCAGACCTGGCGAGACAACGAACTGTCCGCGGCGCGCTCGGTGCCGACGGCCAGGTACCCCGGCGACCCGGGCACCTACTACGTCAAGGATGACTGTGCCGGCTTCTACGCCGACGAGGGCTACCAGAACTTGGCCTTCGAGCTATGCAGCGGCGCGACCGACCAGGACCTCGCCGACCAGTCGATCTCCTCGGTCATGCTCGGCCGCGACGTGCACGTCAACCTCTACACCGACACCGACTTCGGAGCCGGCTCGACCTGCGGCGGGATCCTCGAGCGCCTGGCCTTCTCGAGCCCGAGCCTGTCGGCGATCAGCGAGCACCACGGGCTCGAGAACATCGACAATGTGGTCGCCGCGGCGGCCGTGTACCCGCCCATCGATCGCGCGACCCACCGGATGTTCGAGGGCGGGTTCGAGTTCTACTCCTCGGGCGAGCCGCCGTTTTGCGCGTCCGTCGACGGTGAGACCCTCACGGTGTTGCGTGACGGTGTCGACTGGACCGGGACCGCGGCGATCAGCAACCAGACCCTGGAGCTGCCCTTTTCGATCGAGTTCGAGTACCTGTCGAAGCACCTCGGGGACGATCCACCCGCCGATGGGATCAGCATCTTCTTCGCCAAGGATCCCCTGGCCTACATGGGCCAGGTTCCGCCCCGCGAGACCCTGGGCTTTATCGCCGACGGCAGCGGCTACGCCATCGAGCTCAACGTCTGGACCAACCAGGTGTCGCTGCGCGATGGCGACTACCTGACGATCGGCGAGACCGTGAACGCCAGCACCTACACCGATGGCACCTGGGTCTCGGTCCGTGTCGACGTCGCGCTCGACAGCGTCACGCTGTGGTTCGACGGGCAGCAGCTCCTGTCGGAGGCCGTGGCCATCGACGACAGCCACGCGGGGATCGGTTTTGGGGCCGGCAGCGGGTTCTACACGAGCGAGTTCAGTATCCAGAACTTCACCCTCGTCCCGGGTTGAGCCTCGACAGGGCGCCGACGATGCGCCGCGCGGGCCAGCGCCCGAGGGGCCAGCATCACCGATGCGCTCGAGGGTGCAGGGGGGGGACCGGGGGGCTGGGGGGGCTGGGGGGGCCGGGTCGGCATCGGAGCTCGGGCGGCCCTACTGAATGCCGATCACCGACTTGCCGCGGGCGTGACCCTCGCCCTGGCGGCGCAGGGCTTCGGGGACCTCCGCGAGGCTGTAGCGCCGGTCGATGGTGGGCTCGACCTCCCCGGACTCGACGAGCTCCCCGAGCGCGCTGAGATCTCGGTGGTTGGCCTGGGCGGCCAGCAGGGTGACTCGTCCAGAGCCGAACCTGGGCACGAGTGATGCCGACAGGGCGGCGAGAGAGCGACCCAGGCGCCCGACCGAGGAGATGTATACGCCGCCGGGCCTCGTGATCCGCCTGCAGGCGGAGATCGGGGCGCTGCCGATGAGGTCGAGGATCGCGTCGTAGCGGGCCGCCCCGCGGGTGAAGTCTTCGCGTGTGTAGTCGACGGTGTGCGCGGCGCCGAGGGAGCAGACCAGGTCGAGGTTCCTGGTGCTGCACACTCCCGTGACCTCGGCGCCGAGGGCCCTGGCGATCTGGACGGCGAAGGTCCCGACGCCGCCGGAGGCACCGATGATCAGGACCTTGTCGCCCGGTTGGACCTCGGCCTTGTCGCGCATGGCCTGGAGCGCTGTGACGCCCGCGATGGGGCAGGCCGCGGCCTGCTCGAAGCTGGCGGAGGCGGGTTTGAGGGCGAGCTTGTCCTCGTGCCCGCAGGCGTACTCGGCGTAGGCACCCGTGACCTCGCCGTAGACTTCATCGCCCGGTCGAAAGCGGGTGACCCCAGGACCGACGGCCTCCACCCGGCCGGCGGCGTCCATGCCGAGCACCGGCTGGCTGGGCCGGCGCAGACCGGTGGCCAGGCGGGCGAGGTAGGGCCGACCACGCATCAAGATCCAGTCTGCAGCGTTGACCGAGGATGCTCGGACCTGGATGAGAACCTCGTGGTCGCGGGGGACCGGTCTGTCGATGTGGCCCAGCGACAGGACCTCGGGGAGGCCGTAGCGGTCCTGGGTGATCGCTTGCATGAGGGAGACCTGAGAGGGGCTGGAGACGGGTTTGATGGGCATTTGCATGAGGGGGCCTGGGGTCTGAGGGTCGGCCGGAGCGGCGACAAACCCAATATGGGTGTGCGGTGTCGTTCAGGCAACGCTGGGTTTCGTGCATGCGATGTGCAAAAATGC
>Ga0256845_1000353_pt1 | contig 44114 bp, 34 predicted proteins | sample RiftiametaG_FD_189101 | JGI IMG/M metagenome (GOLD analysis project Ga0256845, IMG submission 189101) | Tube worm associated microbial communities from hydrothermal vent at the East Pacific Rise, Pacific Ocean - Riftia | ecosystem: Host-associated > Annelida > Integument > Unclassified ...
CGAGCGAAAGCTCGGGGCGTTACTTTTTTAAGCCCCCGCGGTTTTGGTGGGTGTCTGCTTGGGTTCAAAGGGTTGGGGGTTCACATGGCCCCCAGGGGCCTTTTTGGGCTTGAGCTTGAGCTTGGGCATGGTTGGGGTCCTTCTTGGGCTGGGGTGTCTGCTTGGGTTCAAGTGGGGGCTTTTGGGCATGGTTGGAGTCCTTCTTGGGGCTGGGGTCTGGCGCTGCGCTCGAGTTCACAGGGCAGAGGCCAGCGCCATCGCTGCTGACCGAGATGCGATGTGAACCCCAACTTGGTGCAGATCGTGATGGTCACGACCAACGACCTCGAACCGAAAACAAGGTTGGGACCGGCGAAACCGAGGCCCAATCCCAAAGGTCCCAGGGCCTACGTGAACCCCACCTCTTTGAACCCAAGCATCGGCAGCGCCGCGTTGGGGTGGTGCAGCTCGACGAGCTTGCCGGGATCGCGCGGGCCCTGCCCCGGGAACATGAACAGGCTCAACTGCGCTCCTTGCGGAATTGGCGAATATTGTAGGCCGAGGATTCCCCAAACCACGCCCCTGACCATATCCCACAGCGCGTGAACTGGGCTCGCCCCTTGCTCGAAGCATGAACGCCCACCAAAACCCCCAGCCCAGGTCCCAACCGAGCCAACCTGCGTGGAGGGGCTACTTCAGGGCTGGGTTGCCAGCGCGCCGTGTAGACGGCAGATCGCGGTGTTGTTGAGGGCTTTGCCCCACAGAGGTCGGCTCGAGCCCATCGCTCGGCCTTCTTCGTAGGCGGCGAGGTACTTGTCGATGGTGTGCTTGGGGCTACCGGAGATGGCGCTGATCTCCGTGGCCGACATGCCCTTGGCATGCAGGTCCATGACCAGGTTGACTCGGCCCTTCCCGAGCTTTCGGGGCGAGGTCAGGTAGCGGTAGGGGCGGAGCACGTAGTCGACCATGCTGGGGTGTTGGGCTGCGCGCTTGAGGGTCAGGCCGACCCGGGCGCTCTGCCACATCGCTCGGTCCAAGTCGGCGGGGGGCGCTGGTTCGAGGGCCATGAGGCCGTCGTTATCGTCGACCCTACGGGAGCCCAAGGCGGCGTCGAGGGAGGCGACGTCGGGCATCCCGGTGCAGGTCAACATGTGTTCGACACATAGAGAGCTGCCGTTGACGACCTCACCATCGGGACCGCAGAGCGACCGGATCAGGATTCCGCCGTGGGCGTCGTCCGGGCCGAAGCTGAGGTCGAGGCCCTTGTAGGTGCCGCCTCGGTAGCTCTCGCCGGCGCGGTGGAAGTACCAGCGTGCGCTGCTGCGCTGGAGGGCGGCGCCATGGGTGAAGGGATCTTCATGTCCCGGACCGTCGAGGTAAAACTCGATCTCGCACAGGCGGTGGACCTGGTCGCCGATCCGGAATCGTCGCCGCAAAAGGAGCTCGCTAGCGAGCTCGTCGAACCAGTTCAGCCAGATGTCGCTCGGCCGCGCGGGGCCGGGTGCGGGTTCGGGCTTCGGGGGCCCGGCCAGCCGCTCACTCAGCACCGACATCAGGATCCAAGCTGAAGAGCTTACGGAACTTCAGCAGCAGCGCGTGGTTGTGTTCTTCCTCGCTGAGCCGGTAGGTTTCGACCATCTCGCCAGCTTGCAGCTCCCTGCGCCACAGGATGATTCCATGCTCGCACGCTTCCTCGGAGAGGAGCGTGCCGTCCTTCTCGAACTCCCGCTGCATCCCGTGGGCGCCACCTTGGCGAAAGTTCCACTCTTCAGCGAGCTGTCCGGTCTTGTACCAATCCTTCGAGGGACCCCAGCGGTGGCCGTCTCGGTATTCGACCTCGCTGCGGGCCTCGCCCGTCGGGTAGACGGTGAAGGTCACTCCCGTGAACAGCTCCCGGTCGCGGTAGTAGAAGCCGTCCTCGGCATAGCTGACCTCGTTGGCAGGGACGCGGGCCACGCTTTGGTCCTACAGAAGGGTCCTCAGTCCGTCAAGGCGCGGGCGCCGTCGGTAATCTGGTTGCAGTTCCCACACCGGACCATGGGCGGAGCGGGGTTGGTGTCGATGTTTTCGGTCCGGACGTTGTAGATGGCGAGCTCCGAAAGTTGCGAGCCAGGCCGGGTGTTGAGGGCTTGGCTGGCGGCTTGGACCTCCGAGTGTGAGCCGGGGTAACCCATCGAGCGTGTCCATCCGGGTTGGTAGGGCGAAGGATGGTTGGCCTGGTGGTCGGCGATCACGCGGCTGGTGTTGGTGGCCAGGGGTTCGGCGAGGTTGGTCGCCGACTTGCCGGTGTTTTGGCCATAAAAGACGCCGCCGGTCTGGGTATCCATGACCACCGAGAGGCAGGGACCGCGACCCGAGTCGGTCACCCTCAAGACCGTGCCATCGGCCAGGGTCACGGTCCGGTCGCCGTTGGTGTGGGCCTGCTGCATGCGCGACCAGGCGTCTTGAGCGAGGCCGTCCATGTGTGTGGACAGCTCGGCGTCGGACATGTCCGCGGGCCGCCGGGGGGGACCCTCTGGCTGGTCCCCCGGATCGTTGCTGCGGTTGCTGTGGGCGAGCCCGAGGACGTCGACCTGGACCAGGGGATTGGGACAGTAGGCGTAGAGGTTGACCTCGCTGCCCTGATAGCCGATCGGGTCGGGGCTCAGGTACCGGCCCAGCTCGGGGTCGTAGTAGCGAAAACGGTTTTGGTGCAGACCGGTCTCGGGGTCGCGATAGTGCCCTGCCCAGCGCAGGTTGTATTCGATGCGGGCGCTGTCATGGATGTCGACCCGGCCCCAGGGTTCGACTTTCGAGGCCCACCAGACGATCTCGCAGCGAGCGTCTTCGATGTGCAGGGGCACGCCGGTGGGGTCGCTGAAGACCTGGTACTCCTGGCCCTGGGCAGGGTCGGCATCGACGTTTTCGTAGTCGATGAACGCCAACGGCACCATGGCGTCGTGGCCTGCGTAGAGGTAGACCCGCAGTTCGCCGTCGTGGCCGATCTCGGCGGCCAGGCGATCTCCATCCCAATAGAACTCGCGCCTGCGACCCTCGAACTCCGTCCATAGCCGGCGGGCCTCGGCATCGTAGCCGGCGGTCCAGATCTCGCTTGGGCCGCCTTCAGGCCTGTCGATCTCGATCCGAACCAGCATATCCACGCTGTCGTAGAAATAGCGCTGTCCGCCGCCGCCACGGCTCCGGCGGCTCGACATGCGCAGGCGGGCGTCGTGCTCGAAGATCTCTTCGGCGGTGCCTACGGCCAGGTTCCCCTGCCCGATCTCCAATCGCGAGAGCCCAGGCTTGGCGACCAGGTTGTCGGCGGCGTCGTGGGTGTAGGTGACCCGTTCGCCCCCGGGACCGCGCTCCGCGACCAGACGGTGGGCGACATCGACCTCGTAGAACGAGGTCCCCCGTACCGAGTCGGCGGTGCTGGTCAGGTCGCCCTCGCCCGTGTAGCGGTGCCGCACTCCCCAGCTCGTCCAGCCGCCGCCAGGCTCGGGGCGGGCGGCTAGGCGAGCCTCGAGGCGGCCCTCTTCATCGTATTGAAGCCACTCGCGGGTCCCGTTGCCACACTCGCGAGCGACGACACCATCATCGCCGAAGCTCAGGTGGGTGCGGGTACCCGTCGGCGAGCAGAGCGTGGCTTCGCCCGGGCGGGGGTGTTCGAGGCTCCACTCGAAGCGCCCCAGCACCAAGACGACCTCGCGCTCTGGCCGGACCCATCGCTCGAGCCCCCGGCCGTCACGGAGGTCCGCCAGGCGCAGGCTACCCGGGCCAAAGCGACGTTGGACCTCATGGTCGCGGGTCGAGGCCCCGGTGATCCGGCCGCGGGCGTCGTAGTCGAAACGATGCTCGTCGCCGCTGGCTAGGCGCCGGAGGCTGACCAACTGATTGGCGTGGAACTCGAGGTTTTCGAAGATCCGCGCACCCTCGCCGTCGCGGCGGGTGAGCAGGCGGTCTTGCTCGTCCCATTCGTACTGATCGCGGAGACGATCACAGCGCCAGATTTGGATCAGCCGGTGGCTGCGGTCGTAGACATAGCGGGTGGAGTTGTGGAGAGGATCGACGAGCTCGACGAGCTGCTCGACGTTGGAGTAGGTGTAGCGAGTCTCGTGGTCCAACGGACTGAGCCGGGCGCCCTCCAGGTTCCAGCGGGTGGTCGTCCATCGCTGGATCCGACCGTCTCGATCTTGGCGGGCGACCCGATTGCGGGCGGCGTCGTAGAAGATGCGACGGCGTCGCTGGCGAGCATCGACCTCGACGCAGGGGAGGCCCAACGCGTCCCGCCACACTCGCGGCACAGGGGTCTGCGGGGGGGCTCCCGCGGGCCGCAGACGAAACACATCGAGCGCGAGTCGCCGCAGCTCGGGGGGGAGCATGAGGTGGGCCCCAGTCGCCCCTGAGACCGCGTTTGCAGGGGCGGAGATCAGCCCATCGAAGAGCCGGGCGAGCGCGGTCTCGGGCCACTTGCGTGCGCGCGGATCTGCGAGCTGCACCCCCTTGGTCTCGGGTTGGTGGAAGTGGGCGAAGCGATCCAGGCGCCCGAGGTTGGCCCCGTCCTTGTCGTAGACGTAGAGAAGGTCTCGGCCGCCGGGGTCGATGTCACGGACGATCTTGCCTTCTCCGTCGCGCTCGCGGATGCGCGCGCCTCCGGCAGGGTTGACGATCTTGGTGATGAAGCCCTCCGGGTCGTAGTGGTACGCCCAGGTCGCCCGCGCCCCCTCATCGTCGATCTCCCGGTCGATCTCCCGGTAGAGGGTCAGGCCCTTCTCGGGCAGGTACTCGACCTCGGCCGCCCACATCCCATCGTCGCCGCGCGCCGAGATACAGCGGCCTTGGGCGTCGTAGGTGAAGTGATAGCTGTAGCCGCGCGGATCGGTCTGGCGGACCCAGCGGTGGGCCGGGTCGTAGTCGTGGGCCCACAGCCCGTCGCCCGCGTCGCGAACGTTGTCGAGCTCGCCCGCGGCGGTGTAGCTGTAGGCGAAGCGAGCGCCCCCCTCTGCCCCGAGCTCGCTCAAGCCCGAGATCCGACCACGAGCGTCGTGACTCAGTCGGTAGTGACGGGCCTCAGAGTCGTCCTGTGCCCGATCGACAAAGCCGACCAGCCAGCCTCGCGCGTCGTAGTCGAGCTCGAGCAGACCAGCCTCACCGCGGACCGCGACCAGGGGCAGGATCTCGCCGAAGCGATCGCCCTCGAAGACCAAGGTAGGCTCGCCGCGGGTGGCCAGCTCGTAGCGGTCGGCGCCGAGTTTGCGCAGCACATGGCCGTGCTCACGCAGCTCCTGTGTCCCGGGCGGGAATCCGGGGAACTCGAGCTCGACCCCATCCCAATCGATGAAGATGATCTGGTGTAGGCGGACGTCCAGGTGGCGTTGGTAGCTGTGGCGGAAGCCAAAGCCGAGAGGGCCGTCACAGGCGGCGAGGGCCGTGCTGTAGTACCGCTTCCAGCGCAGCAGGCCGGGTGATACGAAGTCCGTGAACTGGTCGTAGTTCTCCCCCGTGACCAGGTAGATCGGGTGTGAGCCGTCGCCACAGTTGGCGTTGGAGCGCCGCGAGGCCCGGAGCTTCTTGGCCGCCGCGACCAGGCGCTTGAGGCCCTTCATGAGCGAGCCGATCACCATGTCGCCGATCGGTGGGCAGGGGAAGCCACCGATCATCACCGTGGGGCAGGGCGGTCCGACGAGCGCGCCGATGCCTGGGGGCAGCCCCGGGTCCTTTCCCGCGAGCAACTTGAGGGCGAGCACAGCCGCGTCGGCGGCGGCCTGGGCAGCCTGGGCGGCCTGGCCCGTGGCGACTGCACCGGCCGCGCCGGCGGCCACCCCTGCGATGCCCATGGCGATCCCAAAGGGACCCATGGTCGTCGGGTCGCAGTGTTTGGTGATGTCGAGGATCCGGGCCGCGCGGGCGCCCCCGACAAAGACGTTGCTCGAGCCGGTGAAGACCTCGAAGGGCGGGGCCAGGGTCCCGCAGGTCAGCGAGATGCCGACGTCGCCGGCCCGCGCCAGGGGCAGGCCGCAGCCGAGCACCGCCATCGAGCCCGCCCCGACCAGCATGCCGATGCTGGGCAGGGGGATCGGCGGGGCAGGGGGGATCAGCGAGGGGGGATGCGTGTGGGTGTGCAGCATCCCGATGTGCATGCCCAGCAAGGTAATCGCCGGCATCGAGGGGAACAGGGCGGCGATCGGGGCGGTCAGACCGGCGAAGGCGTTGTCGATGAGCTGGGCGGGGGCACCGACCAGACCGAGGACCCCGCCCAGACCCTGGGCAACCCAGCCGGCCGCGCCCTGCTCGGCGGGAGGCGCGTTTTGAAACGGCGATACCGCCGAGTTGATGGCGTCGGCCATGCAGTCGAGGGTCGGGCTGCCAGTGGGCGCGATCAGGGGCGGCGCCGGTGGGGGCGTGCGGGTGTTGGGCTGTGAACTGCTGCGGCTCGCGGCGGGGCTGGGCGAGGACGGCGGGGAGACTGGCCCACGGTTGCTCACGCGGGGCTCCCCTGGGCCGGTTTGTGGCGCGGGCTCTCGCGTTGCATGGCTTGGACCTGGCCGCGCTCACGCTCGAGGGCGCGCTGTTCTTCAACCATATCGGCGGCTACATAGAGCTCGATTTCACGCTCGAGAACAGTCAGCCAGGTCTCGTGATAGGCGTTGGCCTTGCACTGCTCGCGGGCCTTGTCGTAGGAGGCGACCGCGTCGCCGTGTCTGCCCAAGGCGACCTGGGCGTGACCTCGATGGGCGAAGAAGTCGCAGTAGGCGAAGGGATTGACGGCCCCCGCAGCGACTTTGATGCCCGAGTCGGCGTAGCTCTCGGCATCATCGAAGTGCTCGAGGGTCGTGCACACACCGACGGCCGAGAGCAAGAGCGGGACCAGGGCCGCCAGGCTCTTGTGTTCCATGGCCACGGCGATGCCCTGCTGCAGGCGGAGCTTGGCCGCCGCCGGGTCGTCAGCGGCATGTAGGGTGTCGCCGGCTCCGAGCAGGCTCAGGGCTTGGAGCTCGGGTTGTTCGGTCTGGAAGTAGTGCTCGTGCAAGAGCGCGTACTTGTCGAGAGCGGCGCTGTGCCGCTTGTGAACCATGTCCAGAGCCGCGAGTTGGGTCAGGGCCCCCATGCGCTCGTCGAGGGCGAGGGCCGTGTCGGCGGCGTCCTGGCTCAGGGCGTCGCTCAGCGCTGGGGCCGAGAAATCGTCGCTGTAGTAGAGCACGTGCTCGGCGGGCCAGGCCCGGATACCCGCCGAGAGCAGCGCCCGGTCGCGGTCGTCCCAGACCACCAGGCGCAGTTGAGCCATCCACTCAGGGGGCTCGGGGTGGGGGACGACCGTCGCCATCAGCTGGGCGAAGGCCTCGAGGTCGTGGCACTCGAGGGGGGCCAGGCCGACGACGACTCGGTAGCCGTCGGGCCCAGGGAGGAGCCGGGGGAGGTACTCGAGCAGCGCGAGCAGGCGCTGTGCTGCGGGCACCCGCGGATCACCCAGCGCGCTCGGCAGTGGTGGGGCAGGAGGCTCGCCACGTTCAACTCGGGCGGGAGCGGCGTAGTCCAACTGCAGGCGCACGGCTTCGGCGATCTCGTCCATCCAGGGATCTGGCGCGCGGAAGGGCTGGGAGAACAGGGCGACGAGGTGATAGGGGAGAGATTGTTCGAGGGCCTGTAGAAAGTGGAGGGCGTAGGTCAGTCCGTCCGTCTGCAGGCCGACGAGGAGCATCGGGAACTCGTCCTGTTGCGCGAACTCTTCGAGGGTCGCGCGGAGGATCTCGAACTTTCGCTTCATGGGACTCCCTCGCTCAGTTGAGACGAATGACGTGGGCGCGGACGATCGTGTCTCCCTCGGTGCGCATGTCGATGCCGTCTCGAGCTCGGAGCTCGAGACGGTCGGCGCTCAATCGGAGCTTGCCGTGAACGTCGAGATCGAGGCCCGCGGGCAGGAGCTGGATTCGGGTGTCCCCCTCCGGTGTCGCGCTCAGTCGCAGCAGGGCCTCGCCCTTGGGTCCGACCACGGTCAGCCCCGAGCCGGGCTCGAGCTGTACATGAGGTCCGTCCGGGTCGAGAGGAGGGCTCGCCTTTGAGGATGACGATTTGGAGGCGGTCGTGAGAACCCCGAGGACCACCGGTTCGGGCCAGTTGCGGGGTTTGTCGAGGACCACACGATCGCCCGCTCGGATACGCAGGTCGCTCAGTGTCGACAGCCAGGCGGTCGCGGTGTCGCCGTCTTCACCGCGCGCGCGGACCAGCACACGCCCCGGTAGGTGGGGGTTGTGGGTGTCGAGACACTCTCCCACCAAGGGGCCCTCGCCGAGGGCTGTGGCGTGGATTCGGCTGGCGTCTTCGAGCAGCTCTTCGAGGGTCGTCGCGCTCGGCTGGGTCTCGTCCGCGTCCTCCAAGAGGAGTTTCGGCGGCGGGAGTGCCTTCGGGTCGTCCATATCCGACACGCAGCGAGCGTACCAGCCCTCCGTAGTCGTCGTAGCCTGAGCTGCGCGCGAGACTTCGGTCCGCTTCGGGACGGACCCTCGCTCGGGTGCGGCGGGTCAGTCGCGGCGCCGGCGGGTAGCAATGCCGGCCAAGAGCAGGAGCATGACACCCGAGAAGCCGAGGTCGGGCTCCCCGACGCTGCAGCCCTTCTTCTTGGCGGGGGTGTCGTCGATGGGAGGGGGCCCATCGAGCTCCGATCCCTCGTCGCCCTCGTCGCCCTCGTCGCCCTCGTCGCCCTCGTCCTCGTAGTCGTCGCCGACGAGCGTGTCGGCGATGTCTTGCTCGGAGGGACCCTCGGGGTCGGTGTCCTGGTCTTCGTCCTGGCCCTCGGCTTCCCGACCGGTGTCGATGAGCCGAACCTTGCCGGAGGCGAGCACGAGGTCGCGCTTGCCGTTGTTCTGGATGATCTTGACCCGGTAGTCCCGGTTCTTGTTGAAGCCGATGTTGGCCTCGAGCAACAGCACCAATGTGTAGAGGCGCTGGCCCTCGTAGGCGCTGTCTTCGTGGCGGTACACGATGTACTCCTCGCCCTGGACCGTCTGATAGAACTCGATGTAGACGGGCCCCGGCGCGGCGTACTTGCCCATGCGGGCGTGGAACTTGAGCTCCCAGTCTTCCTCCCCGGGGATCCTGTCGATCTCGTCGGAGTGGGTCTTGGCGCCCTCGGAGGTCAGCCTGCCCTTGTCGTCGGTCTCGAGCGAGGAGGGACCTTCGCCGAACCAAATCTCCTGGGTCTCGGGTCCAGCCCAAGCAATGTCGGGGGTGAGGCCGACCGCGGCAGCGATCGGGAGGGCGAGGGAGACGGAGATCAGAACGGCTCGAAGGGTGGGTCGCATGGTGGTGGGTCCTCAGCGGGATCGGGCGGACCATAACCCAGAACGAGCGTCCAAATCGAAGGATCGGTGGGCGGCTGAGGAGGGCTGCCGTCCACCGATCCTCGTCCAGCCTGTGGGCAGTCAGCCGTGCTCGGTGAGGATCTCGCTCAGGGCCTTGCGCTCGAGCTCGGGGACGCTGCAGTCGTCGCTGGGGTAGCCGACCGGGAGCAGCATGTAGGCCCGCTCGTTCTTTGGCCGGGAGAGGATCTTGGCGAGGAAGTTCATGGGGCTCGGGGTGTGGGTCAAGGTCGCCAGCCCGGCGTGGTGGAGGGCTGCGATGAGCATGCCCAGAGCGATGCCGCAGCTCTCTTGAACGTAGTAGTTCTTGCTTCGCTGACCGTCGTCGTCGAGGTCGTAGTCGACCCGGAACATGGCGATGAGGGCGGGCACGGTCTCGAGGTAGGCCTTGTCGGCGTCGGTGCCCAAGGGCGCGAGGGCGGCCCGCCACTCGTCGCTCATGCGGGTCTCGTAGGTCTCGCGCTCCTCGGCCTCCGCGGCCTCTCGGATCTGCCTTTTGACCGCCGGATCGGTGATCAGGGTGAAGCGCCATGGCTGTTTGTGGGCTCCGCTGGGAGCCTGACCTGCGCTGTGGATCGCCCGCCTGACGACCTCGAGGGGGATGGGGTCTGCACAGAACTGTCGGACGCTGCGCCGCGACTGCATGAGCTCGAAAAATTCCTCTGCGCGTGTATGCATCTGGGCCTCGTCTCGCCGCTCGAAGCCCAGGGGGATGGTCGGGTGCAGATCGCTCACCGGGTCACCATGACTCAGGGGGGGCCGCGGGGTCGAGTCGCATCCACATGGCTTTGCCTGCGGTCGCCAGCCACAGGCCGAGGCGACCGAGCTCTACGGGAGCCCCACGGTAGCGCCAGCGGCCGAGTGCGCGTCGGTAGAGGTCGAGCTGGGGTCCGTACTCCCAGGTCAACTCCTGCATCTGGGCGAGCGAGCGGACCTTGGCCGTGACTTTGTAGTCGAGCACGTTCCAGCGCCCGTCGATGCTGCGCCACAAGAGGTCGATGCGTCCCTGGATGCGGTGGTCGAGCGCCGATTCGTGGATGAGGGCGTCGATGTCGACCTCGTGAAAGAGCTCGCCCCGGGTTCGGGCGGCCCGGAGTTCTTCGCTGAGCGGGGCCCGGTGGAGGGCGTCGAGGCAGCGGCCGAGCCAGGTCGCGATGCTCCGGTGTGTGTGCGGGTCTCGAGCGGGGAACAAGCGCCGGACCAGGGCTCCGAGCTCGCTCGGGTCGCGCGGAGGGTCGCCGGCGAGGTCCCAGTGCTCCATGGCCGCGTGAAACAGCTCTCCGAGCAACCGCGGTGGGTGACCGTCGAGCAGGAAGGGGCGCCGGGCGGGCAGGGGCATGTCCCACTCGAACTCGCTGACCGGCCACGGGCTGCGGCCTGCGCTGGGTTGCCAGCTGCGCATCGGCGGGCCGGCGCGCCAGCGCAACAGGGTGGGGTCGGCCAGGGCAGCCAGGTCTCCGGAGCTCGAGTTCGGCTCGGGGAACTCGCCGGACGGTGGGTCGAACTCCGGCCTGCCCGGATCTGCGGGCGCCCCGAACAGGGCGCCGAAGCCGAGCTGGACGGGTCGCTTCGGGGGAGTCGTCAGTTCGGTCAGCCGAGCCGCGGTCGTGGTCGAAGCGGGTTCCGAAGTCGGTTTGAGATTCGAGGCCGAAGCGGCCCCTTCCTTGTCCTCGTCGAGTTGTCCAGCCCCGAGCACCGGGCGTGGGAGAGGCCGGGCCAGCCCGGCGAGCAACATGGGGTCATCGATGACCCGCAGGTGTGGGAGGCTCCAGGCGGCGGCTCGAGGTCGCAGGATCGTATCGCCCGAAGGTGGAGCGGGGAGGTCGAGACCGGCGACCAGCAGTTCGATGGGACGCAGGCAGAGGTAGGCGGGCTTGGGTTCGCCGACCAGGTCACGCATGTCGAAGCCCCACTCGAGGTTCAGCCAGGGCTTGTCGTCCCGGTGGACGAAGGCGCGTGGATCGGCCTCCCCCGAGAGCACGAGTCGATCCCGGGCCCGGGTGGTAGCGACGTAGAGGAGCCGTTTGGCCTCGGCGGCCTCGAGCGGGGTCATCATGTTGGCGCAGACCCGATGCAGGGGATCGGGAGCCGCGGAGAAGCCCTGGTGAGGCTGGCGGATCTGGGGCACGGGCAGGCGCTCGCCCCGGGCGCTGTCGAGGGTGGGGACCCGGGCCGCGCTCCAGCTGGTCCGCGAGCCGTGGCGGCGAAACTCGCCGAGCCCGGCGACCACGACGAGCGGCCACTCCTGGCCCTTGGCGCCGTGCCAGGTGGTGATCGTGACCGCGTCGGCGCCGGGGGAGAGCAGTCCCTCGGGGGCCGGCTGGGCGCCCGCGTCGAGCCAGGTAGCGAGCCTCGGGAGGTCGGGGCCGGAGGGCTCGAGGGTGCGGACGTGCTCGACGAAGCGCCAGGCGTTGGCGACGGCGCGCCGGTTTCGAGGACCGGCGAGCCAGTGGGCCTCGAGGGTGAACGCGGCGATCAGGTCGGCGAGCAGGTCGGCGCTGGGCCGGGCGCCGGCGTGACGGACGAGGGCCGCAAATCGATCTCGACCGAGCTCGAGGGCGGCTGCATCGGCCTCGAGGCGGGCGCGGACTTCAGCGACCTTCTCGGGTTCGAGCACACCGGCGCAGCACAGCGCCTCGACGGCGCGCCCGGGGTCGAGGCGGCCGTGACGGAGGACGGCGCGCATGCGTCGGGGCCTGGACCGAGGCCCGCCGAGTTTGGAATCCGAGTCGGGTTTGGAATCCGAGTCGGGTTTGGATTCCAAGTCGGGTTTGGAATCCGAGTCGGGTTTGGAATCCGAGTCGGGTTTGGAATCCGAGTCGGGTTTGGATTCCGGGTCGGGTTTGGATTCCGGGTCGGGCGAGTCGTCGAGTTCGTCCCAGGGCTCCCAGAGCTCGTCGAGGGTGGCGAAATCGGGGAGGTCGGGGTCGGCCTCGCGGGTGCGTTGGTCGACCCCCGGCCACCGCGCGAGCACGTAGAGGCCGAGGTCGGAGATCGCAAAACAGGGCCCCCGCAAGACGGCGACGGCCGCGAGCTCGTCTCGCTCGTCGGCCCACAGGCGCACGAGGTTGATGAGGTCCCGGACCTCGGGGAGGGCGAGCAGGCCCCGGCCACCGGCGAGGTCGGCCGCGATCCCCTGGACCTCGAGGGCGGCCCGGTAGGCCTCGGCGAGGTTCCAACGGGGGATCAAGATCGCTATGTCCCGGGGTCGCGGCGGCTCGTTCGAGGTGGGTTCGGCGGGTTGGCCCGGACCCGGCTGGCCGGGACCCAAGGTCGCGCCCGCGAGCAGCCCGCGGACGTGGGCTGCGACGCGCTGGGCCTCGGTCTCGAGCACCGCGCCCGTGGACGGGTCGAGATCGCGCGCACGGTCGTGGCCGGACCCGGTTGCGCGGGTGCGCAGGAGGACATCGACGGCGACCCCGGGCCAGCGTTCATCACTGCTGGACCGGAGCGCGACGATGTCGTGGTCCCAGGGCACGGTGGCGTGATCGAGGACGTCGCGGAGCCGGGCGAGCTCGAGGGGGCGCCCAAAATCGGTGGTCAGTTGCCAGGGTAGGCGACCGGCGAACAGGGGCGGAAAAAGCTGGGCGAAGAACCGGGCCAAGGTCGGTGCGCTGCGCCGGTTTTGGGCGAGCTCGATACGGACATGCCCGGCGTCGGCAGCTTGGGCCTCGGCGCGCTGAAAGACCTCGGGATCGGCCCCCCGGAACCCGTAGATGGACTGCTTGGGATCGCCGACCAGGAACAGGCGGGCCGGCTCGTCGCCCCCACAGTGCTGGGCGAGGGCGGCGATCAGCTCGGCTTGGAGCGGGTTGACGTCCTGGTACTCGTCGACCAGCAGATGTCGGTAGCGACCCCGGAGCTGGGCCTGGGCTCGGGGGTCGTCGAGGAGCTGCCGGGTGAGGCGCTCGAGGTCGTCGTAGCGCAGCAGGGCGCGGCGCTCGAGGCTGGCGCGCCAGTGTGCGCGGGCGAGGTGAGCGACGGCCAGCCACCGGGCGAGGTGGGCGGGGTGGCGCGGGTCGGAGGCGGCGCAGGGATCGGGGAGCACGGGGCGCTCGCGCCGAGTCGAGGCGACCTTGTGCATGTTGCGGACCTGTTGGAGCAGATCCTTGATGGTGCCCAGGCCCTTGCTCGGGCGAATGTCGACGACAGCGCGGAGGTCGGCGTCGACCGTGGGCAGGTCGACGTTGCCCCCGAAGTGTCGGGACAAAGTCGTGAGCTTGGTGGCGAGCGAGCGCTGCTTGGAGTTGGCGGCCTCACCGAGGCCCACACAGGCCTGAAACAGCCACGCGAGGGGCTGCTGCATCTGCTCGAAATACTCGCGCCACTGGGTCTCGACGAAGCGTCGACGGGCCCCGGCGATGGCGGTGGCCGACGGCGGAGGAGCTTCGGCACGGGGATCTGCCAGGGGATCTGCCAGGGGTTCGGGGCGCGGACCGGAGGGCAGAGCGTCGACGGTCTCCGGGTCGAGTGAACACAGGGTCGGCGCGTCGACCATGGTCCGGAGCTCGCGGAGCACGAAGCCGGCCGGGTGTGCACGCAGGAGCGCCGAACAGTCCGAGTGGGCGGGGTCGGTCGGGTCGTCGAGGGCCCGGTCGAGCCAGCCGCGGACAAAGGCGTCGAGTTCGAGGGACTGCTCCGCAGGGTCGAGGGGTCGGGCGTCGGGGGGCACACCCGAGAGCTCGGGGAACTCGCCCAGGAGCCGGGCGCACAAGCTGTGCAGGGTGCCGATGGGGGCGGCGGCGACCTGCTCGGCGAGCCGCAGGCGGGCGTCGAGGTCGTGGTGGGTGAGGATCTCGGCGAGCACCGGGTCGCCGTCGCGGAGCCCGGCGATCGCCTGCGCATCCACGTCCATGGTCAACGCTGCGAATGCGCGGGCCCGCATCTCGGCGGCGGCGGCCCGAGTGAAGGTGACGGCGACGACTTCGTCGGGGCGGGCCCAGCTTTTGTGGTCATCGCCCTTGTGGGTCGAGCGGGCCGGGTCCGAGACCGGGCCGGCGATGATCCGCAGGTAGCGTCGAACGAGGCGCCAGGTCTTTCCGGTCCCCGCGCTGGCGACGACGATCGCCGATCGCCGCGGATCGAAGATCGGACCAAAGGTGCCCCCGAGACCCGGGTCGAGCGGGTCGAGCGGGTCGAACTCGTCGGTGGTCATCGGACGACCTGGCGGGCGCGCCCCGGGTCGGGCAGCGGTGACAGGGGCGGGGGCAGATCGAGGGTCTCGCCCTGGGCTGGAGCGTCTGGGTGTGTGGCGACAGGCTCGAGCACGGCGCGCATGAGCTCGTGCATGCGCTCGCCGCCCCGGGCGAGACCCCGGACGGAGGTCCGGGCCGAGAGCGGGTAGGTGCCGGTCTCGATCGCTGCGGCAAAGCTGGCGGCAAACATACGCGCAGCCTCGCGGATACTCCACTCGCGGCCATCTCGGTCGACGCCGAGGGCGGCGTCCGGATCGAAGCCCAAGGTCACGGGGAGGGCCGGGCGATCACCGGCGAAGAAACGAGCGGGGCGCTTGAGAAACTCGAGCCGCAGGCCGCCGACTCGGGCCGGGCCGGGCATGCCCAGGCGCTCCGGGTGGACGCGGCAGACCTGCTCGACGGCGAGGGCGTAGAGGGGCAGCTGGAGGTGGGTGCCCGCGCGCAGCTCAGCCGCGAGGGCCGAGGGCCAAGGCGGGGCGCCGGTCTTGTAGTCGCAGATCAAGATCCGGTTGCGGGGGGGGTCGACCTCGATGCGGTCGATGGCGGCCACGAAGGGGAGGCGACGGGTTCCGAGATCGAGCTCGAAGTCGAGAAGGACACCCGACTGGGAGAGTTCGGGACCGACGGGATCTGCGGGCGACCACTCGACGGCGGCGAGGAACCTGCCGGGGGCGCTCTGCTCCGGGACGGGGCGAGATCGTCCGCGAGCCGGGGGACCGGAGAGGGATTCGGGGAACGGTGGGAGCTCGCCGGGCCAGCTGTCTACGAGGCGCCCGTGCCAGTGCCGCCACCACAGGTTCAGCTCGGCGGTCCATCGGTCTCGCTCGCTGGCCCACAGGACCTCGGCCTGGCTGTGTTGGGCTCGGCGACGGTAGCCCTCGGCGAGCGCCACGAGAGTCTCGGCGAGCAGGGCCGGGGACTGCGAGCTCAGGTCGAGCCAGTTGGTTTGGGACCAAGCGAGCGCCGATCCGAGCGCCCGCTCGAGGGCCTCGTGCACGACCTCGCCCTGCTCACGGGCGAGCAACGCAGCGGTCCCGTCACCCTGAACTCGGGGCTCGCGCAGCCCGAGTACACGCTCGATGAAGTAGCGGTAGGGGAGCTCTGCATAGCGCTGGAGGGCGCTGGCAGAGTAGGGGCGCCGCGGGGGCACGGACACGTCGAGCCGCCCGGAGTGAGGTCCAGCGGGGCCCCGCGACTCGTGACTGCGGACGGCCTCGACCCGGCGAGCGAGCGTGGCGTCGTCGGCCCAGCCGATGAGCGCGGCCTCGAGCGGGCAGGTTGGAACCGGGGGCGTGTCCTGTGGTGACGGGGGCAGGGCGAGGGCGTCCGCACCGACGACCCAGGCAGCCCCGCGTTCCCGCTGTCGCCCGGCGATCCAGGGTCCCGGGGGTCGGCGGGCGCCGGTCCCATCGCGGTCTCGCCAGCTCGCGACCACGCAGCGCCGACCGTCGACCAGGGCGTCGAGGCGGCGCAGCTCGGTCGAGAACCGGTCGACCTCCGAGACCAGGCCCAAGCGGACGCGCAGCGGTTCGGAGATCGGCCCGTGGCGCAGGGGCGCCGCCGGGTGGAGATCGAGGCCGGTCAAGAACAAGGTCGATGGGAGCGCACCCACGGTCCCGGCGCAGCGGTAGGGCAGCACCCAGACAGGGTCGGTTCCGGCGACGGCCCGGGTCTGGACCCAGCGGCCTGCGCTCGCCCCACTGAGGGCGTGGTCGAGGGTCTGGCGCAGGGTCTCGACGCTGGTGTCGCCACCGAGATGCCGGAGGCTGTCGACGGTGACCCGCGCGGCTCGGAGCGGGCCGGCGTCGCTCCCGAACACGGCTGCTCGACCGAGCAGATCCCAATCGTCGAGGAGCTCGCACAGGGCGGGACCGGGGGCGGGATCGTCGGCGATGGCCCGGAGCCGCTCGACGCCCGCGGTCAGCAGTCGACCGGCGCGGTCGAGCCGGCGCGCCCGGTCCTCGAGGGTGGCCGGTGACCACCCAAAGCGGCGGCCCCGAGCCTCGAGTTCCTCGCCGACCGTGTCGGCGTTGGCGGCGATCCTGCCGGCCAAAGTCGGGAGTGAAAATGAAGCGGCGCGCTGCTGGGTCCATACGGCGCGCAGGTCTCCAGGTCGGGGAGAGCGGGGGTAGTCGATGTCCTCGATGTCCTCGGAGAGCGAGGCCCAGACCCGCAAGCTCGGGCCGAAGAGCAGGAGCTCGACGTCGGCCCGGGTGACGGTGGAGGACGCGGCGGGATGGTCTGGAGAGCCGGCCGCGGGCGGCCCCGAGGACTGCGAGCTCCCCGCTCCCCCCGCTCCGACGACCCGCAACAGGGCCCGGACGCAGCTCGCCACGGCCGTGTCCGCAGGTCGACTCTCGACCCAGGCGCGCACGGGGATGTCTCGGTGACTCAGGCGCGCGACCCAGCGGGGGATGGCCTCGGCCGGGGCCAAGATCGCCGCGCCCGAGAGTCCGCTCGGGCTCTGGCCTGTGCCTGTGTCGCCCAGGCGCGCCCGCCAGCGGGGATCGCCGCGCAGGATCCGGGCGACGGCGGCGATCTCGGCCTCGGGACCCGCACAGGACAGGCGCGCATCGAGGGAGGGGCGGGGTTCGGTGACGGGGCGGGGTTCGGTGACGGGGCGGGGTTCGGTGTGTGTGTGGGGGTCGGTCGGGGCGCTCCCCCAGCGCGCGCAGCCCAGGGTCTCGAGCAGCCGTGCCTGCCAGCGGGTCGTGGTCTCGGCTGAGAACCCGATCGCGATTCGCTCGGCGCAGCGGCCGGCTCGCAGGAAGCCGACCTGTCCGTGATCTCGGAGCACCCGCCCCAAGTCCGCGCCTGCCCAGCCCCTCGAAGCGGTCGACGAAGTCGATGAGGTCGACGAAGTCGATGAGCCGTCCAAAGCTGCGCTCGAGACCAGGACGCGGAACCGGGCGAAGGCCTCGAGGGTGTGTCGATCTCGAGCGCAGAGACCGAGAGGATCTGCCCGGTCGAGCAGGTCCTCGAGCGCTCCCGCGACCACGTCCCGCGTGCTCGGTTGCCCGAGGGACGTGGTCGCTCGGGGGCCGGAGCCGGAGTCGGAGTCCGGCTCACAGCTCAGGGCCCGCTCGAGGGCGACGAAGCTGCGCAGGAGCTCGCGCTGGTAGCTCGGGTGGTCGAGGATCCGCTCGAAGTGGCCGTCGGGATCGGCGGCCAGCGCCGCCCTGACCTCCCCCAGCACGACGGCCGGCGGCAGGGGAGGGGGCCCGAGTTCAGCGGCGGCGGCCGTGATCAGGCTCTCCACATCGAGGATCCGCGCGCCGACCAGGGCCCCGCCCTCAGCCAGCAGGCTCGCCATCCAGCGAGCGCCGTGGGCATCTGGAACCACGACCAAGACCCGCTTGGGACTGTGCTCTTGGACGCGCGCGAGCAGTCGTGTGATGAGCTGCTCCACGGTGATCTCCTAACGCTGTGCTGGGCGGACTGCGAGTCGTCCGCGAACGGGGACAGCGTGGGTGCTGGGTTCAGGGAACGTGGACCTCGGTCAGGTACTCACGCGTGACTTCGAGGCTCTCCGAGTCGACCATGAACACCTTGGCCTTGCCGATCTGTCCGTCGAATTCGACGACCAGCCAGATCTCGACGGCCCAGGCCTTGGACTCGGCGAGGCAAGGGGGGACCCAGCCGACGACCACGGCCGAGCCCAGGGCGTCGTTTTGGCGCTCGCGGTAGGCGCTCTGGTAGCTCTCGAGGCCCTTGACGGCCGAGAGGGTCGCCCGGGCGACGGGCGGGCGAACTTCCTTGCGCCAGTCGCTGAAGAACCGGAACTCCTCGAACTCCTCGCTGCCCGGCCGGATCACGGCGATATAGGTCTCGCTGGCGTCGAGTTCACCGTAGTCGGGGAGATCGAATTCGGGGTAGACGTTGTCGGTGGCGATGGCTTGGTCGCGGGCCCGAAATTGGGTGTCGATCAGGCGGGTCTCGTGGCGGCTGTAGGCCGTGTAGATGCGCAGCAACATGTATTCGCTGGGCAGCTGGTGGTCCCAATCCAAGACCGCGCGCACCGACGCGTATTGGTTCGAGCCGTAGGCGCGCAGCTCGGGGACCGCGTCGAGGAGGCGAGCCCGCATGGCGTCGCTGGGCTCGAGGCCCTGGTCGCGCAGGCGCGGGTGCACACGCAGCTGCTCGAAGGCGTCGGCGACCAGCTCCTCGGGGGGGTCTCCAGGCGGGACCTTGCCCTTGTTCTTGTTGCGCCCGAACAAGCTCACCTGGACGCTGCTTTCGTCGTGTTCATGGATGCTTCAGCTCGCGCCCGGCGCTCGACGGCCCGACGCAGCGCGGTGATCGTCTCTGAGATCTGCGGCTGTTTCAGACGCAGGCTGGCCGGGTTGACGACCAGCCGACTGCTGACCTCGAAGATGGTCTCGATCTCCGCGAGCCGGTTTTGGCGCAGGGTCTCGCCGCTCTCGACGAGATCGACGATCTGATCGGCGAGCCCGGTGATCGGCGCCAGCTCGACCGATCCGAACAGGGGGATGATCTCGGGTTGGATGCCCTTGGCTCGGTAGTGGCGCAGGGCGCAGCGCGGGTATTTGGTGGCCACGCGCAGGGTCATGCCTCGGCGCAGATCGGCGGGGCGATCGACGGGGGCGGCCACCGACATGCGGCAGCGACCGATGCCGAGGTCGACGGGCTCGTAGAGATCCCGGCCTTGCTCGAGCAGGGTGTCGAGCCCCGCGATACCGACATCGGCGATCCCATGCTCGACGTAAGTCGGCACGTCGACGGGTTTGACCAGCAGGGCGCGGGCTCCACAGGGGAGCTCGAAGCGAAGTTTACGGCCGACGGCGGCGAGCGCCGCCGCGATGTCGAAACCGGCGGCCGCGAGCAGGGGTGTGGCTTGCTCGAGGATCCGTCCCTTGGGTAACGCGAAGATCAGCGGCTCAGACACCGGCGTCACTGTACCTCTTGATGTTCGCACCGAGGGGGCGCAGGCGCTCCTCGATGGATTCGTAGCCCCGGTCGATGTGATAGACGCGTCGGATCTCGGTGCGGCCCTCGGCCACGAGCCCGGCGAGCACCAGCGACGCGCTGGCCCGGAGATCCGTGGCCATCACCGTGGTGCCCGAGAACTGGGTCGGGCCGCGAACCACGGCTGTGTTGCCATTGACGACGATGTCGGCCCCTAAACGAGTGAGTTCGGGAACATGCATGAAGCGGTTTTCGAAGATGGTCTCCCGGATCACGCTGGCGCCGTCGGCCATCGCGGCGAGGACCATGATCTGGGCCTGCATATCGGTGGGGAAGCCGGGGTGGGGTCGGGTGACGACGTCGATGGGGCGAAGTCGCTCCGGGCCGATGACGCGCAGGCCGTCGGCCTCGACCCGGCACTCGACCCCGGCCTCGACGAGCTTGTCGATGACCGCGTGCATGTGGTCGACGGGGGCGTGTTCGAGCAGCACGTCACCACGGGTGATCGCGGCCGCGACCGCGAAAGTTCCGGCCTCGATGCGGTCGGGCAAGATCGCGTGGTCGATGCCCTGAAGGTTGTCGACGCCCTGGATCTCGATGGTGTCCGTGCCCGCGCCCGAGATCTGTGCGCCCATCTTGTTGAGGAAGCGGGCGAGCTCCTCGACCTCGGGCTCCCGGGCGACGTTCTCGAGCCGCGAGCTGCCCGCGGCCAAGACCGCGGCCATCATCACGTTCTGGGTGCCGCCGACCGTGACCATGTCGAAGTGGAAGCGGCCCCCCGCCAAGCGCCGGGTGGCGTTCTTGGCCGCGACCTCGACGTAGCCGTGTTCGAATACGACCTCGGCGCCGAGGGCCTCGAGGCCCTTGAGGTGTTGGTCGATCGGTCGAGCTCCGATCGCGCAGCCCCCGGGCAGAGACACGCGGGCTCGGCCGAAGCGGCCCAGCAGCGGGCCCATGACGGTGACCGAAGCGCGCATGGTCTTGACCAGCTCGTAGGGAGCCTCGAGGGTCCCCTCGACCACACCGGCCGGGGAGATCTCGACGGTGTGTGTGGCGGCGTTGGGGGTGACCTCGCAGCCGAGCTCGCGCAGCAGCCGGTTCATGGTCGAGACGTCGGTCAGCGCGGGGATGTGGCGCAGGCGCGTGGTGCCCTCACCGAGCAGGGCGGCGCACTGAATGGGCAAGGCGGCGTTCTTGGCTCCGCCGACGGCGATGCGGCCGCGCAGACCCGTGCCGGGAGCTCCAGGCCGCGTTCCGATGATCTCGATCCTGTCCATGTCGGTGCATGTACGCCGCCGCAGTCGACACTTGTTCCAGGTCGGCGCCCGAGTTCAGAGCGGGCGCGGATCCAGCGGCGGGCCAGCGCGGAGCCTCGCACGAATCGCCGCGATCTGCCCGCTCTGAACTCGGGCGCCACGCTGGACTGCAAACATGAAAAACGACCGACCTCCACACTCGTCTACGGCCTCGAGGCGCGTGTATCGGGTGACCCCCACCCAGCGCTGTTCGACCGTCTGTTCCGCCCAGCGGGGCCGGCCCGCGACCCACTCTACGGTCCTCGACGTGAGAATTCCGGTCTTCGCTCCGACCCGCCCGTCGGTCCACGAACCGGTGATCCGAGCGCGGACCTGGCCGTGGTCAGACTCGATCCAGGTGAGCTCCTCGAGCATGGGTTCGGCGACGCAGGGTCCCGGATCCGTAGGGGTATCGATAGGGGTGTGTGTGTGTGGCCCGCGAATGCCGCCGCTGGGGGGTCCATCGAGGTCGATACACACGGTCTCGTGACAGCGACCCTCGACGTCCGCGCCGATCCACCGATCCCCCCTGCGCACGGGGTGGGCGGGCAACACCGGCCAGGCCGTGGCCAGGATGTCTTCGTAGGTGTCCCAGCTGGCGGCCCTGCACGCGAGATCGGGGGCGGCCGGTCCGACTTCCCGGGCCGACCACCAGCCGGTCCGAAAGCGTGGCGCCGAGCTGGACGCTGAACTGGGCCAGGGCGTTGAACTGGACTCGGGCGTCTCGGGCTCCAACACGGCGCGCACGCCACCGGCGATCCGTGGGTCGCCGGCGAGGGCCAGCAGCCAGCGCTCGTGGGCCTCGGGCCGGCCGAGCTGCGCGGCGACCTCGGGACCTCGAAATTGCTCGTCGATCTCGACCCGGTAGACCTCGACGCAGGCCCCGGGCGCCCGCCAGCGAAGCGTGGAGGCAGGGCCTCCGAGGCCCCATCGCCAGGCCACAATCGAGATCAGGGCGAGCGCAGACAAGAGGCCGAGGGAGCGGCGGGCGAGCGGGCGCCACCCGTCGTTCGCGGTGGCCGGCAGCTGGGCAGGGTCGTCCACCACGAACGACTGTAGCGGACCGGCGCTCAAAATTTTCAGCCAACCGAGGTTCTTCAGGGACCCGGCGTGAAAATTAGGGTGGATGTGAAAAGTGTTGGATCTGATGAGCATGCGAGGCACAGCGCGCACCCGTCTCTGTCAGGCCGCCCTCACGGCGGCGACTCTCGTCGGCATCACCGCGGTCGCCACTCCGGCCGCGGCCACACCTGGCGACAGCTTCTCGGCGCCCATGTTCGGCGACCGCAGCGAGGCCCTGTGGCCGCTCGAGATCGGCGTCGAGATCGTCGCGGTCGAGCGTGGAGTCGCGGGCGCGGCGGCCGAGAACACAGTCGTCTCGACTTACGAACTGGTCGTCGCCGACGGTCAGCACACGACCTTCTCGGAGGTCGTCGCCACGCCTCACGGCCAGCGCGCCTTCGAGGTCGAGATCGTCGCCCGTCACCACGCGGGCGGCAAGATCGAGCTCGAGTATGATCTCTATGTTCGCCAGGCCCGCTTTGCCCAGCTGACCTGGAGCGACTACGTGCTGCATAGGTTGGCGCTCGCGCCTCGGCCCCGCTTGGGCCCAGACGCGCTGGCGGCCGCGCGCGCCGATATCGTGGAGACCGAAGGCGGCGTTCACAGCCAGCGCTTCACCGTTGACGGCGATCTTTACGAAGTGCGCCTCTACGCCCAGACCATGCGCGGTTGACACCGATTGGTCGTAGGGTTAATCCTTGTCCCGACTCGGCTGCCCCCCTGGGCTCGAGTCCCCGGAGTTCGTTCGATGTCAAATCGGTCCCTTTCCGCCCGCCTCTCCCGTCTGTCCTTCCTCGGCATGTTCGCCATGGGCCTCATGGCTCTGTCGACCACCTCCGGCTGCAAAAAACCGGAGTACCCGGCGTGCAAGAAAAACAAGCACTGCAACCAAGAGATGGGTGAGAAGTGCGTCGACGGCACTTGCCAAAACTGTGTCGAGAACAGCGAGTGCGCAGGCGCAGGCCCCAATGGTGAGGACTTCGTCTGCCACGAGCTGCGCTGCGTCGATCCCTCTGAGGCGATCGCCGACGGTGCCGGTCAGGGCTCACCCTGCACCAGCAGCCTGGACTGCACCGGCGGCCTGGTCTGCAAGGCTGGCGCCTGTGACTTCTGCGCAGAGGACATGGACTGCCCGACCGGCACCTGCGACCTCGGCACTGGCCTGTGCTCCGACGGCATCCCCGGCGCCGTCGGCTCGTGCACCATGGACGACGACTGCGCCATGGACGAGATCTGCGACGGCGGTATGTGCATCTTCTCCGGTGACTACTCCGGCGACGGTGAGGTCCTGTGTGAGCTCAGCGCCGTGTTCTTCGGCTTCGACAGCCCGAAGATCAGCCCCGAGACCCAAGAGACGCTCAAGTCCGCCGCGACCTGCATCGCCGACCAGGGCCGCCTCGTCTACCTCGAGTCCCACGCCGACCCGCGCGGCACCGAGGAGTACAACATCCTCCTGACCGACAAGCGCGGCCAGGGCATCAAGAAGTTCCTCCAAGATCTCGGCGTCCCGCCCGAGAACATGCAGGTCATCTCCAAGGGCAGCCTCGATGCGCGCGGCAACAGCGAGGCGACCTACGCCGACGACCGCCGCGTCGAGTTCATCTGGCAGTAGGCCGACAGAGGAATCTCCTCGCTCCGCAGGCCGTAGGTCCTGCGAGCTCAGGGGTGTAGAAACCCCCACGACGACCCGCTGCGAGGCGGGTCGATCGTTCGTGAACATCGTGACGACCATGAACATCTTCGTGACCCGAACCTTGGCCCTCCTGAGCGTGATGCCGCTCGTCGCGTGCATCACCATGAAGGCCGACCACGACGAGCTTCAGGCCGAGGTCGTCACGCTCAAGAAGCGAGTCGCCGAGCGCGACACTCAGCTCGAACAGACCCTCGAGCGGGCGCAAGAGCAGATGGCCCAGGTCGAGGCCCAGCTGGTCAAGGCCGAGGGCCTGCTCCGCAACAACCAGGCCAGCTTGGGTGTGCGTGTGGACGACCTCGAGGTCGACCTCTCGCAGGTCCGAGGGGTGGCCGAGGACAGCCGCAACGAGGTCGCGGCCCTGAGCCAGAACGTCGGTGAATCACGCACGGAGCTCGACGGTCGTCTGGCCGCACTCGAGACCACCCTCAAGGCGGAGACCGACATCCCGGAGGGTAAGAGCGACCTGTTGCGGGCGGCCGAGCGGGCGCTCGAGAAAAACCAGCACGCCCTCGCCCGACGCCTGTTTCGGACCTATCTCTCGCGCTATCCGGCCGACAGCAAGGAGGCCGAAGTTCGCTTCAAGATCGGTCAGACCTTGTTCGCCGAGCGAGACTATCGCAGCGCTCTGGGCGAATTTTATTGGCTCGTCGAGAACGCGCCCGAGGCAGAGGTTATCCACGACGCCGTCTACTACTCGGGCCTGGCCTTCGCCAAGCTCGGCCAATGTGACAAGTCCGAGGCCTACTTCCAAGCGATCGTCAAGAAGGGGTCCACGGCCCCGGACAACTATAAAAGGCAGGCCAAGAAGCAGCTCGAGACCCTGTCTAAGGACAAGGGGAAGATCTGTGCCGACCGCCGGCCGGATGACGACGCAGCCGCCAGCTGAGCGCTGCGTGTATTGGACCGGCCTTCTTTGGGCCGCAGCCTCCGTTGGATTCCACCCCGCTGGGTGAAGATCCGCAGAGTTGCGGGCTTTCACACGCCTCGTCTACTCGCGGATCATCCCTGACTGGGAGCTGGGTCCTCGAGCGGGCTTGCGGGAGTGACGGGGGCTGAGGCAGCATCTGGCACGGGGTTCCTGTTTGGGCCCGTTCATCGTCTCTCATTGTCATGGCTGACACGGGCAAACCCCCTGGGGTCGGGAGTCCCCCGAGCGCCGGGGCGTCAACGAGCGGGACCCGAGTGGTGCTCGACGCGGGTTGGGACGAGCTGTTTGCGCCGCCGCCGAACACGAAGCCGCCCGTGCAGGGGAAATCGTCTGTACAGGTGAAACCAGCTGTCCCCTTTGCACCGGTGTTTGGAGCAGGGAAGCGGCGCGCACCGCCGGTCTCCAGCCTGAGCAGCCCTGAAAAGTTGGTTACGGAAGACCCCGGGTCAGGCTCGGATGGAGGGTCGTCGGGAGACCCCGGGTCAGGCTCGGAGGGTCTGTCGGGAGACCCTGGGTCAGCGAATTCGGGAGACCCCGGGTCAGGCTCGGAGGGTCTGTCGGGAGACCCCGGGTCAGCGAATTCCGAGCCAGCGAGTCCGAGTAGCGAGAACAAGGGGGCGAAGGTCGTCCCCATGTTTGGCCGGAATGGGAGCGGCGGCTCCGAGCCCGAGCCCACCGTGGCTGAAGCCAAACCCACCGCGGAGACCGCGGCCATGCCACAGGCCATCGCGGCCACGCCGCAGGTCGTGGAGCTCGAGCCACAGCGAGGCTCGAAGACCGGTCTGCTGATCGTGCTCGCGGTCGCTATCGTGATCCCCCTGGTCGTCGTGTTTGTCGGCCGGAGCGAGCCGACGGTCGAGACGCCTCCCCAGCCGGTGTCTACACGGGCCCCTCCATCGACGGACGGACCTCAGGCCCGGCCGCCAGGATCGACACACACCGAACCGGGGGACCCGAAGCTCGCGGCCCTGCTCGAAGACGAGAAGGCCCGGGCCGAGGCGAAGGCGAAGGCCGCGAAGGTGAAGGCCGCGCTGCATCCTCGGGATCCCAAGGTGATCCCGCCAGGGACGCCCGAGGAGAGCGCCAAGGCGTTCTCGAAGCTGCCCGTGTCCATGCACGATCAGGCGCCGGTCGGCGCGATCGCCAAGTCGGGCCTTCACATCGACATGGTCGAGCTCGGCCGCGACTACGACAACGGCTGCGTCGGGACGACCGAGCAGTTCTCTGCGACCACCGATATGATCGCCAACGTGTGCTTTCGCGCGGTTCACGCCCGCGTCGACGAGCTCGTGTGGGTGATCTGGGAAAAAGACGGGGTCGTCACACGGCGCGGAAAAGTTCGGATTCGCGATATCCACGCGTACAAGACCCGGGCCTACCTCAAGCTTCGGCCCGAGTATCTGGGGTCGTGGACCGTCCGCATCAGCCCCGAGGGTGAGGACGGCACGGACCTCGCGGTCGTCGACTTCGAGATCGTGGAATAGGATCGGGTCCGTCTCGTCCCATGAGCGCCGCAATGCCTGGTTTTGGTTTGAACGTTTTGACTCCTCGCCCTGCAGACCGGTTCAGGACCCACGGTCGACGACTCCTCGCCGGTTGCGCCCTGGGCCTGCTGGCCGCGACCCTCGGTACCGCACCGGCCATGGTCATGGCCGGGCCCGGCCCCGACGACGATCCACCCGCGACCTGGCGGTTCAAGAAGCAGGACAGAGCGGTCAAGGTCATGATCCTGGCCGGCTCGGTGGGCGCCTGGAAGAAGGGCCCCTACGTCCAGCACTTCCAAAACTGGTGCAGCAACATCGAGGTCAAGAACCTGTCCAAGACGGGCTACGGCGCCTATCAGCTCCGCCAGCACTTCATGAAGCAGGTCGCGGAGAACCGCTACATCAACCTGCGAAACCCCGATCATGAGCACTGGCTCGTGTTTCAGGGTGGCCTCAACAGCATCGCCGCGCCCGAGCGCACCAACCGAGAGATCCGCCAGCTGTTCCTCTCGGCCCACAAGCGCGGGATGCAGGTGGTCGCGCTCTCGCCGACTCCCTGGGGCGCTGAGACCGACAAGCGCCGCTGGCGGGGGATCGCCGGGCTGGCCTACAAGCGCCACACGCAAATTGTGGTCGACTTCATCGCCGGTCGGGCGACGCCGCAGGCTGCGCTGGGGGTCTACCGAGATCGCCGCGACGACCCGGACGCGGCCTGGGATCCGAGCGAGCTCGCCGACGTCGGTATCGACCTCTACGACTCGGATATGCGCGACCGCAATGCCCCGCTGCGCGACATCACCAAAATGCGCGCCGCCCTCGACAGGGACAAGGACTGGAACGAGCGCAACGGGACGCTCGAGGGGGAGGCCCGCGAGGCCGCCCTGGATGCGGACGCCCAGCGAGCCGCGGAATTGCCCCAGTGGTTCATGCGCCCAGAGCTGCGGGCCTTCGATCACATCCACCCCAACGAGGATGGGCACCGGCTCATCGCGGAGCTGGCCTGCCCGGACCTACCCGCGAGCTGGGGTTGTGCCTGTCCCTGATTGGCGTGTTCGGCAGGAGCCATTCAAACACCCTGTTGTGGCCTGAATCGTGATCGAATTGGTGCTGGGCCGTCGGGCGTCTGTTCGGTCCCGACGCAAAAGGTAGAGTGCGCTGGTGCGCGAGGTCGGCGATTGGACGGTTCGAGGGATGTGGTTTGCGGTGCTCGGGCTGCTTTACCGACCCGAGCGGTGATGGTGGCGCGTGTCCGACGGGCACACAAGATTGTCCCTGCTTCACCAACGGCACTTGCGGGAATGGACTGACCTGCACGGATGGGATGTGCGAGGGCGCCGGTGGTACGGGCGACGAGACCGAGGTCGCGGGACCCGGCTCGGTGCGCATCGACTGTCAGTAGCAGATTCGCCGGATTCGCCCGCCGCGCCCTCGCCCCGAAGTCGCGTCTGTCCCCGAACTTGGGGCGGCAGGCGTGCCCACCGGCGGGTTCGGCAGACATGGCGCCAGGGCTGCTACAATTTTCCCGTGCAGCTCGAGCTCTTGGTGATCTTCGTCGTCGGTGCGGTGCTCTTGGGCTTGGCGGTGGGCAATATGGTCCGCGATCAGCTCGACGCCCGGGAACGGGCCCTCCGCGAGGAACAGGAGACGCTCCAGGGTCGGGTCAAGGCGACGCTCCGAGAGGGCCGCAAGCGGGTGACCCGGAGCGCGAGCGAGGCGACCCGCCGCGGCGCCTGGTGGATGCTGCGGCAACGTCTACAGCGCAACAAAAAGCCGGATGAGAGCGAGTAGGTCGAACAGAAAAAATCGGGCCCCGCGAATGCGGAGGCCCGATTTTCATGTCGGCGACGGGAGCCCTACTGGGGGGCGGGGTCCCGCTCGGGTCGACCGACCCGCTTGCCGTCGGTATCGAGGAAGGTGATACCGCCATCGCCGAACAGCTTGTCCTCGGCGATCTTCTCGACCTCCTCGAGGACCACAGAGGCGTCACCGACGACCAGGACGACGTAGTCGCTGGCCTGCAGGTGGGTCTCGGCGGCGGCCCGGACATCGGCGATCTCGATGGCCCGGAGTCGCTCTTGGTGACCTGTGTGCCAGTCCAGGGGCAGGCCGTAGTAGGCGAGGTTCTTGAACCTGAACAGGGTCCGGGTCGCGCTGGCGAACCCGGCGGGCAGACTCAAGAGGGCGCCGGTTCGCTCGCGGGAGAGCTCCTCGGAGGTCGGGTCCGTGGTTCGCATGCGGGTGATCTCCGCTGCGATCTCTCGCAGGGCGCCGGCGGTCGCGTCGCTGCGTACGGAGCTCCCGGCGCTGAAGTAGGAGCCACCGCGCCGGTAGTAGAACCCACCGCGGGCGCCGTAGGCCCAGCCCTTGTCCTCACGCAGGTTCATGTTGAGGCGGCTCGAGAACGAGCCACCCAAGATCGCGGCGACCATCTGCGTGGCCTCGTAGTCCTCGGCGTCGCGAGCGGGGCCGAGGTGGCCCACGGAGATCTGGGATTGCGCGGCGTCGGGCACGTCGACAAAGAAGATCGTGCCGGCTTTGGGTTTGGGCGTGGGTGTGACCCGAGCCTCGGGGGCCCTGCCGGTCCACTTCGAGAGCCGGGAACCGAGCTGCTCGCGCAGCTCGGCCTCGCTGATCTGGCCGACCACCCAGAGGTGGGCGCCCTTGGGACGCAGCTTGGAGACCCACCGCTTGCAGTCGCTCAGGCGCACCGCGTCGACGCTGGCCTCGGTCTCGATCTGACCGTAGGGGTGCTTGGATCCCCACATGAGTGAGGGCAGGACCCGCGAAGAGACCGAGCCCGGGGACCCCTTGCGCTGCGCGATCTGGTTCTTCCCTTGGCTCTTGATCCGCTCGAGGTCCGACTCGCGCAGGCCGGGCTCGAGGATCATCTCGGCGGCGAGGTCGAGGGCCGCGGGCAGCTCTCGGGTCAGGGCCCGCACACCGATGCTCGTGGAGTCGGCCCCCGGACGGGTCCAGACGTCGACGGCATGGTCGGCCTGGGCGGCCGCGAACGCGGCCTTGTCCTTGGTCTTGGTCGACTCGTCCATGAGGTCGCCACAGATCGAGGACAGGGCTTTGCCACGGGGGTCGCTGACCGAGCCATAGTCGAACTCGAACAGCATGTAGACCGTCGGCAGGTTCTTCTGCTGGACGAGGTGGACCTGCATGCCGTTGTCGAGGGTGAAGCCCGAGATCTCGGGGATGATCACCGACTGGATCTGCTTGGGGGTCGGCCGGGTCGAGCGGAAGGCCTCGTCGGGCCAATTCGGTGGACTTTGAGATTCGGTTTCGCCCGCGTCACCTTCGCAGGGCTCGACGAGGACCGGGTCGGTGTGACAGGCCGAGAGCGAGAGCGAGAGCGCGAGGGCGCCCAGGGACGCAGCGCTGACCCAGCTGCGGCTGCGGATGCTGGAGGGGTTCATCACTTGGCTCCCTTCTTGGCCCGCTTGGCCTTGGGTGGATCTTTTGGGTCGGTGTCCTCAGGGGCCGGGAGGGTGAGTATCTCGGCGTGGGGTCGGGCGAGGTAGGTTTGGGCAGCCGCGCGCACGCTCTGGGGCGTGATTGCCTGGAGGCGCGCGAGGTACTCGGCCGGGTAGCCCGGGTCGCCGGCGTAGTGATTGAAGAACTGGAGTTGGTTGGCCCGGGCGCCGAGCTCCTCGAGGCCCCAGACGAAGTTCGACTCGGTGCCGATGACGTGGCGGGCGACCTCCTCGGGGGTCGGGCCCTCGGCGATCAACTTGGCGAGCTCTTCCTCGATGGCGTGGGAGACGTTGGCCTGTTTCTCCTCGCTGTCGCCGGGGGTCAAGGTCACGACCACGTTGAAGATCCCGGAGAAGCCCGAGCCGCTCTGGTAGACCCACACACTCTGGGCAATCTGCTCGTCGTCGACGAGGCGCTTGGTCAGCCGGCCCCAGCCCGAAGACCCGAGCGCGGCCGCGACGACGTCGAGCTCGAGGTCACCCTCGGCGAGCATGGCCGGGCTGTGCCAGGCCCAGTGGACCCGCGGCATGCGGGCGAAGGAGTCGTCGAGGGTGCTGTAGACGTTCTTGTCCAGCACGGGCACGGGCACGGCCACATGATCGGGCTTGGGGAGCTCGGGGAAGGTCCCGAACCACTTGTCGACCATGGCCTTGGCCTCGTCGATCTCGAAGTCACCGGCGATCACCAAGGTCGCGTTGCTGGGCACGTACCACTTTTGGAAGAACGCGCGCACGTCCCCGACGCTGGCGTTCTCGAGGTCTTCGTGCTTGCCGATGGTGAGGTAGCGGTAGGGGTGCCCCTCCGGGTAGAGGGCCGCGGCGACGGCGAAGCGCTCGAGCCCATAGGGCACGTTGTCGTAGCGCTGGCGTCGCTCGTTGCGGACCACGTCGATCTGGTTCTCGAGGCTCTTTTCATTGAGCAGATCGAGCATGTAGCCCATGCGATCGCTCTCGAGCCACAGGGCGGTCTCGATCTCGTGGGCCGGCACCGTCTCGTAGTAGTTGGTGCGGTCCGAGTTCGTGGTCCCGTTGACCCCCGAGGCACCGATCTCCCGGAGAATGTCGAAGTGGACGTCCTCGCCGATGTGCTTGGCCCCCTGGAACATCATGTGTTCAAAGAGGTGGGCGAAGCCCGAGTGGCCCGGAACCTCGTCGCCGCTGCCGACGTGGTACCAAATGTTGGTCGAGACCAAGGGCGCCTTGGTGTCCCGATGGAGGATGACCTCAAGGCCGTTGTCGAGCGTGTAGCGCTCGTAGTCCAGTTTGATCTCAGTATCGGTCTCTGCTCTCGCAGGCTCGCCAGCCGTGACGGCGTGGGGGGCGATGAGCAGCAGCGGCAGTCCGATACCGAGGATGTGTAGGAGTCGTCCTCGAGCCATATTGCGTCCTTCCCGTTGTGGGCGAGCGATGTTCGCTCATGCGGGGCAACGGAGCAAGGACCGGTCCGGTTTGGCCAGCCGTTCGACAGGGATCGGGAGCACTCAGCCGGACACGCCGTCGAGGGTCAAAATCTCACCGGTCTCGAGCCAGGTCTTGAGCGCGCTCAGTGCCATGGGCCAGCCTTGGCGGACTCGGCCGAAGCCCTCGCTCTCGCCTTCGTCCTCGCTGAACTCGTGTTCGAGCTCGACCCGAACCACCCCCGCCTGGGCGCCTCCGACCGGGCCGATGGTCCAGCGCAGCTCGCTCTCGCCGTCGAGGTCCGCAAACCGAAAGCTGTGGACCAGACGTCGCTCATTCTCGATCTCCAGGATCTCGCCGCTGATCGCTAGTTTGCGCAGGGTTTCTGGTTCTGGTTCGGGCTCGGCGCCGGGTTCGGGCTCGAGGTTTGGATCGGGGTTGGGCTGCTCGCCGGGCTCGCTGGTCGCATAAAAATTGATCGCCGCCCCGACCTCGAAGTTCGAGTCGACACACGCGCCGAGGTACCAGTTGCGGGTCTGCGATTCGGTGGTGAGGGCGGCCCACAGCTCCTCCGAGCGGCAGGCGACGTACATGACGTGACTCAGGCGGGGCATCGCGGCCGCGAAGTTAGCATGGGGTGATCTCGAGTCAGGGTTCGCGGCGCAGCGGGTGGTCGAGGATCGGCAGCCGCCCGTTCTCTCCCCGCTCGATCGTCAGCTCGAGCCCGTCGATGAGCAAGGCCGGCGTGGTCACTTGAATGTCGACGGTCTGGGCGAGCAGGCCGTCGAGGCCGAGGTCGGCGGCGAAGCCCCCGGAGAACCCTGGGGCGACGCGCATGGGCGAGCTCCGAGCGACGTCGCCGACGGCTCGGATACGCCGGAGTGCGCGCATGGACATGGGCGCGAACATGGAACCCCGCACCTGGGTGCGGACCAGGGCGCCCCGCCTGCCCTCGGCCGCGATCCGAAACACGCGGCTCGGGAGCGGCAGTGTCACCTTGCGCCCAGAGGTGAAAACCATGGCCGAGTCGCGGGGGGGGGATCCCAAAACCGAGCCGTCGCGGAGACTCTCGACGATGTAGGCGAATTCATAGCCGTCCTCTCGAGCGCGGCGCAGGAGCTCACGCTCGAGCTTGGCCTGGCTCAGGCCGGGGTTTCGGCTGCTCAGGGTCAAGTTGGAGATGCAGGGGCCCATGAACCCGGCCGCGGTGGCGCGGGCGTGGCCGTTGCTCTCGCCGATGTGGGGGTTGGGCCGGCGGGTCATCAACAGGGTGTGGAGGACGCCGGCCCGGACCAGCTCGAGGCGCTCGGCCGGGTAGCCCTGGGCGTCGAGTTCGTAGTGGCCAAAGCCCGCGCTCAGGGGATCGTCGACCAGATCGAGGAACTCGGGCAGGACCGCGGCGCCGAGTTTCTCGTGCCAGTGGGGCTCGAGCTCGAGCAGGCGGCCGTAGTCGGACAGGGGCGCCGGCTCGCCACCCGCGTGCACGGGGATCGTGCTAGCGAGCAGCTGGGCGGCGGCCTCGGGGCCGAGCAAGACGGGGCCGTCGTAGTCCTCATCGAGCATGGGGGCGGCGGCGAGAGCCTCGAGCTCGCCCAAGACTCGATCGACCAGGGCCGTGCCGCGCTCGCGCAGCTCGGCCGCCGTGCTCAAGTTCGAGAGGTGGATGGCGAGACCGTGGTCGAGCTCCATGCCGTCGTCGGCCTGGGTCTGGGCGACCACCCCCAACACGGATCGGTCGACCTGCACGCCCATGGCCACACCCTCCGAGCTCAAGGTGTACTCGTGGCTGCGCATCTCCTGGATGACCACGTCGCCGTTGTCGATGCTGGGGTGGTCGGCGAAGCGCCCCGACAAGTCGGCGGCGAGCTGGCGCAGGCCCGGGCGATCGAAGCCGGGACCCGGGTCGGCGAGCGGCGGGTCCGTCAGGGCGCTCGGGGAGTCCCCGCCCGAGCCCGGGTCTGGGGACGCCCACGCCAGCGCGCTGAGGGGGGCTGGCGCGGGTCCCTGGTCGTCGGGCAGGTCCGTGTCCGCGAGTCGATCGATGGCGCTTTGCTTGGATTGGTAGGCGATCGAGGCCGCGCGGAAGCTGGCGTCCATGGCCAGCCACAGGCGCTTGCGGGCGGCCTGGGGGTCGGGCCGCCGACCGAGGCGGAAGCTGGGCTCGACGTTGCCGCCAAAGAAATTGGTGTTGTCGCGCTCGGGGGATCCGACCCGGACCCCGACCGAGGCCAGGGCGTCGCTCGAGCGCAGGTCGACGATCACACCGCCGTAGGAGCCGTCGAGGGTCAAGCTCTCGGCGCGCACGGCCCGGAGATGGGCGGCGTAGGGCAGGGGCGAGTCGGGCAGGCGCAGCTCGGCGACGCCACGGGCGAGCTCGAGGCGCAGGGCCTCGAACTCGGACTCGGACTCGGGGCCCAGGGCGAGCGCCCGGCCCGGGAGCAGCTCGGCGGCGAGGGCTCCGAGAGACACGGCCCCCAAGTTCAGAAACGTCCGGCGATCGAGACTCACGGTCGACCTCCCATCATGTCGATAGCAGGCCGTGAATGTGAGGGGGGGGCGAGCAGGGGTGGCTTGTCGCGCTCGTGCATGGCCCGCTCGATCTCGAGTTTGCTGAGCAGCAACGAGGGGCTGACCGCGCTCACCGGGACCCAGCCGCTCTCGGCTCCGCACTGTCCGTTGAACACACCCGGGACGTCGCCGGCGGCGATGATGGTCTCGAACGCGGCCAGCGGGGTGCCGACCATGTCGGCGCCCCGGACCAGCTCGTCGGGGCGCCCGTCCGTGTAGATCCGAAACACCATCAGCGGCATGACCTTGAAGGCCTGGGGCCCGGACCGATCGGTGATCGTGTAGCCACCCTGGATGTCCGAGAACCACAGTCCGTAGGGCTTGCCCTGGGCTCGGGCCTCGGCGATCAGCCGGTCGCGCAGCTCGGCCTCGGGCACGGTCTCCCGGGCCGAGACGATCAGGTTGCCCTGGCGCGGGACGACCCGGTATCCGCGCTCGCGCCGGCCGTGGCCGTTGCTGGCTTTGAAGGGGGCGACCACCGAGCGCGACTGGAGGAAGCCCTCGAGCACCCCGGCCGAGACCAGGGAGGCGCGCTGGGCCAGGGTCGCCTCGTCGTCGACGAAGTAGTGGCCGTTGAGGGGGACGCCGTCGATGCTGGCCAGGGTCGGGTCGTCGTAGACGTCGAGGAAGGTCGGCAAGATCGGCTGCCCGAGCATCTTGGTGAAGGTCTGGCCCTCGTAGTCGTCCTTTTGGCGGTGCCCCTCGAGGCGGTGGCCGAAGATCTCGTGAAAAAACACGCCCGCGGCCGGGCCCTCGAGCACGGCTGGGCCGGTGTAGGGCTCGGCGATGGGGGCCTCGCGCAGGCGCATGAGCTCGGCCCGGAGCGTCGCGGCCAGGACCCGAAGTTCGGCGGGCTCGGGGAGCTGCTCGGGGAGGTGGCGCTCGAAGCTGAAGAAGCGCTCGAGGTTCATGCCGTCCTCGGCCTGGGCACCGACCATCATGATCAGGCGGACCCGGACCCTGCCGCTCTGGACCCTCGCGCCCGCCGTGTCGACGTAGCTGCGGTTCTCGACCGTGGCGCTGAGGATCACCGAGGCCTGCTGGACGAGGTCGTCGTCGTTCAAGATCCCGGACAGCTCGGCGACCACGGGGGCCCAGCGCTCGCCGAGGGCCTCGAGGTCGAGGCTGCGCGGGGCCTCGATGTGGATCAGGGGCTCGGCGTCGAGGGTGAAGTCCGGGTGTCGAGGTTCGTCGTCCCGGGTCAGCATGGATTCGCTGCTGACGGCCTCGAGCCAGGCCTCGGCCGCGTCTCGATACTGCTGCTCACTGACCAGCCACAGAGCCTGGGCCAGGGACAGGGGATCGTCGCCGAGGCTGACCTGGACACCCGAGCCGAGCCCGTTGCCCCCGTACCAGCCGTTGGTGGGGTGACCGTTGTCGAGCGCCGGACTGCCCACGCGGACGTCGACGTCGATCGCTCGGTCGTCGTCGATGTGGTGCTTGTCGAGGGCGCCGTCGTTGGCCTCGAGCCACAGCGACCGGATGCCGACGAGGTCGTAGGCCATGAAGTAGGCCGGGTCGTCGACGGCCTCGGAGCGCAGGGTCGCAAAGTTCTTGCTCAGCTCCGACTCGAGGATCGCCAGCGCCTCGCTGGGCTGGCCGCGCTCGGGCTCGAGGGTGGTGCTCACAAACGAGAGCGGCGGACCCATGGGCGCGCGGCTGTGCTCGCGGGGTTCGCAGGCCGAGAGGGCGAGCGCGGCCATCACCACGCCCACGGCCGAGATCGAGTTGGATCGACGCACGGCCCACAGGGTAGACCCCAACGGCGGGCGGCGGGGCGGGGCGGGGCGGGGCGGGGAAACCAGGGCGGGCGGGGAAACCAGGGCGGGCGGGGAAACCAGGGCGGCGCTCAGCCCAGCTTGATGCGCGGCTTGCCCGGGAGGTCCCGATCGCGGGCCAGGTACAAGATGGCGACGCGCCCGAGCAGCTTGACCAAGGTCGCCCCGCCGCGCTCGGCGAGCTCGGAGGCGAGCTGGTGGCGGGCGTCGGCGCTCTCGGTCTTGGGCAGCTTGACCTTGATGAGCTCGTGGTGGGCGAGGGCCACGGCGAGGGCCTCGAGCACACCCTCGCTGATCCCGGCCGCGCCGACTTGGACGACGGGAGAGAGGCCGTGGGCGAGGCCGGCGAGGTGCTTGCGCTGTTTGGGGCTGAGTTCGGCCATGGCGGGATCAGGAGGGGGTGGTGGGGAGTACCTGGTACCTGATCAGGTGAGATCAGGTACCAGGTGAGATCAGGTGAAAATCAAAGACCCTGGCCACCAGGGCCAGGGTCTTTGAAGTGGAGCTGAGGGGGCTCGAACCCCTGACCTTCGCATTGCGAACGCGACGCTCTCCCAGCTGAGCTACAGCCCCGAGTAGGAAGGCGCGACAAGCTAGCCGAAGGCCGAGGGCAGCGCAAGTTGGGCCGCCTCAGAGGTCAGGCCGGGTCTGGGATCGGGCTCGCGTGCCTGCGAGTAGGCCCCACGCGGCCATGGCCACGGTCGCGGCCAGGATCACCCACAACACACGTTCCCCCTCGGGCCCGGTGGTCGTCGTCCAGTGCAGGTGCGCGACCCAGCGCTCGATCGTGCTGGGCGCGGCCCTCGGCGCGAGCACCGACGCCAGATGCGTGAGCTCAGACATGTGGGGGAGCATAGACGATGCTGGTGCCCAGACTCAGGTGTGAGAAAAGCCGAGCGTATGGGGAGCGAAGGGCCCAAGTCAAAATCGGTGCCCGCCGCGCGTGTTCCGGGCAAGCCGGGCAAACCCAAGAAGTGCAGGCTCGACAAGTTGGTCGTCGAGCGCGGCCTGTGCGAGACCCGGACCCGGGCCCAAGCCCGGATCTTGGCGGGCGAGGTGGTGGTCGGCGACCACGTGCTGAGCAAGCCGGGCACGGCGGTCCCGGTCGACGTACCCCTGCGCTTCAAGGTCGGGAGCGGGGCGAGTGAGCGCTTCGTATCCCGGGGCGGGCTCAAGCTTCGGGGCGCCCTCGATGTGTTCGAGATCGACGTCGAGGGCCGGGTCTGCATCGACGTCGGGGCGTCGACCGGCGGGTTCAGCGACTGTCTGCTCCAGGCCGGGGCCGCCCGTATCTACGCCGTCGATGTCGGCTATGGCCAGCTCGCCTGGAGGCTGGTCAACGATCCGCGAGTCGTGGTCATGGATCGGCAGAACATCCGCGCGCTGACTCCGGAACAGATCCCCGAGCCTCTGACCATGGCGGTCGCGGACTGCTCGTTCATCTCCCTGACCAAGGTGCTGCCCCACCTGCCGGCTTTGCTCGCCCCCCAGGCCGACTTGGTGGTCTTGGTGAAGCCCCAGTTCGAGGTCGGGCGCGCGCGTGTGGGCAAGGGCGGGATCGTCCGGGACGACGCGGCCCGGGCCGACGCGCTCGCCCAGGTCGAGGCCAGCGCCCGGAGCCTGGGCTTCGAGACCGTCGCCAGTGTGGCCTCGTCGATCGCGGGTCGGGAGGGCAACCGGGAGTGGCTGGCCTGGCTGCGCTGGGGCCCAGCGACGCCCGCGGGCTCGCGCTGAGCGTTTTTTTTGGCCTGCTCCGGCCCGGGCCGCTCACTGGTGGCACAATGCGGGGGGCGTCCCATGTACAAGCTCTTCAAGCGAACGCACCACCCCGGCACCTTCGAGGTTCAGATGGCCGGGGCCTGTGACCCGGGCCGAGCCCGAGACCACAACGAGGACGCGATCGCTATTCAAGAGGACGACGGTCGGGGCTACTACTTGGCGCTGGTCTGCGACGGCATGGGCGGGCACAACGCGGGCGAGGTCGCGTCGGCGGTCGCGGTCGAGACGATCTCCGGCTACCTCAGCGAGAACTTCGGCAAGGTCACCAACGAGCTCCTGCTCGAGGCCGCCTTCGCGATGGCCAGCGACGCCATCGATCGACAGGCCGAGCTCAACCCGGACGCCCGGGGCATGGGCTGCACCTGCGTCATGGTGCTCGGCGTCCGCGATCGCATTTGGGTAGCCTGGGCTGGAGACAGCCGCTGCTACCGGGTGGTGGAGGACGAGATCGCCCAGCTCTCGACCGACCACACGGTGGTTCAAGAGCTCGTCGATCAGAGCCTGATCACGCCCGAGCAGGCGGCGGTCCATCCCTACCGGGGCCGGATCAGCCGCTGTTTGGGCCACGGCAAGAACAAGGGCCAGCCCACGGTGCGCGAGTTCGATTTCAAGCTGGGTGCGAACGTGCTCGTGTGCAGCGACGGCCTGAGCGATGTGCTCAAAGACCCGGAGATCGCCGCACTCGTGGGCCAGCGCGACGTCAGGAGCTCGGCGCGGCGGCTGATCGAGGCCGCCAATGGAGCGGGTGGGCCCGACAACATCTCGGCCATCGTCATGCGCCGAGTGGTTTAGCAGCCCGTGGTGGGTTTTGCCACGGGCTGCTAGGGCCTGAACACCGGCCCTGTTCGCCGAGCACACACACGGCTGGAATTGCCGATTCGTTGGTCTGGGTCACAGGGTGGGGCACCCTTGAGGAATGCGCGCTCGCCGGAAGAACTCACGGGTGCTCGCCACCCTCTGTCTGCTGGTCCTCGCGCTGGTCTACAGCGCGACGGTACAGGCCGCGGCGAAGGTCGGCGCGCCCCCCGGATGGGCGGAGAGCGGGCGCGCCACGCCCGAGGCCCAGCGCCGCGCGGGCAGCTGGCACGAGGTCCTGGGCCTGCGCCTGATGCAGGTCATGTCGGCCCCGGACGACGACCAATTCGCCGAGACCATCGCCGTGTTCGAGCGCGCCGAAGCGGTCTCTGTCGCCCAGTTCTCCGATCGAGAGCAGGCCCTCGACCTGCTCTCGGGCCTGGTCGTCGAGCTCGTGGGTGAACAGCCCCCCGAGCTCAGCGGAGAGGCCGTGGCCGCCTCTGGGGCCAGCGTGGTCTGGGCCCAGTGGAAGGTCGACGACCTCGTCTATGTCTGCGTGCTCGCGCCCTCTGGGGACAACGCGACGCTCGTGGTCATGGCCAGCTTGGCGCATGGACACGACGGGGCCCTCTTCGAAGCCTTGCTCGCCGACCTCGAGGGAGTCACCGAGCCCATGCCGGCCCTGTCCCTGACGCGCTGGCGAGTCGGCTCGGCGCTGGTCTGGCTGGCCCTCGCGGCCCTGCTCCACGCGATCTTTTTGAGCTCGGTCGACCGGGAGGGAGACCATCGCCAGGCCGGCCAGCGAGCGGTGCTGGTGTTGCTGGTCGCGCTCGTGGTCGGGACCCTCGGCGCGAGTGTGTTTCTGCGGGGCAGTGAGCGGGCCATCATCTACGCGGGGGGCAGCTTGTCGGGGCTGGTGATGTGGATCGCTGTGAGCGGTGTGATCGTCGCGGCGATTCACTACGGCCTGTCCTCGCGCTTCGATTTTGGGGTGGTCCAGAGCGCGCCCGCGTCGGGGACCTTCTCGAGCACGAGCATGCGGGTGCGCGAGCTGGGCAGTCAGGGCGGCCCGAGCAGCCACAGCAGCGCGAGTGGCGTCTGGCTCTCTCAGCAGTACATCGAAGGTTCTGGCCGAGCGATTCCAGGAACTGGGCCAGGAACCATGCCAGGGCCAGGAACCATGCCAGGAACCATGCCAGGAACCATGCCAGGAGCCGGGCCAGGAGCCGGGCGGGAAGAGCTGGGCCCGCGCGCAGATGCCGGTGTGGGCATCGAGATCGACCCTGCGGAGCGCAGCTGAGACATTCTCGGATCTTGACCTACACTTCGTGGCGATGCGGGCTCTGGATCGACCGTCGCCCATGGGGGGCGGGACCGAATGAGCGAGCGACCTTCGTGGGTGAAGGCGTGCGTGGGCTCGGTGATCGTCCACGTGGTCATGATCGCCGGGGCCACGGCGCTGCCCGACGGGGCCGGACCGAGCGGCGCGAGGACTCGAGACCAGCTGTTCACGCCCGGAGCGGTGATCCCGATCGAGACCGTTCCGCTGGCCATGCTCGAGCCCAGCGGTGAGCAGCCAGCGCCTGATCCGAGCGCAGAGCAGCCGGCGCTGGCACCCACGAAAGACGGGCCGAGTTTGTCCTCCCCCTCGCCCGACAACGGGCACGCCCGACCGCCGGCCCCGACTCAGGCCGAGTCCCGGCCCAGCGAGACCCCGGGTCTGCTCACCGGCATGCGAGCCAACGCCCACGCGTCGGCGATCGCCGAGCGCGGAGGGGTGGTCGTCGACCCTGCTCTGTTGCGGGGCTCACACGCGGCCTACCGAGACGGGGTCGACATGCCTGGGGTCGGCAGCGGCGGCGTCCAGGGTCCCGCGGGGCTTCCCAACCCGGCCGCTGACTACGTGTTCGGGGTCGAGAAGGGCAAGCGGGTCTACAAAGATCCGAATGGACACTTTGTGGCGACTCTGCGCGCAGACGGGCGGGTCGACTTTCGAAACAAAGCGGGCAAGGCGAGCTGGACGCAGCTGGGCATCGGCGACCCGGGTGGTCTGTTGAGCAAGGCCGCCGGCTCCGACCCCAACGCTCGCCTCAAGGCCAAGCTGCTCAAGGCGACCTTCGAGATGCGGCTGGGGATGGCCGTGAAGTTCCAAAAGCGCCAGCTCGACAAGGGCCTGGCGCGGCTCGAGAAGGACCTCGACAAGATCTGGACCGACGCGCGGCACACCCTCCCTGCGCGCAAGGTGCTCGTGTTCGAGCGCTGGGACGAGTGCGAGGAGCCCGGAGATCTCGAGCCCGGCGCGATACCGGGCTTCGGGGAGTCGGACACCTCCGAGCTCGACAAGGCGCGGCAAGAGGCGGCCGGCGCCGCTCGCCGCAAGATCGTGAAGTTCATTCGGGGGCGGGCGCCCAAGGACAGCGCAGATGCCTACACGACAGCCGAGCTCTCCAAGCTCAACGCTCGCCGCGTGAGCACCCAGCCCTTCAAGCCCTATTAGTCTTTGATCGCGGTCATGAGCGACAGGGTGCTTCGTCGTTCGGGACTCTAGCGATTGGCATGGGGCCTCGCAGCCGTGCGTGGTCGACTGCTGTGTCGAGGCTCAGCGAAGCCCGGTCATTCGTCGCAATTATCATGAGAGCGGCTCAGATGATGCTGTAGCGCGTGCCCCTGGCCTTGCCGTGCCAGGTGACGCGCTCGCTCTCGATCAGGCGCGCGACGGACTTGCGAACCTGGAGGGAGGTGCCGCCGACGTGATTGCGGATCTCGGTGGCCGAGACGTGGTCTTTTGCGTTCTCGACGAAGGCGAGCACTCGCGCGTCGAACTCGCGGCGGCCGGCGGCGGTGCGGGTGTTGACCTCTTCGGGCTCGGACGCGGTGACCAGGGCGCTCGCTTCGGGGGAGTATTCGGATTCGTGACCCGCGTGAATGACTTCACCCACGGTGACGCTCGACAACAGCCCAGAGAACTGACCTTTGGAGAGCTTGGAGAGCTCCGCGAGTGTCATCTCTGGATGCGATAGGATCAGTTCGAGGAAGACGCTGCGCTGAACGTCCCTCACCGCCGCGGACATTTCACGTTCAAAGTTCGACACGTTGAGAACATAGCAGCTCCACTAGGCAAAGACTATGCTCGGTCTACGCGCAGGAGCCGTCTGGGTTGCGCGTACTCGTCGGATAGGGAGACTGCCTACATTGCGTACCCCCTATCGGTCTCTGTCAATAGGGGGTTCACGCCCTTCAGGTACGTTTGGCGCGGAAAGAGTGCCTGAGTGTCAAAGCTGCATTGGGGCCCCGCTCGGGTGCTCGACCTGCGATGCGAGCGCAGGAATCTGCGCGCATAATGTTACTGATCATGCGTGATCATGCGTGATCATGCGTGGCCGATCTGGGTGAATCCAAGGACACAGTGTGGTGATAGAGCGCGAATCTGCGCTCTATTGACCAGGTCCGCGGTCACCCGTGGCCGGGAACCCGGCCCAGAGTGGATCACAGCTGTCAAAACACGAGAGCTCAGTCACGTATTTTGAGTATGCAAATAGTCCGAGTCGGGTCGGGTTCACAAGTGAACCCCGCTCACCAACTCGGCACAACTCGAACCGACACCCAGCATCGAGCGAGCGGCGCTCAGGGTCGAGCAAGCTTTGCGTCGAGCCAGCCGATCACGCGATCATGCCACTGTTTCGAGTTCGCCGGGCTGAGGACCCAATGGTTTTCATCGGGGAAGTGGAGGAGCTGGCTCTCGACGCCCCGCCGCTGCAGCGCGGTGAACGTGGCCAGGCCCTGTTCGAGGGGCACACGATAGTCGAGAGAACCGTGGATCACGAGCATGGGGGTGTGCCAATTGCTTACGTGGTCTGCGGGGTTGAAACGCGCGTAAGCCTGCGGGACCTCGAATTCGGGGCCCCCATGTTCCCACTCGGGGAACCACAGCTCCTCCGTGGCGTAGTACATCATTCGTTGATCGAAGATGCCGTCATGATTGACGAGACATCGGAATCGCTCGGGCCAGTTCCCGGCGATCCAATTGATCATGTAGCCGCCGTAGGAGGCCCCGAGCGCGCAGGCTCGGTCGGCGTCGAGCCAGGGGTAGGTCCGGGTCGCGTGGGCGAGCCCCTTTTGAAGGTCCTCCAGCGGCTTGCCACCCCAGTCTCGGTTGATCGCATCGGTGAAAGCCTGGCCGTAGCCGGTCGAGCCGTGAAAGTCGATCATGATCGAGGCGTAGCCGGCCCCGGCGTAGGCCTGGGGGTTCCAGCGGTGGTGGAACTTGTTGCCGAATGAGCCCTGGGGGCCGCCGTGGATCAGAAACGCGATCGGGTAGCGCTGCTCGGGATCGAAGTCGACGGGTTTGACGACCCAGCCGTAGACCGTGTCGCCGCCGGCACCGACGAACGAGAATTGCTCGGCCTCGCCGACCTTCGCCCGGGCCATGAGCGCGTCGTTGTGGTGGGTGAGCTGGCGGTCGCCGTCGGGGGTCGAGACCCGCGGTCCGGTGAACAGCTCGGCCGGGTGGGTGAGATCGTGGCGAATCCAGACCAGCGTGTCTGCGTGGGTGAGGACGCTCGACACGGTGCCCTCGGGCAGGCGCAGCCGGGCGTCGCCGGTCTCGAGGTCGACGACGAACAGGGGCTTGTGGCCGAGGTGCTGGGCGGTGGCGAGGACCTCGCTGCCGTCGGGGCTGAACAGGAACGAAGAGATCGAGCGGTCCCAGGACTCGTCGGTGACCACCCGGGGCTCGCCGACGAGTCCGTCGCCGGACCAGTCCTGGACGACCAGGCGGAAGCGGTCGGCCTCGTAGCCGGGCCGGGCCATGGCCACCCACGCGAGTGTGGAGCCGTCGGGAGAGAACTGGGGTTGGGCGTCCCACGCCGGATTCTCGGTCAGCCGCTCCGGGGGCTGCGCACCGTCGAGGGCGACATAGAACAGGTCGAAGTTGGTCGACCAGGGTTCGCCGGGGCCTCCGGCGGCGTCCCGGGCCGCGAACACGACGCCGTTTCCGTCGGGGGTGAAGGTGATGTCCTCCGGCCCTCCAAAGGGTTTGCTGGGGACGTCCGCGTCGAGGGCTCGACTCAAGATCGTGGCTGTCTGGAGGGGCTCGCTCGCGGCTGAACCCCTCGCCCCCGGATCCAGGGTCAGGCTCAGCAGGGTCCCGCGGCGGTGGTCTTTCCAGGTGTCCCAGTGGCGCACGAACATGCGCCCGTAGACGACCCCGGTGGTCGGGTCGTCGGCCTCCGCCTGGAGGCGCGCGGCCGTGCAGGCCAAGTCGGCACACTCGGGGAACAGCTCGGCGGTGACCACGAGCCGGGTACCGTCTGGGCCGATCCGCAAGTTGGCGATCCCGACCGGGAGATCCGTGACCTGCTCCGGGCCGGCACCCTCACTCGGGCCGACATCTGGGCCGACATCGGGGTTGGCCAGCCGCCAGACCTGGCTCGAACCGGAGCGGCTGGAGATGAAGTAGATCCACGCGCCGCTCGGGTCCCAGATCGGTGCGCCGGCTCCCTCGGGATGCGCGTCGATGCGGACCGGCTCGGCGTCCGCGTCGAGGCTGCTCAGCCACAGAGAGCTCCGACCCCGGTTCGCGGCCATGTCGGTCTCGCGCAGTCTGTAGACGACCTGGCGTCCGTCGGGGGACAGGGCCGGGCTCGAGACCCGGTCGACCTCGAGCATGTCGAGCACGGAGAAGGGGTGCTCGCCGCTGGGGGCGATCGGCTGGAGGGGCGCGAGCACAGCGGTTTCGGAGTCGGTCTTGGAGTCGGTCTCGGTCTCGGCACCCCCGTCCCGAGTGGGGACGGGTCCGGGGGCGGGCCCCGGGGTCTGGGTGGAGCAGGCGAGCAGGCTCGAGCTGAAGACGAGAGCGAGGGGCGAGACTGCACGCGGCGCCGACATGAGCCGAGGCTAACAGGCCTGGGTCAAAACCGGCATGTCGGGTGCTCGGCGACCACATGGGGCCGCTACTGGGTGACGTGCACGAACGCCTCGAGCGCAGGTTGGAGCGAGCCCATGTGGTCGCCGGGCACCGTCACACGCTCGAAGGGCTTGCCCAGGCGCCAGGCTTCGGCGGCGAGCTGGGCGGCGTTGTCGAGGAACCAGGGGTCGTCCTCGCCGACGTACGCGAGGTGGCGGTGGACCATCCACGGCAGGTTGGGGCCGAGCACGCGCAGCTGGATCTCGCTCGGGTCCTGGGCATCGAAGCGGATCAGCTCCCGGTTTTGCTCACTCGTGGCCCACCTGGCGAAGGTCTCGGGGACGTAGATGCCGCCGCAGCTCGCCGTGGCCTGGACCGGGAGCCCGGGGTAGAGGCTGAGCATGGCCGCGATGCCGCCGCCGATGCTGTGGCCGAACACATAGATCCGCTGGCGGTCGACCATGGTGTGACGGCTCAGCCAGTGGACGGCCGCGCGGGCGTCGTCGACCTCGCCC